>Ga0265313_10003458_pt1 | contig 12771 bp, 13 predicted proteins | sample 4123metaG_FD_203122 | JGI IMG/M metagenome (GOLD analysis project Ga0265313, IMG submission 203122) | Rhizosphere microbial communities from Carex aquatilis grown in University of Washington, Seatle, WA, United States - 4-1-23 metaG | ecosystem: Host-associated > Plants > Roots > Rhizosphere >...
TGCATGTGTCCCGAACAAAACAAAATATGATTATAGGTAAGGAATGTAGCCGTTGCTCAGTGCTGTCTCTCTGTCTTGCTTGGCTTTGCTCGCATCTCCCTTCTTTTCCAGGGCTTCAGCGCGGAAATAATGAGCCTCCCAATATTCCGGAGTAGTTCCTACAGCATTTTTTATAGCCAGGTCGAGGCAAGGTATTGCTTCATCGAGGCGTTCATTTCTTAGCAGCATCAGTCCGTGAGTATCGAGAACCGCGCTATAGGAGGGGAGCAGGTCTTTCGCCTGCGTTGATGTTGCCAGCGCTTTTTCCTTTTCGCCTCGAAGCAAATAAATTCTGGCTCGATTGCTAAGTATATAACCTTGAATTGTCGGATCTTGATTTCCATCCACCTTGTCCAATTCCGATTCTGCTCTTTCCAGCATGCCCAGCCGCGCGAAGTAAAATGCAAGAGTGACATTGAGGACAGGAGGCACAAGCTTTTGCTTTCTGAACAAAGAATCCATTTCCTTCAAAACAGCTTCGTATCTGGTTTTCTCTTCTGCAAGCTGTTGAGGCGTCACATGCGATCTGGGAGTTCCGTCGGCATTCTTTGGTGATGTTTCGATCAAGCTCTTTTGTTGCTCGAGATAATAGTGAACAATTACTTTTGCCTGTATGAGATAGGCTAAGGAAAGCATTTCTCTATGCTCGATTGTTTGTTCTACATATTCCTCTGCCTTCTCGTGTTGACCGAGCGACTCATATGCATCAGCGATGTTGACCAAGATGAAGGTGTCGTCCGGATATGATTGCAGTTCTCTAAAACAAACCTCCAGTGCCTGTTGATATTTCTTTTCCCGCAGCAAGCGCGTAATCTTCAGCTGGTATCCGAAGCGGTAAATGCACCACAAAGGAATTAACCCAACAAGAACAGTGATTGTGTAAGCCCACGACACTTGCGCGATCATTGAAATGCCTAACCAACCGACAGCAAGAACTACGGGCATTCTGCTGGACAGATCGCCTCTGATTAACCGCTGAACCAGCGGCCTCTGCTTCTGAGGAGGTGTGGCTTCGGCAACTTTGTTTTGTTGAGGTTGATTGTTCACTTTTTGATCTAACTCGAATTTCGCGAACTGAGAGAAGTGTGAGTATACCAAACCGGGCAGGCTTCGACACCGTTCAACCCGCGTTCTCAAACCCTTTCTGCTAGAATGTTCGCCCAAGCAAAGAGGACCAATCATGACAGCCAAAATTGTCGCCCTGTACAAAACTCCCCAGAACCCTGAAGAGTTCGATAGACGCTATTTCGAAGAGCATGTGCCTCTGGTCAACAAGATGCCTGGAGTATTGCACTGGGAAATTTCCAAATATGCTGGATCTGCCACTGGCGATGAGCCATATTACATGCTCGTCGAGCTCTATTATGAAAATCTCGATGCCCTGAGTGCATCGCTTGATTCTCCGGAAGGGAAGCAAGCTGGTGATCATATTATGTCTTTTGCAAAGGACATTCTTGCGATCACGTTTGCAGAAGTGAAAAACACCTACGAGCTGGTTAAGAAGTAGCACCAAAACACTTTGCCAGCATTTCGTTCGCTGTCTGGCGATGAGAGTTTGCATCTCTGTTTTTGCCCTGCGCTTCTCTCAAATTTGCTAAGGCTAAGAACGTTTTGGCGATTTCAGGATGAACGTGCATGAGCAACTTTTCGCGTGTGTTCAAACAGCAATTAAGTAATTGCTCTGATTCAGCAAAATGTCCCGTGCGCATTTTAGAAACTGCCAGAGCCGATTGCAGCTTAGCATTTGCCAATTGATGGGCTGGTGCTCGCGAAGTCGCGACTATGTTCATACCCTCTGCAATTGTCCTTTCTGCCTTGCGATTTTCGTCCTGCATAGAATATGTAAGAGCTAAATCTGCCATTGTTGTCGCAAGCCGCTCTTCGTATTGACTTGGAAGTTCTTTGCGCACCCTGATGGACTCTTCCAGATCTGATTTTGCATCGTCTAGATTTCCGGTTGCCAATTCAACTCTTCCCTTAAGCGCCAGCGCCGAGCAAAGAGCAAGCTTTGCACGGTCCGCGTTAAATCCGCTGGCAGCTCTCAGGCTGTCCTTTGCAAGGCGCAATGATTTTTCTGCATGAGACATAGCTTCGGTGTACATGCCCATGTCATAAAGAATGCATCCGAGGGACTCATGGCAAATCGCCGAAACTGAAGAGTTGGATTTTTCGTAGCTTGCAATATGCTCTTTGATCCTCTTATCTGTTTTTTCTCCAAATCCTTCCGGATTGGTTTCCAGATCCGGACGACCGGCAAGGACGCCTAATGCCTTCTTGCTGAGTTCCAGTGCCTTTGGATAGTTCAACTGCTCTTGAGCAATTTCAGCTTGCAATCCATAAGCGATTGCTAGTTCGTAAGACTGCGGGCCCAGTCCCGAGTAAATCAGCGAGTTTAATTTAGCCACCGTCTCCGCAAGTTTCAGTTGTCTTGCTCTCATAAGCATTGCAACTGCAGGAGTCAGCGAGGAGAAGAAGATGACGAACATGAGTCCGCCACCAAATATAATGGCAATGCCGGCTACATTCGATGGGATTGGTCCAAAGTTTATACTTTCAATGCCGTATTTGATCCCCATAACCAGCGCGACCATGACCAATATCGGCAGTACAGGTTTCAATTTCCCTGAATCTGCCTTTGTATGCCGCAGTTTGTTATTCGTGTAAACTGCCGCGTTTTTTCTGCTGGTAATGCTACTCTTATTTTTTCCATCGTCGGTAAAGACAAGGAATGCGAATAGTAACGCCCCTGCCAGACAAGACCATACACATACGCCGTTGTAGCCGGTCTCAAGGCACGCCACTGATGGCTCGCCGGGTTTGTAGTGAATTTCAATTGGTTTGTTTGATTTATAAGCGGCGATCAACTCGTTCTGATTGCGCAAAACTACGCCGCCAAATTTAATGCGGTCAGACGTCAGGCTTTTTCCATCGACGGAATATTGGTACTTAATATCGGCTTCGTCACGCTGTCCGTTTTTGGTATGTACCGTCTTTATGGTGGACGTCGTCACCTTGCCTTTGACTGTCGGCCATTTTTCACTTGCCAGACCCTGCATGCCTTCGTTTAACGCATAGCCGGCCAGAATAAGAGCAACCACAATACGTAAGAACTGGAGAACAAACGACAGGTGATTCGACACTGCATTCATCTCGCACCTCACTTTTAGAAACTTGCGCCAGGGCGTGGGAAGAGGAGGGCTAAGCGCAGGCGGCTTAGTCTTGGAATGAAACTGATAGAGCGGGCTCAGGATTTCCTGATTGTATTCCTGTGCTTGACAACTTGGTCGAATCGTAACAGAGCCTTCATTTTTGATACTTCCAGGCTACGTGTGTGCGGAGTCTACGATCGCATCAAACTCTTTGGTTTCGGTCACTGCGCTGGCGCTCAATTTTGTCTTCAAATCTTTCGTGCCAGCAAATTATAGTTTCTTCCTGCGCATTTAAATTCGTCCACGATGCGCATGCCCAGCTTGTTGATATGGGCCGCAAGTGAGCGTGGATTGGCGTCGTCAACGAAACAGATTGATACCTCAAAGTCTTTGCCTACTGTTGCAAAAAAGGAATTGTAGAGTTGCTCGAAAATTCCCTTGCCGCGTTCAGCCTTTGCAATGCAAATCGGCCCGGAAATGACGATCTTATATTCAGAGAGCGGCTTGCCTTCAAACATGATTGACTCAGTCCGTTTCGCCAGGAGTTTGAGCAATTCTTTTGCCTGGTGCAGTTCGAGGTGCGAAGCGCAAAGATATCCGGCTAGCTTGCCGTCGTCTTCAGCTACCATCACCGCCACGTCCTGGTCGAAGGTTTTGAAGTCGGTAGCAGTGAAGTCTCCCTGAACAAACCCGTCCTTTAGATCGGCGCCCGAAACCTTGCCCAGAAGGCTTTCATTTTGGATGGCAATAATCTGCTCGATGTCGGAATCGTTCATCCGGCGGCAGTTTACGGACATTTGCTGGTTCGACTCCCGTTTCCTCTGGTTGCTCATTATCCCGCACTGGCGGGCGACTCGGGCTGGCTAACATTAAATCGAGGCGCCGAGCGAAACTTCTTTTGGGTCACCGTGTATTGGCATTAGGAACGCGGCTGAATGATGTTTGCTGGGAGGCAAAGGGTGATGAAAAATCGTGAGACAAGCGATGACAAAAGGGGTCTATTTGGCAGGAAAACAAGCTTGGTGCTGGCATTTGGGGCGGGGGCGCTGATTGTGGGCGTACCATTTATCGCTCCGGTGCTGGCTGGACCACTTAACAGTGACAGTCTGGTCGATCCGGAATTTGAGAATGCTTTGCGCAAGCACGTTGAGAAGCGTTTTTTCAATTTGATTGAGGCGACCGAATCTCAAAAGACTCAACTGGATGACCTTTTCAAGCAAAGGCTGGAGGCCAACCGGGGCACTCGAGAACAAGTGAAAGAAGGTGCGGTCGAGGTGGCCAAGCTCGTAGCCGACGATTCGGCGTCGGACGAGCAGATAAGAACCAAGGTGCTGGAGATTCGAAAACTGAGAGAGCAATTGATGGACAGTCGTCTGGATACGGCTCTCAAGGTTCGGGCTATCCTCACCAAAGAGCAGCGAAAGATTATTGCTGACAAGGTTATCGGCTTTATTACCGGCAACCAGAAGCGGTTCCTTTTGCGCTCGATGAATTAAACCGTTGCGCCTGTCTCAAGGACGGGAAAGATGCTAGAGATTTGCTCACCAGATTCTATGACCGAAAAGGCGTCGACTGACAGGCTAACGACTTACAAAGGAGCCTTCGCCCTGTTTAGCAGCTTTAGAGTGAGAGCACAGATTGATGACAGCCTTGACGACGCAAGTTTAGTCAAGGCTTGTCTCGGAGGCGAAAAGCGAGCCTACGAGGTGCTGCTCAGGCGCTATCAGAAGCTTGTTTACAACGTGCTTTATCAGATGGTGCACTCGCATGAAATGGCGGCTGACCTGACGCAAGATACATTCTTGAAAGCTTATCGGGCGCTCAATACTTTTCGTTCGGAAGGAAAGTTCAAACCTTGGTTGCTCAGAATTGCCACCAACACATGTTTGAATGCGATTCGGGACAACAAAGAGCACGATTCGCTGGACGATATTCTCGAAGAAAACCCTGGAGCCGAACCGGCTTATGACGAGAAAATCGAAGAGATTGTGGAGTGGCGAATGACGCAGAAGAAGTTGGAGGATGCGCTGAAACAACTGCCTGTTAGGCATCGTCAGGTATTTATATTGCGATATCAGCATGATCTTCCGTATGAGGAAATAGCAGAAGTGTCGGGTGAATCAGTTAGCACCATCAAGTCCTTGCTGTTTCGCATTAGAGAAAAACTTAGAAAATTGCTTGCGGAGAGCGTTGAGAGTGGGATTCTCAGTTAGGAGGAGAGAGGTAACCATGTATGAGTGAGACAGAAATGAATTGTAATCAGGCGCGGGACCTTTTGAGTTCCAATCAAGTGCGCGAAACGACCGACACAAATGCCGGCGTGGACAAACACTTGAAAGAGTGCAGCAGTTGCAATGTCTGGTCGCATCAAATGAATGAGATCACGACCGTGGCAGCGAGCATGCCTCAATTTGATGTTCCTGAGTCTTTGACGCAGAACATACTGAAGGCGGTTGAGGCAGAGCCTGCTCACCAGGGCGTTTTTAGCCAAGTAAATGCCGTTCAAATTCTGATTGCTGCAGCAATGTGCGCATTCATGATGTTCGAGGCTGCCGAAGATATCAACGGACTGATCTCGTGGGCAATTGGATTGGGTATTGTGTATTCAATCAGTCTGCTCGTCAGATCGAATCGCGAGGTGGAAACAGCTTGAAGTTGAGTGCGGAACATACTAATAGAACATGGCGAGTGATGAGTTTGCTCATTGCCCTGTCCGTGATTTTATGGTGCGCGCATCCCGCTCAGTCCGATCAACCGGCTTCGAATTCCAGCCAAACATCAACATCCTCGTCTAATGATTCCGATTATCCGGGTCCAAAAGGACATCTGCATAGCGATGAAACCGGAGTCAAAGATGATAATTCCATGCAAGCGCAAAGACCAACCCTTCAAGTCAGTTTTCCGGATGGCAGTGAACCTACCGAGATAACTCGTCCAAGCAGTCTGCTTCCACCTGCAACGCCTGAGCATATTGGTTTTCTCAGGCGCTGGCTGAAGAACCAGCAAGCCAGCGGGAAGTTGCAGAGTCTGGATGAGTTGCGCAAACGCCCGCTATTGTACTGGCGATATTTTGCCGAGCGGCCGCCGCATCCTGCGCGGATGTTTTTCATTCTGTTGCTTTTCAATTTCGTCATTGGTCTCACCCTCAAGAAAAGAGTGGGCGTAGCTGCCGACTGTGTTCGTAAGAGCTTTTGGAAGTCCATTGGCGTGGGATTGTTCTGTGTGCTTTTGATGACTACAACAACACGCGCTTGTCACGATACAGAACTTCTCAGCCCGCTGGCTGGTTTGATAATGGGCGCTCTACAATTTTTCTGTATATGCGGATTGGTGATATGCAGCCGAGTCATAGGTGAATCACTTTTGCGCAGACTCAAGCTTGCTCAGCCGAAAAACGGAGAAGAACCGTCTCGGTGGCAATATTGCACGTGGTTACTTACCGGCACGGTTTTAGTAGCTTTGATTGCTGCTTTGCCGCCTCTCGGTTTGTCTCATCATATGGTTTTGCCAAGATTGGGAACGCGTATCGCCATGTGGCTGAGTTTGCTTGGGTTTGGCGCCATGGTGAGAACAAAGTTTGGGCAGAAGCAACTGCCGTAGCCGGCGCGTTGCACGCCTCGTAGCCGGCGCGTTGCGTGTCTCGTAGCCGGCGCGTTGCACGCGCCTTGTTTCCGCCCGCTATGCCCCACAGGCTGGCAAAATAATAGTACTTTTCCGGAGAAAGTTGCAGTCGGTGCAATGCCTGGGACGTTGATTCCTCTGGTAAAGTTGGAATATGGGAGTGATCAAGTCTCAAGCCGAACTTGACAAATTTCTGGAGCAGATCGATATCTGCTCCGAAGGGACTCGCCTGGTCAGATTCGACCCCAAGCAAGACAAAGGCGTCGAACGTCTGAGTCATGCTTCTTTCATTGCCTCCATTCCGATCAACATCGAGTACGGGGCCGGGGAATGGCGCGAGTACGGAAGGCACATGTTTGTATTTACGAACGTGCGCGGTTGGGAGCAATTTGGCTCTTCTCGAAAGGACTATTTTGATGTCAGTCATGTGTTGAGTGAAGGCGAAAGTGAAATGCTTTCAATTGGTTTTGGCACTGATGAAGACAATTGTCTTCGCCTGGAGTTTGAAGAAGTAACTGTTGCGACCTTGGACCCGTTGCGATTTCAAAACGTGCCATTTCTCAAAAGCGATGTTTATTTCTCCTTGCCAAATGCACCTCTCCCATCTGCCCAAGAAGTACTCAGCTGGTTTAGTGCAGCAGGACATGACGTGGTTTGGAGAATCGGCAACGGCGCCGAACGCTCAGCCGACCAGATTGAGAATTTCGATGGTTTTTACCTGCAGTACAGAGAGCTGGTGGATAAGACCAGCTTTGGCATCAAAGCGGAATTCGAGGTTGACGAAAACGAGCTGTTCATCACAATGGATGGATACTCGCGCGATGCCACGGAAGAGAAATTATGGATGAAAGCAATTGCAGATGTGGCAAAATTCTTGAAGCGTAATCGCGTTAGTTGCGGCAATTGCACTCTCACGCCTGTTCAATTAAGAGAGGCATACGAACATGAAAGTTTGCGCAACTATCTGAACACGCTCTATGATGTTTGGCACGAGCACAGAGATTAGAACTGCCAATAGATCCCGTGCAACAGAGAGTAAAATGGGCTTTAGCTGAAGTTTTGTCTATCAGTATGGATAGTCGATCGTGAAAAGCTCGAACCCACTCTTATTTACTGCTTCTGCCCTTTTATATGCGGCTGCGAACCTGATTGTGTTTTGCCAATTGGCGGTTTTTGCGGAATCGCCGGATTTGCATTCAAGTAATACAGATGAGTCACAGCCAGCAGCGAAAACATCTACAACACCATTCGAGAATAAATCGGTAGAACTGCCTTTCAGATATGACAATGTCAAAGTCATAGGATTCAACCTTCCATACTTTGGTGGTGGACCGGAAGAGGAAAACATTCGCTCACACGTATACTCTAAGCAACTGGCGCTGCTCGACAGATCGAAAAACCGGAGCCGACCTGTCGATGACTATTTGATTGCTATCAATGTAGAACTCTTGTATTTGAGCAAGTTCGAGGAATTTCGTAAACATTGGCGTGAAAATCTGCCGCCTCAAGAGGATCCAAGAGCGTTCCTTGCTGCTGAGGCCTACATCAACAAGAAGTATCGAGAAAATTGCTTGAACATTACGCATAATGCCGAGGAACTTCAGGGTTTGCTTGATTCCAGTCTGTATAAAAAACTGATGGCGCTTAATCCCTATAACCCAATGCTGGCAGTCGCCTTGAAGCAGTTGCAGGACGGTTCTACGGTCGAATATGCCGTTGAGCAGCTAGCAATTAAGGATGAATATTTGTCCTATCTAAGTTCAACAAAGGCAAAAATCCTCGATCAATGGAAAAAAGCAGATGAGGAAGGTTTGATCCCCGAACCAATCAAGCGCGATGTCTATCGAATTCCGACCGTTGAATTTCGAGTGAGCAGCGATGGTGAGCTGAAATCATGCAAAATCAAATCATCAAGCGGTTCATCTGCGTTCGATAATGAAGTGGTTGCATTTATACGCAAGTGCAAGCTGGATGGATTTCCTAAGTCTGCTCAGAACCCTGTCCGATACATTGTGATGGGTCTGCCGTTTACACCTTCTAAGCACAATGGAATTAGGAAGCTTAGCCGCAGTCAGGCACAGGAGATTGAGGAAGACCGTCACGATTTTCAGGAACGCGACAGGGAAGTGAAGAAGATGATCAAGCGTGATCATGAAAAAATACTGCCATGGAAAGACTTAGTTCCTTACGGCGATTTGCAGCAAAGTCACTGATTCCACAGGTTGAATGTCTGAGTTTAGTTGCTTGATTTTGAAATTGTGTTGGCTTTTTCAAACATTTTGGACAGTTCGGTCTTCTGCTGTGAGCTCAGTTCGGCTGCGGCATGATTCAGGTGTTGGACCAGATCTTCAATTGCGTTTTGCAACTCTGCTTTGTTCTGATTGAAAAGGTCCAGCCACATTTCAGGCGGGCTTTCCATGAGACGCGCTAATTGTTTGAAGGCTGGACCGTGCAATTTTAATTCGTGCGCGGACACGTTTTGATCAGCGAGTGAGGCGCCGAGCGCAACTGCAACTAACTGAACCAGGTGGCTGGTGCGGGCAAGCATTTTGTCATGTGCTTCCGGCGATGCTTCCACTGGCTTGAGACCGAGACCCTCAAGCCAGCGTCTAAATCGTTTTACCGACATTTGCGATGACTTTGAGGTGGGTGTCAGGCAAAAAACGGCGCCGGCGGTTGCCACTGCCGATGATGCTTCCAAACCTGATTTTTGCGAGCCAAAGAGTGGATGCCCGCCAATAAAATCGGCGCCATTGAGGTCCAGGTGTTCTGCCACTTCGCAGATTTCTTGCTTGGTGGATGTGACGTCGACTACAAGTTGACGACGAGAAAGTCTGGGGGCAATTGTTTCCAGGAGGTCAATATTTTTCTTTGGGGGGGCTGCCAAAATGACAAGAGAAGAGCGTTCTGCCGCTCCTGTCGGTTTTGTTTCCGCGCAGTCAATCAATCCTTCGCCCAGCGCTTTTTGAAGCACGTCGGGAGTATCGACTGCAATTATGTTTGTTTTTGGAGAGTGCTGGCGAATCAATCTGGCGATTGTGCCGCCAATCAAACCGAGCCCGAGAATGGTTACTGTTGGGAAGTACCTTTCCGGATTGCGGGTTTGAACGACCGTTGACTCAGACGAATTTGTATTTGAGCCTGAGTTCGCGTCCAAACCCGCTTGTGCTTTTGGGCTTGTGGTCTCGCTCAGATTCTCTTGCAATCCGCGGCTTCCAGCCAGCATGGTCGTGTAAATGTCGACAAGTTGCTTGGCAATGACAGGGTCGGTGGCAACGGCGGCGACGCGATTGAGCACTTCCTGCTCGCGTTTGTCGTCTAGAACCGGCTTGTTCATGCGCTTTTTCGCTTCGCCGATTTCCTGGCAAAGCATGAGCCTTTCGTTGATCAACGTTGCGATCAACTCGTCGAGTTCATCAATTCGCGCTCTTGATTCTTCCAATTTGATAGTCGGCTTTCGCCAATCGGCAATGTCGTTCTCTAATTCTAGTCGCATTGCCATTACCTCCGAGCAGCTTTGCAAGCAGGATTGCCTTTTGCGGTAAGGCGGGAGGCTTTGGAACCAATGCCTTGAACGACCGTGATCTGTCTTTTCTTCTCGACATCGCCTGCGACTGAACGGCCTACGGCAGCGGCGATTGGTTTTATCGACTCGACCAGCTCGACCATGTCTTCCAGAGACAGAGCCTGGCGGGCGTCCGAGACGGATTTTTCAGGTTCGGGATGGCATTCGATGATGAGACCATCGGCTCCGCAGGCAATTGCGGCACGGGCCAGGTCGGCTACCAGTTCGCGCTTTCCGGCGGCGTGGCTGGGATCGACGATGACCGGCAGATGAGTCAATTGCTTGAGAGCAACGACTGCGCCCAGGTCGAGCACATTGCGGGTGAAACTATCGAAGCTGCGGATGCCGCGTTCGCAAAGAACGACATTAGGATTGCCGTGAGCCATGATGTATTCGGCTGCCAGAAGCAATTCTTCAATGGTGGCGGAGAGACCACGCTTGAGCAGAACCGGTTTGTTGGCTTTGCCCAGTGCTTTGAGCAGCTCGAAGTTTTGCATGTTGCGGCTGCCAACCTGGAGCATATCGGCTTTTTCGTCGCAGGCAGCCAGTTGTTCTACGGACATTACTTCAGTGACGGTCGGCAAACCATGCTTTTCACTCATGGATTGGAGGATGTCCAGTCCTTCTTCACCCATTCCCTGGAAAGCGTATGGCGAGGAGCGAGGTTTGTGTACGCCGCCGCGAATGGCGCTGACAGAGCCTTTCAGCTTGGTGGCTACGATTTCCATTTGCTCGGCGTTTTCTACGGTGCACGGTCCGCCAATGATGACGACCGGCTTGCCGCCGACTTTGACCGATTCGCCGATCGCCACTTGCGTGGTTTGGCTGCCTTCGGCGCGGGCGGCTAATTTGATTTGATTACTTATCTCGCTCACTTTGAATTCCTCGCGTTTAATAGTGAACCCGGGGGATTATCCTCCCGGGCTCTTCAGGTAACTGTTTTGGTGCACTTAACGTGCCAGCTTAAACCTGCCCGGGACTTCCCCTGACTGCAAAAAAGTAGAAGTACCAGTAGTAAGAGCTCGACGCGCATTGAGTCTTAGCGGACTCGATGTCGAGGAGGGTCAGGTTGTGTCTCATGTCAGTGTTCATCATCTTTAGCTCTTAAACAAAAACCGCAGACCTTATTGATCCGCGGTTCACCAGTTGGGACAAAGTAATCTAACTCACCCCTGGCGAACCTCTAAGTACCAAAAATAAAAACCAAAATTGCTCACAGCTGTTTTTCTCCCGGGCGTCCCGGTGCGTTCCAATGTAACCATACTATTTCCTGGGAGACGGACTGTCAACAAATTTGTGCCCGTTTGAATCGCAAGTGATTTGAAAATGCCGTGTGCGTAATCGCGAAAACGTCGGCCAATATTAGGTTTGCGAGCGAGAAAATGGACCAACAAATGTGTAAAGCATCGTCTGTTTCATAATCGCGGATAGCACGCAACGCTCAAGTTCCGCATGTCTAGCCGTTCTTCACATACTACTGCTGGCCGAACGTTCAATAAATGAATAGGCATAGGCATTCCAGCTATATGGAAGATGCAGTTGCTTGGCGGCATCAGGTTCGTACGTCTTTTCGCATGGAGTTCAACGCGTTCTATTTCATCGCTTTTCTCACGGGGTTTCGCGCTTGCGGGAGTTCTCTTCCATAGCCCGCCTATAGTTTTTCCATCGCCACCCAACTCAAAGAATCCTTATATAAGGATTTGCGATTTTCCAATTTACTCTTTTGCGGTAATGGGAAAATGGAATTAGAGACATAGAAATTTGGCGAAGAATGGCACTATTTCGCGTCTGGCACGTCAGGACTGTGAAAGGTAACTCTGATATCCACTTAGAGAAGTCTGAGCATTTTGGCATCCGAATCAGAGGCAGGCAAAAAATCGGCTTATTTAGCCTTGCGGGCAAGGGGACAATCCATGAACATCCTGGTAGCCATTGATGATTCGACGTTTTCCGACGGCGCTGTCACTGCGGTCACCGAGCGCACCTGGCCGGATGGCTCGAAATTCAAGCTGCTCAGCGTAGTTGAGCCTTTTCACCCTGAATATGCAGGCTGGCACACCAATTATATGCCTGTGGCGGTGGAGGCTCAAAAGGAGCTGGTCGAAGCGGCAAAGGCTTTGGTTAATGAGCGCGTAAAGAAGCTGACGGCTGCCTTTGGCAGGGAGCATGTCAGTGCTGAGGTCCGGGAAGGCTATATTACGGACACTATTCTTGAGGCGGCCAAGGAATGGCCCGCTGATTTAATCGTCGTCGGGTCGCATGGCCGGACCGGAATCACCCGACTGCTCCTGGGCAGTGTGTCCGAGGCCGTGGTTTCGCAGGCGCCTTGCTCGGTCGAAATTGTAAAAATGCCCAAAAAGCACGTCCAGGCTTAGGATTTCAGGTTTTGGGCCTGAA
>Ga0265313_10003463_pt1 | contig 12748 bp, 13 predicted proteins | sample 4123metaG_FD_203122 | JGI IMG/M metagenome (GOLD analysis project Ga0265313, IMG submission 203122) | Rhizosphere microbial communities from Carex aquatilis grown in University of Washington, Seatle, WA, United States - 4-1-23 metaG | ecosystem: Host-associated > Plants > Roots > Rhizosphere >...
TCAGCGCCTCTCCCCGCCGTGGGGAGGGCCTAAACGGCCGGGTTTTCGATGAAGAATGTTCGAACTTTGGCCAATAGGCCCCGCCAGTTTGCTCCCGTGAGGGAGAACTCGTTATCGGCAAGAATCGCGCACCCTTTGCCAACCCCCGCGCAGCCGCCTCGCCCCGTCCGTGGCATCATGCGACACTCCCAAACAGGCCATGATTTCGCCGCACGAACTGTCTGCGCCACCACCGGTTGACTCCACGATCAACCTCGCTCTCGTCCGTAAATATTCCATCCCCGGCCCGCGTTACACGTCCTATCCGCCCGCCACCGAGTTCCAAACCGACTTCCCGCACGAAACGCTCGAGGCCGCCATCGCCGACGACAACCAGCCTGGCGCCGGCCCGCTCTCGCTCTATTTTCACCTGCCGTTCTGCGAAAGCCGCTGCTGGTTCTGCGGCTGCAACACCGTCATCACCCGCCGCCTCGATGCCGCCGCCGAATACCTCGACGACCTCACGCGCGAGCTGCGCCTCACCGCTTCGCGGATGGATTGCACGCGCCCCGTCGCGCAAATTCACCTCGGCGGCGGCACGCCCACTTTCTTCCCGCCCGAGGAACTGCGCCGGCTCGGCGCGCTGATTCGCACGACATTCGCGCTCGCGCCCGGCGCCGAGTTCAGCGTCGAAATCGACCCGCGTCGCCTCACGCTCGATCACGTCAACGCCCTCGCCGGGATCGGCGTCACCCGCGCCTCGATCGGCGTGCAGGATACGAACCCGCGCGTCCAGGTCGCCGTTCACCGCATCCAGCCGCACGCGCAAAACGAGCGCGCCTTCGAATGGCTCCGCGCCGCCGGCTTCCGCTCGATCAACGTCGATCTCATTTACGGTTTGCCGCTGCAAACCGCCGAATCGTTCGCGACCACGATCGACGACGTCCTCGCGCTCGGCCCCGACCGCCTCTCCGTTTTCAGTTACGCGCACGTTCCCTGGATCAAGCCCGCCCAGCGCATCTTCGACGATCGCGAACAACTCCCGACCGCCGAGGAAAAACTCGCGATGTTCGCCGTCGCCCACGCCAAGCTCACCGCCGCCGGCTTCATCGACATCGGCCTCGACCACTTCGCGCGCCCCGACGACGAACTCGCCCAGGCCCAGCGCGCCGGCACGCTCCACCGCAATTTCCAAGGCTACAGCACCCACGCCGACGCCTCGCTCTACGGCTTCGGCATGTCCGCGATCTCCTCGACCGCGATGACCTATCGCCAGAACCACAAAACCCTCCCCGCCTGGCGCGACGCCCTCGCCGCCGGCCAGCTCCCGATCGAGCGCGGCCTCCGCCTCTCCCTCGAGCAACGCCGCCGCCGCACGATCATCATGCACCTCATGTGTGATCGCCGCCTCGATTACCCCGCGCTCTCGCGCACGTTCGGCATCGGCTTCACCGACCGCTACGCCGCGCAAATCGCCTCGCTCGCCGACCTCGAAGCCGACGGCCTCGTCGTCCGCCGCGACACCGACCTTACGGTCACGCCTGCCGGCGTGCCATTGCTCCGCGTGATCGCGATGCGCTTCGACCTCCACCCCGCCACCGAGGCGCAACGCCACTCGAAAACGATCTGACCCCAAAACGCGCCGCCTCCGTCGCCCCACCGCTTTACCCCAAAACCCCATGCCCTTCCGTATCGCCAAATCCTTCACGGTCGAAAGCGGCCACCTCCTCACGAAAAATCCCGGCACGTGCGGCTTTCCGCACGGCCACAGCCGCACGATCGAAATCATTGTCGCCAGCGACGTCCTCGACGCCTCCGACATGGTCTGCGATTTCAAAGCCATCAAAGCCGCCGCGGCCGACGCCGTCGCGCGCTACGATCACACGTTCGCGCTCAACACCGCCGATCCGCGCTTCGGCGACATGCGCGCCGCCTACGGGGAACGCGTGGTCGCCTTCGCCGGCATCGACCCGACCACCGAGGTCCTCGCCCGCGAAATTTTTCACAACGTCCGCGCCCATTTCGCCGCGCCCCACGTCCGCCTCGAACGCGTCCGCGTCACCGAGACCGCCACGAGCTGGGCCGAGTATTGGGAATGACCGGGGCCCGATCGCCGGGTCGCCGCGACGCGCACCCGGATCTTCGGCAGCCATCTGCCGTTCCCCGGAGTGGGCGGCTTGCTGGCCCGCGGCGGCGGCTATGATTGGGTGCCCGATGATTGGGAGACGGGAATTTGAGCCCCTCCTCGCCGTGATCCCGTAGCCGCGCTCGCGAGTTGCCATTCGGGATTTGCCGCTCGACATTCGGCGCTCACCGCCATGTCCGCCGATCTCTCCGACCTCTACCAACAGGTCATCCTCGATCACAACAAACGCCCGCGCAACCGCGGCAAGTTGCCCACCGCCAACCGCGTCGCCCACGGCGACAACCCGTCCTGCGGCGACCAGTGCAGTGTCTATCTGCGCCTCGACGGCGACCGCATCGCCGAGATCAGTTTCGACGGTTCCGGCTGCGCCATCTCGCAAGCCAGCGCTTCGCTCATGACCACGCAGCTCAAGGGCAAAACCGCCGCCGAGGCCGAAAAACTTTTCGGCGAATTCCACGACATCGTCACGACTGGCGAAGCGCCCGACGAGATCAGCGACCTCGCCGCGTTCGCCGGCGTCCACGCGTTCCCCGCGCGCATCAAGTGCGCCACGCTCGGCTGGCACGCCGCGCTCAACGCCCTGAAAAATGACCCGTCCACCACGACGACGGAGAGTCACACCGACTGAAAATGTGGCATGCGACGTGTGCGGAGCCCTTCGATCCACCGTCCGTTCTCCTCTCGTCACATGCCACTCGTCACACACCACACCGCTTGAAGATGCCCTCCTGGCCCAACGTCCGCGCCGACTTTCCCACCCTGCACCAACAGGTTCACGGCAAGCCCCTCGTCTATCTCGACAACGCCGCCACCGCGCAAAAACCGCAGGTCGTCATCGACACGCTCTCGCGCTTCTACGAACGCGACAACGCCAACGTCCACCGCGGCCTCCACGCGCTCTCCATGCGCGCGACCGACGCCTACGAAGGCGCCCGCGCCCGCGTCGCGAAATTCATCAACGCCGCCGATCCCGCCGAAATCGTCTTCACCCGCGGCACCACCGAATCGATCAACCTCGTCGCCGCGAGCTGGGGCGCCGCGAACCTCAAGCCCGGCGACGTGATCCTGCTCACCGAGATGGAGCACCATTCCAATCTCGTTCCGTGGCAGCTCATCGCCCAGCGCACCGGCGCCACCCTCCGCTTCGTCCCCATCGCCGGCGCGAACGCCGAAGGCGGACTCGACCTCTCGCACCTCGACGAACTCCTCTCGCCCGAGGTCAAGGTCTTCGCTTTCGCCCACGTGTCGAACACGCTCGGCACGATCAACCCCGCCGCCGAACTCTGCGCGCGAGCCCGCGCCCGCGGCATCGTCACCGTGATCGACGGCGCGCAATCCATCGGTCACCTGCCCGTCGATGTCCGCGCGCTCGGCTGCGATTTCTTCGCCTTCTCCGGCCACAAGATGGCCGGCCCCACCGGCATCGGCGCGCTCTACGGCCGCCAGAAACTTCTCGACGCGATGCCGCCCTACCAAGGCGGCGGCGGCATGATCGCCCAGGTCGAATATCTTTCGTCCCGCTGGAAACCGTCGCCCGAACGCTTCGAGGCCGGCACGCCGAATTTCGCCGACGCCACCGCGCTCGCCGCCGCCTGCGATTACCTCGATGCCCTCGGCCGCCCGGAAATCGCGCGCCACGACACCGCCCTCGCCCAACTCGCCTGCGAAAAACTTTCCGTGCTCCCCGGCATCCGCCTCCTCGGCCCACATGCGGGCCACGACCGCAGCGGCGTCGTGAGCTTCGCCTTCGAAGGCGTGCACGCGCACGACGTGGTGACCTTCGCCGACGAGGACGGTATCGCGCTGCGCGGCGGCCACCACTGCAACCAGCCGCTGATGAAAAAACTCGGCCTCACGAGCACGACCCGCGCGAGTTTCTACGTCTACAACACCGAGGAAGAAATCGACACCCTCGTCACCTCGATGCGCCGCATCCTGAAATTCTTCGGCACCGCCTGAGACTTTCTTCCGGTCGCCGCCCGACACAGGCGTGCTGGACAAACTTGCGCCTTTAAGCTGAGCTGCGTTTCGGTCCTACTTCTGCCGGCGTCCATGCTTACCCAATCTCAAGCTGACCGGCTTTTGGCCGAATTAAAGGAAGCCGTGCGCAGCGACATCTTCGTGTGGGAGCACAGCCAGCGTCAGGATGAGATTCTGCGGGCCGTCGGCGACGAGAAGCTTCAGTTCATCCTCACGCTCACTAGAAATCCGTTTGAGATCAAACTTCACGCCCGCACTCGTGACCGGCACATCGGTCTCCTGCGGATCGACAACGCGCCGTTTCACACAAATCCCGACGGTTCCGAACTGCGCGATACGCCGCACTTGCATACTTACCGCGAAGGCTGCGGGCTCGACTGGGCCGAACCTGTCGACTGGTATGACCTCGCGAATCCGCTCGGCACGTTGGAAAGATTTCTCGCCGAGTTCCGCGCCCGCTTTCCTTCCGGCATCACCGTCGCTATGGTTTGATTTATGGTTTCCGCCCGCACACCCGACTTTGCCAGTGACTACGTCGCTTGGTTGAAAGACCGCGTTACCCAGCGCGTGCGCGGTGACGAGTGGGCGATCAGCACTCCGTTTCTCGATCCCTTCAACGATGGCGTGCAACTCTTCGTCGACTCTCGCGCGCCGGAGATGGTGCTACACGACGGCGGCCACACCATCGACAATCTCCTCACACTCGGGGTGGCTATCGAGGACTCGGAACGTCGCCTGGCACTCATCAAGCGAGCCCTGTCGGGCTCGCCGGTGGAATTCGACGCCGGCCGCCTGCAGACGCGAGCCACCTCCGGTAACTTCGCCCAACGCGCGCATTTTCTTCTCACCGCCATCACCCGGCTGAACGACCTGTGGATGAGCGCCGTGCCGCATTCCTGGATGGATTTTTTCGAGATGGTTTCGGAGTTTCTCGACGGACAAGGCGTGCTCTATACTGCCAACGCCATCCTGCCGGGCCGCACGGTCGAACATCCCATCGACTTCATCCTCCAATTTCCCAAGAAGCAGGAGCGATTGGTGAAACTCGTCGCCGCCCCCCGCCCGTCGACTGCCAAGCTGGTTTCCTTCACTTGGCTTGAGCTGATGGGGACGCGCCCTCAGTCCGAGCGAGTGGTCGTCATCAATGACGTTCGGCGGCCTGATCCCTTCGAGACGGAAACCGACGAACAGTTTCGCGCCGTCAGCGATCAAACCATCGCCATCCTGCAGGGCTACAGCACGAAAGTTTTCCGCTGGAGCGAGCGTGCGGCTGCTCCGTTTGCCGACCTCTGGCATCCCAGCCGAAACTAAATTTCACAAGTGCGCGAGCGATACTCGGTCACCCGCAAAGCCCGAGGCTCACCATCTGGCCCAACTTCCTCCGGCCCCGACAAGACGGCGCGTCGGCTGTAGGTGTATTGTCGCCAGCATCCACCGCATCCCGCAATTTTTCGCATTAATGCCTGAGCTGTCCGACCTTACGATCTACCTCGAAGCGCTCGAGCGCCACGTCCTCGGCGGCGTGCTCAAGAAGATCTGCCTCGCGAGCATTTGCCGGCGCCGATGGGAGCGGACGCCTGCTTGACGCTCTTCAGTTTGTCAGACAACCTCCGCCGCATGGAAACCAACGTCCGCACCTTCCTGCGCGAGTTCCCCCGCTTCAAGGCCCGCGCGCGTCGCGGCGAGACGGTGAAGATCAAGGACCGCACCGGCGAATTCCTCTTCTCCGCCTCCGCCGCGCCGCGCCGCCAGTCCCTGCTCGGCTGCCTCAAGGGTCGCGTCAAGATTCGCGGCGACCTCACGCTTCCGACTTCTTCCGACGCCGAGTGGGGCTTCTGACCATGGCCGCGCGCCTGCGCTACCTGCTCGACACTCACGCGTTGATCTGGGCCGCTGTCGACGACGACCGGCTTGGGGCCGCCGCCGCCCGCACCATCGCCACGACGCCGCACGACCAGCTCGCCGTCGCGGATATTTCCCTGCTCGAAATCAGCCAGCTGCTACACAAAGGCTCCCTTGCGTTCGATGTCTCCCCGGGCTCGGCCTTCCGCACCATGCTCGCTCACGTCACGGTGCTCCCGATCACACTCGATATCGCGATCGCCGCACCGGCGCTCGCGCTCCCGCACGGCGATCCCTATGACCGGCTGATCGTCGCCACGGCCAGAATTCACCGCCTGTCGCTGGTTACGAAGGACGCCAACATCATCGACGCTGAACTCGTCCCGACGATTTGGTAGGAGGATCGCTCGTCATGCCCGAGCTCCCCGACATCACGGTATATCTGGAAGCGCTCGAACGCCGCATCCTCGGCCGCGTGCTCGAAAAAATCCGACTCACAAATCCGTTTCTCCTCCGCACCGCCGTTCCGCCCATCGACTCGCTCGCCGGTCGTCGCGTCACCGCGCTCCGCCGGCTCGGCAAGCGCCTCGTCTTCGGCTTCGAGGGCGACCGCTGGCTCGTCCTCCATCTCATGATCGCCGGCCGGCTCCATTGGGCCGACCCGACCACGCAACAAAAATCCCCCGCCAGCCGAAACACCCTCGCGGCGTTCCTCTTCGACTCCGGCACGCTCACGCTCACCGAAGCCGGCACGAAACGCCGCGCCTCGCTCCACATCGTCGCCAGTGAAGCCGCCCTCGCCATGCACGATCCCGGCGGCATCGATCCGCTCACCGCGTCGCTCGCCGCTTTCGCCGCCGCGCTCACGCGCGAGAACCACACGCTCAAGCGCGCTCTCACCGACCCGCACCTCTTCAGCGGCATCGGCAACGCCTACTCCGACGAAATTCTCCACGCCGCCCACCTCTCGCCCGTCGCGCTCACGCGGAAAATTTCCCGCGCCGACCTCGCGCGCCTGCACACCGCCGTGCGCGAGCAACTCCTCGCCTGGACCGACCGCCTCCGCCGCGAAACCGGCGACGCTTTTCCGGAAAAAGTCACCGCCTTCCGCCCCGACATGGCCGTGCACGGCCGTTTCGGCCAACCGTGCTCCGTCTGCGGCACAACCGTCCAGCGGATCGCCTACGCCGAGAACGAGGTGAACTACTGCCCGCGCTGCCAGACCGGCGGCAAGCTCCTCGCCGACCGCTCGCTCTCGCGCCTGCTCAAATCCGACTGGCCCCACACCATCGACGAAGCCGAAGCCCTCGGCCGCGCGTGATGTCGCGCCCGTCAGCCGCCCTTCCGCTTCGCCGCGATCGCGCGCAATTCCTTCGCCGCCAGCAAATCTTTTTCCCGCCCCAGCGCCTCCTTCGCGAGGATCAAATCCTCGAGCGAGATGACGCGATATGTGCGCCCGTCCACCTCCAACTCTTCCGCGTTGTTTTTCAATCGCTCGAAATCGCCGACACCGAGAATCGTTGAAAGAACATCGATCACGCCCGCATCCGTTTGTAGATAAATGTTTCGCAGGGGCAGGCCGGGCGCCGGGTGGTCGAGAAACGACAACCGTTGCGGCGTCATCCGGTGTTTCGGGTGCCAGTCGGCGAGTGTCCGCCTCAGCTTCTCCACATTTTCGTCCGTGAGCACCGCGCAGATGTCGAGGTCGCGCGTAACGTAGGCCGAGCCGTGTGTCACGGCCGCGAAGCCGCCGACGATCACGAAATCCAGTCCCGCGTCAGCGAGCCGTTGGAGCAGTCGGCTGAAGTCTTGCATCGCGAGCGATCCGCGCTTTCTCCAATTCCAAAACCAATTCCAGCGCCCCGTCGTGCTGGCGCCAGCGTTCCGCGACCGACAGCGCGAGATTGGTCTCGATCAAATCCAGATCGAACCCCGCCCGCCGCGCCTCCTCGATCGCTGCCTGATCCGCATTCATTTGCCGCCACTATTGGCAACGCCTTCCCCGCGGCAAAGTTTTTATCGCCCGCTCGCGATTCGGCCGCGGTGGGAACACATTCCCTTCGCCCGCCGTCAACAACTGCGCCAACTCTGCCAACCCATGCGCAGCCCGCCCACCCCGCCCTCTGGCAAACTCACCGCGCTGCCTTTGCGTCCTAATCCCATGAACTCCCGCGCATGAACATCGCCGTCCCCCGCGAAATCCTTCCCTTGGAAACCCGCGTCGCCATCACGCCCGCGGTCGTCGCCCTGCTCAAGCGCGAGGGCCATGTCGTCTTCGTCGAAGCCGATGCCGGTGAACCCGCCGGGTTCGAGGACGAAGCCTACCTCGCCGCCGGCGCCACCGTCGTCCGCTCCGCCGCCGAAGCCTACGCCGCCGCCGACCTCATCGTCAAAGTCCAGCCGCCCCAAACTACCGGCGGGGCGCACGAAGCCGACACGTTTCGCGAAGGCTCGACCTACATCGGTTTCCTCAACGCCTTCGCCGGCCCCGAGCCGCTCCACGCGCTCGCCGCCCGCCACTGCACCGCCTACGCGATGGAGTTCATCCCGCGCATCACGCGCGCGCAGAGCATGGACGCCCTCAGCTCGATGGCGACCGTCGCTGGCTACAAGTCCGTCCTCCTCGCCGCCAACCGCCTGCCGAAAATGTTTCCGCTCCTCATGACCGCCGCCGGCACGATCACGCCCGCGCACGTCATGGTCCTCGGCGTCGGCGTCGCCGGCCTCCAGGCCATCGCCACCGCCCGCCGCCTCGGCGCGAAGGTCGAAGCGTTCGATCCGCGCCCCGCCGTCCGCGAGCAGGTGAAAAGCCTTGGCGCCGCATTCATCGAGATGGAGCAGCCGAAAGACGCCGAGACCGCCGGCGGCTACGCTAAAGAGATGTCCGCCGAGTTCATCAAAAAAGAACACGAAGCGATCGCCGCGCGCCTGCCGAAAATGGACGTCGTCATCGCGACCGCCCAAGTCTTCGGCAAACGCGCCCCGCTCCTTCTCACCGCCGAAATGGTCGCGCTCATGCGGCCCGGCACCGTGATCGTCGACCTCGCCGCCGAACAGGGCGGCAACTGCGAGCTCACGCAGGCCGGCCACACGTTCGAGACGCCCAACGGCGTCGCGATCATCGGCGCCGTCAACGTCCCCGCCTCCGTCGCGCAGGACTCCAGCGCGCTCTACGCCAAAAACATCTTCAACCTGATCAAACACCTCTTCCCGAAAACCGGCGAGCCGCCCGCGGCCGACGACGACATCGTGAAAGGCTGCTGCGCCCTCCGCGCCGGCGAAATCGTCCACCCCAACCTGCGTCAGTTCGCACCCGCGACGCCCACCACCGCCAACTCCTGACCCCATGACCGCTCCGCTCCTTCTCGCCACCGCCGAGTCCGTCCACCGGCTTTCGCCGCTCACGGCCGCGGAAATTTTTCCGCTCCTGTTTATTTTGGTGCTCGCCGGTTTCCTCGGCTACGAGGTGATCGGCCGCGTCTCGCCGACGCTGCACACGCCACTGATGGCCGCGACCAACGCCATCTCCGGCATTTCGCTCGTCGGCTCGCTCGTCGCCGCGGGCGGCCACTATTCGCAGACCAGCCACATCCTCGGGATGTTCGCCGTGTGCGCCGCGAGCATCAACGTCGTCGGCGGCTTCCTGATCACCGACCGCATGCTCCGAATGTTTAAGCGCAAGCCGAGAGGAGGAGCCGTATCATGAACGCCGACCTCGCCCGCATCTTCGCCGAAACGTCCTACCTCGTCGCCGCGGTTCTTTTCGTCCTCGGCCTGAAAGCCCTCAGCCATCCCGAGACCGCGCGCCGCGGCATGTTCATGGCCGAGATCGGCATGCTCGCCGCCGTCGTCGGCACGCTGCTCTATTTCGAAATCGTCACGTGGACGTGGATCGCGATCGGCGTCCTCGTTGGCTCCACCATCGGCACGCTCATGGCGGTCTTCATGCCGATGACCGCGATGCCCCAACGGATCGCGCTTTCCCACGCGTTCGGCGCGCTCGCCGCCGTGCTCGTCGGCATCTACAAATACATCGAGTATCCCGCCGCCGACCTCGGCCGCCTGCGCATCTCCGCGCTCGGCTTCGAGGTGATGTTCGGCGCGCTCACCGTCACCGGCTCGCTCATGGCGTTCGGCAAACTTCAGGAACTCATCAAGAGCGCGCCCGTCACGTTCCGCGGTCAGAACTTTTTCAACATCGGCCTCTTCTTCGCGACGATCGCGCTCTATCTCTACTTCATCTACGATCCGACCGCGACGTGGGCGTTCTACACCGTCATCGGGCTCGGCCTCTGCATCGGCGTGCTCGTCGTCATGCCGATCGGCGGCGCCGACATGCCCGTCGTCATCTCGCTCCTCAATTCCTACGCCGGCCTCGCCGCCGCCGCCACCGGCCTCGCGATCGACAACAAGGTTCTCATCATCGCCGGCTCCCTCGACGGCACCAGCGGCTTCTTCCTCTCGATGCTGATGAGCCGCGCGATGAACCGCTCCTTCGCCAACGTCCTCTTCGGCGCCGTCGGCGCCGCCCCACCCGCCGGCACCAAGGTCGTCGAGACGCGCACCGTCACCCGCTACACGCCCGAGGACATGAAGTTCGTCCTCGAGAACGCACAGTCCGTGATCATCGTCCCCGGCTACGGCATGGCCGTCGCGCAGGCGCAGCACGTCCTCCACGAAATCGCAAATTACCTCATCGCGCAGGACATCAAGGTCCGCTACGCCATCCATCCCGTCGCCGGCCGCATGCCCGGCCACATGAACGTCCTCCTCGCCGAGGCCAACGTTTCCTACGACCTGCTCTTCGAGCGCGACGCCATCAACGACGACTTCGCCGAGACCGACGTCGTGGTGGTCGTCGGCGCCAACGACGTCGTCAACCCCGCCGCCCGCCACAAGAAATCCAGCCCGCTCTTCGGCATGCCGATCCTCGATGTGGACAAGGCCCGCACCGTGATCTTCCTGAAACGCTCGATGGGCGCCGGTTTCGCCGGCGAGGAAAACGAACTCTTCTACGACAAGAAGACCATGATGGTCCTCGGCGACGCGAAACAGACGCTCACCGCCGTCGCCGGCATGCTGAAAAAGCGCACCGGCCTCGTCCACGCCTGAGTCGTTTCGTCCTTCCGACGACCGTCGGCCCGCGCTGACGCCAGCGCGTTTCACTCTCCACGCGGCGCGGCGCGCCAACTTCTGCGGCGGCAATGCCAAGCGATGCGCAGCCGCACGACGCATTTTTTGCGATGATGGGGTGTAACCATTTTCCGCGCCCTTTCGCTACGCGGCGCCCCGCCCCATCATGAATTCCACCGGCCGCAAACCCACCTTCGTCATCTGCGACGCGAACGAAGCTGTCGCGTCGGTCGCCTTCCGCCTCAACGAGCTCATCGCGATCTATCCCATCACGCCGTCGTCCGCGATGGCCGAGTCGTGCGACGAATGGGCCGCCGCCGGCAAAAAAAATCTCTGGGGCGAAATCCCGCGCATCGTCGAGATGCAGTCCGAGGCCGGCGTCGCCGGCGCCGTCCACGGCGGCCTGCTCGGCGGCGCGCTCACGACGACGTTCACCGCATCGCAGGGCCTCCTGCTGATGATCCCCAATCTCTATAAAATCGCCGGCGAACTCCTCCCGTTCACGATGCACGTCAGCGCCCGCGCGCTCGCCGCGCAGGGCCTCTCGATCTTCGGCGATCACCAGGACGTCATGGCCTGCCGCGCGACCGGCTGCGCGCTCCTGTGCAGCAACTCGCCGCAGGAAGCGCAGGACTTCGCGCTCATCGCCCACGCCGCCAGCTACCGCGCCCGCGTGCCGTTCATCCATTTCTTCGACGGCTTCCGCACTTCTCACGAAGTCCAGAAAATCTCCCCGCTCTCCGACGACGACCTGCGCGCCATCATCGACGAGAAAGACCTCGCGTCCTTCCGCGCCCGCGCGATGACGCCCGATCACCCGACGCTCCGCGGCACCGCGCAAAACCCCGACGTTTATTTCCAGGGCCGCGAAGCCGTGAACCGTTTCTACGACGCACTGCCCGCCATCGTGCAGGAAACGATGGACCGCTTCGCGAACCTCACCTCGCGCCGCTACCACCTCTTCGATTACCACGGCCACCCGGAGGCCGAGCGCGTCATCATCGCGATGGGCAGCGCCGTCGAAACCCTCTGCGAAACCGCCGACTGGCTCGTTGCCCACGGTGAAAAAGTCGGCGTCCTCGCCGTGCGGCTCTTCCAGCCATTCCACCTCAAATCCTTCCTCGCCGCGCTGCCGAAAACCGTCAAGGCCATCTCGGTCCTCGATCGCACGAAGGAGCCCGGCAGCCTCGGCGAACCGCTCTTCCTCAACGTCGTCGGCGCGCTCGCCGAGGGCCGCTCGCCGCTCGCCGGTTCCGCCCGCGTCGTCGGCGGCCGCTACGGTCTCGGCTCGAAGGAATTCACGCCCGGCATGGCCCGCGCCGTCTTCGAAAACCTCGCGCGCTGGGAGCCGCACCACCATTTCACCGTCGGCATCAACGACGATGTCACCGGCACTTCGCTGCCCTTCGACGCCGACTTCGACCTCGAGCAGGCCGACGTCCACCGCTGCGTCTTCGTCGGCCTCGGCGCCGACGGCACGGTCGGCGCGAACAAAAATTCCATCAAGATCATCGGCGAACAGACGCCCTTTTTCGCGCAGGGCTACTTCGTCTATGATTCGAAGAAATCCGGCTCGATGACCGTCTCGCACCTGCGTTTCGGCCCGCGCCCGATTCGCGCCCCGTATTTGATCCGCCAGGCCGGCTTCGTTGCATGCAGTCAGTTCAG
>Ga0265313_10003466_pt1 | contig 12737 bp, 13 predicted proteins | sample 4123metaG_FD_203122 | JGI IMG/M metagenome (GOLD analysis project Ga0265313, IMG submission 203122) | Rhizosphere microbial communities from Carex aquatilis grown in University of Washington, Seatle, WA, United States - 4-1-23 metaG | ecosystem: Host-associated > Plants > Roots > Rhizosphere >...
CACTCTGTTTTTGCGAGAGACAGCGGTGCTAGCGGAGTTGGCGGAGTTAGCGGAGCTGACAGTGAACGGTGGACAGAGAACGGAGAACAGGGACCAAGGGAACAGAGAACAGGGAACGCAAACAGCGCGTTTAGGATGGGGCACCCTATTTCTTGTGCCAGATGAATGCCGCGCTTTAGTCGGAGGCCATGAGTTCGCCGGAGAGGATGGGGCCGGTGCGCGGGAGCTGCCCGTGCGACGCAGCACCGCGCGTACGCCTGATTCGCTCAAATTCGCGGCGAGTTTGAACTGCAGTTTACAGTTCGCGAATCGCGGTCACGGGGTTCCGGCGCATCGCTCGATGTGCGGGAAAGTAGCATGCCAGCAACGACATTGCTCCCAAAAGCATGACCACGGAAGCAACGGTGACTGGATCGTTGGCGCCGATTCCGTACAACAGCCGGGCGATAAGACGTGTCAGTCCCAACGCAAACGCCAATCCCAGCGCCAGCCCGATGCCTGTGAGCCACAACCCCTGCGACAGCACGAGTCGCAGCACGTCCACACGTGATGCACCTAAGGCCATTCGTATTCCGATCTCGTGAGTTCGCATTTGGGTTCGATAGGCCACGACTCCGTAGATCCCCGTTACTGCAAGAACCAGCCCGATCAGCGCGAACATTCCCGCCAGGGCGCTCTGTATAACAGCGAAGCTGCTCGCCATCTGGGTACTCGCCCGCATGGGACGAACATCGAACACCGGCAGCCGCGCATCGATTTCGTGGATGGCATTTTCTACCGCCGGAGTGAGGTCGGCCGGATTTCCTTCGGTTTTCACCTGCACCATTGTCTCGAACCCCGGGTGCTGGAAATAGCTTATAAAGACCATAGGCTCCGGGGCCTCATTCACGAAAGTATGGGTTGAAATCCTCGCAACACCGACAACCGTGGAAAGGCTGCCCCCCACCCTGAGTCTCTTTCCTAGCGGATCCTGTCCCGGCCAGAAGCGCCTTGCCGCGGTCTGATCCACGATGATGACATCCGGAGTCTTTTGATCGTCATCCTGCGTAAACTCGCGTCCTTCCAGAATGGGAATATGAAGGGATTCGAAATACCTCGGACCCACCTCGGCATTCTCCACCAGCAAAGATTCGTGGGGGTGTGGCACATACCCTTCCGGATATGCATCGGTCCTCTTTTGGATCAGGGTCATCGGGATCCAGTCCGTAAGAGTCGCAACCTCCACACCGGGGAGTGCCGACACGCGGTCAAGTATCTTGTGACGGATCAGTCGCGCTTCGTCGTTGCTGTAGCCTGCGATATTCAGTCCCACCGACGCAGTGAGAATGTGGTCCTGCTGAAAGCCTGGGTTCGCGGCGGCGAGATTCCGCAGTGTTCGCAGGAATAGTCCGGAGCAAATCAGCAGTGGAAGGGAAAGCGCGATTTGCGCCACCACCAGTCCGCTGAGCAATTTCCGGTTGCGTGAGCCGCCGGAGACACTCGCAGACTCTGCCTTGAGCACCTCAATGGCCGGCGCATGGGACGATCTCCAGGCCGGGAGCGCGCTGCACAGCATGCCAGCCACCAGGCTGGACACCGCAATCCCGATGACCACCTTATAGTCCATGTACCCGTTCAGTGCGAGGGGAGTCGAGTTCGCTGGAAAGAACCATGCGAATGTCTTCGATGTCCACATTGTCAACGCGAGGGCCATGGTTCCTGCGACGATGGAAAGCACTGCGCCCTCCAATACCATCTGCCACACCAATTGCATGCGATTGGCCCCGAGCGACTGCCGGATCGCGAGTTCGCGCCGCCGGGATACAAACCGCACCAGGGTGAGCGTAGCCACGTTCGCGCAGGTGAGCAACAGCACCAGAGCGGCGAAGGCCAGCAGAATCGGCAGCGTCGCCGCCATGTATCCGTTGGCGCCGAATGGCGAACGCCACATGGGATCGAGCGTGATCTGGTTATCGCCGAGATGCTGGTCCGGATACGCCGCCACAATATGGCGCATCTGGGTGTCGAGATCCTGGGCTGCCAGGCCACGGCTCACGCCAGGCCGCAATCTTCCTATTACGATTAGCCAGACGATATCGCGATGGGTCATCCGAAACACATCATTCCCGAGGGGATCGAGCGTTACCCATAGATCGTCACGCAGTCCGGGCGCGGCTCCGACAAACCCCTCCGGCGCCACACCGATCACGGTCACAGGATGCCGGGCGATCTCGATCGACTTGCCCACGATTGCGGGGTCTGCGGCATAACGGTTCTTCCAAAGCGAGTAACCCAGCACCACGTTGGTAACGGCATCTGGACGAGTCTCTTCTTCAGCCAGAAAGAAACGCCCCAGCGCCGGCTTGATGCCGAGCACATCGAAATAGTTCGCCGACACGTTCGCAATATAGGCGCGCTCCGGCTGTGCACCGCCAGTCAGCGCGATCCAATCGTTATGGTAGGCAAGTATTCCGGTGAAGGTGTGGTTCTGCTCGCGCAGATCGCGATAGTCGAGATACGAGAAGGGCGGAGTCGGAGAGAAGTTCCGTTCCCCCCTCTGCAGGCTCACAAGGTCACCCGTGTCCCGCGCGCCAGGAATCGGACGAAGCATTGTGCCGTCGATCCAACTGAATACGGTGCTGTTGGCGCAGATAGCCACTGCCAGCATCGCCGTCGCGGTGATCGAAAAGCCAGGGCTCTTGCGCAGTTGGCGCAGCGCGTAACGAATGTCCCGGCCCAGTTGTTCAAGCCACGCCTGGCCCCACATGTCGCGCGTCACATCTTGCACCAGAGGAATGTTTCCAAACTCCCGCGCCGCGGCCTGGCGCGCCGTCTCCGCCGTCTCGCCGCGCGCCACGCGATCGGCAATCGCCATCTGCAGGTGCGCATCGATCTCTTCCTGCAATTCGCGCTTGCGCCGCTGAAAACCGAAGCTCGGAAACCACTTCACGACTCACTCTCCTCCGGCTTGACGTACATCACCGACCCAATCGCTTCGACAATCCGCTCCCATCGGCCCAGATCAGAGGCCAACTGCTTTTTCCCCTTTGCCGTGATTCGGTAATAGCGGGCTTTTTGCTTGCTCTCTGACTGCTTCCACTCAGACTGTACCCAGCTCTGACGCTCCAATCGATGGAGGGCCGGATACAGTGATCCAGTCTCCACCTGAAGCACATCTCCGGATCGCAAACGTAAAGCCTGGACAATGCCGTATCCATGCTGCGGCCCCCATTGCAGCGTTTGAAGAATGAGCATGTCGAGTGTTCCCTGCAACAGCTCAATCCGATTCTTATACTGGACTTCTTCGCTCATAGATGTAGACACTCTACTCCCACTGGAGGTAGATTGTCTACTTGGCCTTCGCAGTGATGTTCAAATTCGAAACCAGGCTACAGCGGATCTTCAGAGGAGATCGCATTCGGTCTGACAGTACTTAACCGAACGATCCGGAACTCTAAGGTGTTATGCGATGGCTCAGTGGCCGAACTTTGACAACTGCCGACGAGTGATTTATCGCCAACGCGCTGATCGAGGACCGGTTAGTACCGAAATGTAGGCTCGTGGAAAGGTTTCTCGGGCCGCTCGGCCGATTTCGGCGACCCCGACCCCACACCCCAACGACGTGGACCTGTCGTTGGGGACCCCGGCCTCGTCGATCCCAGCTGGTTCGCAGCCTTGCCCGGGCTGCTCGCGGCCCAAGAAACGCCGGACGGCGCGAGGGACCGGTGGCTCTGCAAGACGATAGCGCCGCCGGGCAGTTTCACTGCGCTGGGGTCACGCTCACAAATCCGCAATTCACTTTCGTCAGCCCTGTTACAGCCGGTCCTATATCGAGATTGTCGAATTCTTCCGTATCTCCCGGTTTAACCATTGCGCCACTTTGGTCCGTTAGCTGGACGTGTTTTTGCGCCAAATCGGAGCCGCTCTGGTCATATTGGTCGCACTCGAGATCCGCCGATTGTATCGTCACGTTCGACTGGTTAACCCATTTCTGATTGGAGAGCTGGACATCACCATTCACCACGCTCCACTGGGTGGTGTAGACCTGCTGCGCGATCAACGCGGCATTCGGTCCTGCTGGCGGTGCGCCCCCAGGCGGCGTTCCCGGCTGCGTTGGGTTTGGTCCCGCCGGCTGGCTTTGTTCATCGTGGGTGCCGATCCACCAAAACCCGAAGATGGCAGCGGCAATGATGATCGCCCACCAGGCCCCGCCATGGTGCTTGGGCACCTCCTGCGGCAACGTCATGATCGGGATCTGTCCTGGTGGGGGATAGTACTGGGATAGGCCGTCACCGGCGGTGCCGCAGGAGGTGGCGCGATCGGGGGAGGCGCAACTGGAGCAGCCGCTTCAACCGGCATGCTCGCCGCGGCACGAGACGCGCTCAAATCGTGTCCGCAGTTTGCGCAGAATTGCTCGTTGCCTGCCAACTCTGTGCCACACTTCGCACAAAATGCCATGACTTGCCTCTTCTCCCGGGCGCGATCGCGCACGTTGCCTTGGAGCAGTCCTCTGGCTCATGCGCGTTCTTCGGCGCCGCCCAATCTCGAATCCTGTTCCTGAGGACTGCTTACCTCGAATTGTACGGTGGGCGGAGGGCTCTGGGACGAGTTTGATCTGCATCCGCGACCTAAAGGCGGAATGATTCTGCACCATTGGGTCCCGCGAGAGACGGATAATCCGCATCTCAATACTGTAGAGAGGTCATGATGAAAGCAGCTACAGTCGTCGGAATTCTTCTTGTTGTTCTCGGAATTGTTGGCTTTGCCGTTGGTGGAATCAGTTTCACCCACGAGAAAAAGGTAGTCGACATGGGACCTGTGCAACTCTCGCACAAAGAAACCAATACAATTCCAATCTCGCCCATTCTGAGCTCCATCTCGCTCATTGCCGGGGTCGGCCTAATCGTTGCTGGCGTTCGAAAATAGCAGATTCCAGCATTCATGGACATCTTCGAACCTTCTGGTAGTACTGGCACTCGTCCGCAATCGCGCCCAAAATGCGCTCCGAAAGCTCATTTGGGCGTGGGGAAGGCCGCTTGAACGCGCGCAGACTCGCTAACCGTGAAATTACTCGCGACCTCTACACGTGGAATGTGAAATTCCAAATGATCATTTCGAGCTTTTTGTGAAACTCCAGGTGCAAATTTTGGAGCTACTTGGGCCGCTTTCGGTCCGTTCCCCGAAAAATCAAGCCCATTCGGCGCCTCATCGCATTTTCGCCGCGGACTTTCTTGAATTAGCATCGCCAAAAGGAACTGCCAGGGCCTCTTGAGAAAGAATGGCGGCAGGAGAGTCGAGTCTGCGAGCGCCGGGTCAGTTTCGAAGATGAACAACGCGAAGATCCAGGAACCGGACGATTCGCGCGAAGAAACGGCTGCACGGCGGTTGGGGAAGATGGTCACGGGGAGGATGGCTCGATGAGAGTGATTTCAGTGAACGTCGGGCTTCCGCGAGAGGTGACCTGGCACGGGACGAGCGTGTCCACGGGAATCTTCAAGGAGCCGGTGACGGGACAGATCGCTCTGCGCAAGCTGAACCTGGTTGGAGACGGCCAGGCAGACTTGACGGTCCACGGCGGCGAATATAAGGCCGTGTACTGCTATCCACTGGAACACTATGACTACTGGAGGAAGGAATTGCCCGATCGCGAGCTGCCGATGGGAGTGTTTGGGGAGAACTTGACGCTCGATAGCTCGCCGGAAGAGTCGGTCCACCTCGGTGATCGGTATTCGGTCGGTTCGGCGGAGGTGGTGGTGACCCAGCCTCGGCTGCCTTGCTACAAACTCGGGATACGATTTGAATCCGACGATATGGTGAGGCGGTTCCTGGCGAGCGGGCGCACGGGGTTCTACCTGGCCGTGACGCGCGAAGGTGAAGTGGGCCCGGGCGATGCGATGAAGGTGATAAGCCGCGACCCGAGTGGCGTGCCCATTTCAGAGATCGTTCGCCTGTATACCGCGAAACGATACAGCAGCGCCGATGTGGCGACGATCGAAAAGACTTTCGCGGTGGAGGCGTTCCCGGAGAGCTGGAAAGAATATCTGCGCGAACGAGGGGAGCGGATTGGACATTCAGGCTGAGGCGGGATCGCGGGCAGGCACGTTGAATTCTGATTTACAGGAATGTGATTTAATCAGTCACGTTCGATCCCCATCTATGAGGAGGTTGCATGCCTACAATCAAAACGAAAGACGGCGTTGAGATTTTTTACAAGGACTGGGGAAGTGGCCAGCCGATTGTGTTCAGCCATGGATGGCCGCTATCGGCCGATGACTGGGACGCGCAGATGTTGTTTTTCCTCGCACATGGTTATCGCGTGATCGCCCATGACCGGCGCGGCCACGGGCGCTCCACACAGACCGCCGATGGGCACGATCTGGATCATTATGCCGACGACCTGGCTGCTCTAACCGCGCATCTCGATCTGAAAAACGCGATTCACGTGGGGCACTCGACCGGCGGCGGCGAGGTGACGCGCTATCTCGGGAGGCATGGCGAAAGCCGCGTGGCCAAGGCAGCGCTGATCAGCGCGGTGCCGCCATTAATGCTCAAGACGGCGGCCAATCCGCTGGGACTTCCCAAGGCAGTGTTTGACGATCTGCAGCTGCAACTGGCGGCGAATCGCTCCCAGTTCTATCTCGACCTGCCAACCGGACCTTTCTATGGCTTCAACCGGCCGGGCGTGAAGTCTCTTCAGTCCGCGATCTGGAATTGGTGGCGGCAGGGCATGATGGGCGGCGCCAAAGCGCACTACGACGGCATTGTGGCCTTCTCTCAGACCGATTTCACTGAGGACTTGAAGAAGATTACGGTTCCGGTGCTGGTGATGCACAGCGAAGACGACCAGATTGTTCCTTATGTCGCATCCGGGCCGTTGACCGCGAAGTTGTTGAAGAACGGAACCCTGAAAACCTACAAAGACTTCCCGCACGGCATGATCACCACGCAAGCGGAGACGGTCAACGCCGAACTGCTGGCGTTCTTCAAGCGCTAAGGGGTCTTGGCTTCAGGCGGCGGCGCCGGCGGGGCCTGGTGTTTCTCGATGCCGAGGGCTTTGCCGACGTGTCGCGCGGTAGTGCCGAGCGCGTGGCGAGTGTGGCGATAGCTCTTTTGGAGCGCGTTGCCGCCGGAGTCCTCGGCGGTGGAAATTCCCGACAAAGTGTCGCGACCGCCGCCTGCGATGGCTTGTGCTGTTGTGCTGCTGATGGCTATGACACCTTGCTTGGGATGCTTGCCCTGATTGAACCAGGCAATATGAGAATCGGGAAGTTCTCCGAGCCGCGCCAAAACCGGGGCGGGGAAGTTCGTCTCGGACATTTTGGCCGAGAGCGGCCACGCGGATGATGCGATAAACACAGAACCGTTCATGGAGTGACCCGGTTCGCCGAGATTGACAAGCTTGGCCGGGGCGAGAGCCGTCATGTTTTCGCAGCGATCGGCTCCGCAACCCTTCTCGCAGAGTGCTTGATTGAGGTAGGAAGCATGCTTGCCGGGGGAGATCCAGACACTGGGACCAGCATCCTCTGCGTGCAGTGTCGACGCGTGGGCGATCTGACTTACGTCGCAGACAGTGTTCTCATGGGCAGCGGCGTACCAGTAAAGCGCCTTCCAGGTGGCGGAGGCGAGATCGGGCTGGGGGGCGCGGACGAGAACGGAGACGTGCTCGGTGTCGAGAGGATGACCGTGAGGTCCGCAGTCGACGCGCCACAGATGGTAGTAGTGAATCTCCACCGCGGGCGCGCCGTCAACGGGGTCCTTTGCCGGAAACACCTGCCCGTAGATGGTTCCATTTTCAGATTCCACCAGCGGAGTGGAGTTGTCGGGTTGAAATTCAGCGGGAATATTGGAGCAATCGTCTGAGCCCACGAGAAACTTCGGCGCGAATTGCATTAATAGAGATTGCTCGAGGTCATCGCTGATGCCGTCCCGATCAGAATCGAATGCGGGCGGCGCGGGTTGGGGCGGTTGCCCGGCAGGAAGCGACTGCCCAGTCAAGTGGGGCGCGAAAGCTGCGAGTGAAAATGCGAGGACCGCAGAGCCGGAGAGCAGCAGAGCGAGGTTGAGGAATCGGGAAGGATTGAGTGACGGTGAGATTTTCAAAAAGCCTTTCCGGCAAAAGGACAAGGTCTCGATCGTCCCGATTGACGAGCGACAGGCTCGCGATCGTGATTGCTCTGTGTTGATTATCGCTCTGGGGCCCTGGCGAGTGAGAGCTAGCATGCCGTGCCGGATTCGCGGCGGTTCTTTAACCACTTGGCGAGTCCGAGGGCGAGGAGCATCAGCCCGAAGGGGATGCACATGAGGGCAACGATGAGCGCGAACCACCCGGCGTTGGTGCTGGCGCCAAGGCGCGAGTAGCCACCGAGGACTGTGACCAGCAGGACGACGGCCAGCAGGCCCGTGCCGACCATGGAGCCACTCCATTGCAGAAGCTGCCGCGTGCCGTCAGCGAGTTTGCCGGAGTGATTCTGTTCGGAGATCGGCGGGATTGATGGCATGGCTTTCAATTGCGGGGATCCTAGCTTCCCAACGCGAGGCGCAGCATGACGTAGGTGATGACGCCGGTGACAGAGACGTAGAGCCAAATGGGAAACGTCCACCGCGCGATTCGGCGGTGCTGGGGGATGCGGCCTGAGAGCGAAAAGAAGAACGTCACCAGGATCATGGGCAGGGCGACGACGGCCAGAATGATATGGCTGGCGAGGAGCGAGAGATAGAAGGTGCGGAAGTCGGCGTGGACGGGATAGCGGACGTCTCCATGCAACGCATGGTGGGCGATATAGCCGACTAGAAACAAAGTGGAGAAGACGAAGGCCGTGATCATCGAGGCGCGGTGTTGCTTGATCTTGCGCGCGCGAATGAAAGTGTAGCCGATGAGGAGCGCAGTAGCGGCGAGGCCGTTAAAGACCGCATTCATGGCGGGTAGGAAGGCGTATTGAGAACTGGTGGCCGCGGCGGGATGAATATAAATGAGCCAGAAAAGAAAGATGGAGGCGGCGGCGCTGATTGCGATGATGACCGCGATGGCGGGGCCGGTGGAGGAGCGCGGAGCGGACGTGGGTGCAGCGGTGGTCATGCGCGCTAACCTTTCGCGCGGGCGCAGAGCATGAGCGTGGTGAAAAGCAGCGGCAGGTAGATCACGCTCACTTTAAGCAGATCGCGGGCCAGCTTGCGGCTTTCGTCCTCCGACTTGGCGCGAAGAATACGGGCGAAGCGAATGGTGTATGCGAGGTAGACGAGGCCGAGCGGGACTGCGGCGAAAACGTAGGCCGTGCTGGTGACGCCGAGCCACCACGGCGCGAGCGAGACCGGAATCATGAGCACGGCGTAGAAGAGGGCTTCGACGACGGTGGACCAACCGTCGGGCTGGACGACGGGCAACATGCGAATGTCGGCGCGGGCGTAGTCGTCGCGGTACAACCATGCAATTGACATGAAATGCGGGAACTGCCAGACAAAGAGGATGGCGAACAGGGCGACGCCGGGCCACTCGATGCGTCCGCGAGCGGCGGTCCAGCCGAGCAGAGGGCCCATGGCGCCGGGAAACGCGCCGATAAAGGTGGCCATGCTGGTGACGCGCTTGAGCGGCGTATAGATGGCGACGTAAACGAAGGCAGTGAGAAGCGCGAGCGAGACGGTAAGGAGATTGGTGCGGAGCGCCAGCCAGACCGCGCCGAGGGCCACGGTAGCGAGGCCACCGAGAATTCCAACGGAGAGCGGCCAGCGGCCCGATGCGAGAGGGCGATTGGCGGTGCGCTTCATGCGCGCGTCAGATGAGCGTTCGAGCGCCTGGTTGAGGGCGCCTGCGCCGGCGGAGATGAGTCCGATGCCAAGGAGCGTGTCGAGCAGGCCACGCTGAAGGGTGGAGATGCCGGACTGCATCGATCCGAGATAGAAGCCGCCCCATCCGGTGACGAGAACGAGGCCGACGACTTTTACTTTGAAGAACTCGCGCAGGTCATGGATGAGCGTCGCGGTGACGCCCGGAGCGGGTGCATGAAGCGTGTGCGGCGCAGGATTGACGGCGAGGTCAGAGGGCGAGGCGGCTTGGGAAGCTGTGGTCATGAAGATGCGAAATGATGGGCGCGCGAGCGAGGATGCGGCGGCCTTTAAATTTGATGATAGCAAGGGGAGGGGCAGCGGGGGCGACGGAAAGAAACCGAGAATTGTTTTGACTGTCCACGCTTGGGTCGTGTAGCTTCCGGGCATTGGCGCTCACTCATCCCCCGGGGAAATTTAGAGCGCCCGGAGGTAGATAGGTGCGGATGATGATGCAGGTTGAATTCCCGCTTGAACCATTCAACACAACAGTGCGCAATGGTACAGCGGGCTCAATCATGAAGAAGATTCTGGATGACGCGAAACCTGAAGCTGCGTACTTTGGCGAGCAAAACGGCAAGCGTGGTGGAACTCTGATTGTCGACGTGGCGAAGCCGTCCGACGTTCCAAGGCTCGCCGAGCCTTGGTTCTTGAATTTCAACGCTGAAGTGAAGTTCAGGGTCGTGATGACGCCTCAGGATCTCGGCGAGTCGAATCTTGAAGCGCTGGGAAAGAAGTGGGGATGAGGCTCGGTTAACGGGTAACGATGATGCACCGAAGCGGGAGCTGGGAGGAACCGGCTTCCGCTTTGTTGCATTTGGCGACCGGCTTGCGATTGGAGCCGCCAATCAAGCGCGGAACACTCTGGTAACTCTCCGAGGTGGCATCCATGGTGCCTTGCTGATGCCCGGTTTGGGGGATGTGCCCCAGGCGACCGGAGTCCTGTAAAATAAAGGTTAACCGGATGATGCAAACCCCTTCAGCGGCTGCTCCCCAGGCATCCCGTGCAACGCGGGACCCGGAGTCGCGAGTGGGCGAATTCGACGCCGACAAATCTCCGGTGATTCAAGTTCAGGGTTTAAGCAAGACCTACCAGACAGCGCGTGGAGCGCTGCATTTGTTCCAGGATCTCAACCTCGAGGTGAAGGCCGGGGAAATCATAGCGATTGTCGGCCAATCAGGTGCAGGAAAGAGCACTCTTTTACACATTTTGGGCGCGCTTGATGCGCCTTCCACGGGAACTGTATACTGCGCCTCAACCAACGTGGCGAAACTGAGCGCGAAAGAGGCGGCAGCTTTTCGAAATCGCGAAATTGGGTACGTTTGGCAATTCCATTATTTGCTGCCGGAGTTCACGGCGCTCGAGAATGTGGCGATGCCGCTGCTGGCGCGGAATATGAGGAAAGTGGAAGCGTTGAAGACGGCGGAGAAGTGGTTGAACGAGGTGGGATTGGAGGATCGCGGCGACCATCGGCCGGGTGAGCTTTCAGGGGGCGAGCAGCAGAGGGTGGCACTGGCACGAGCGCTGGTTTGCAGCCCAAGGCTGTTGCTGGCAGATGAGCCAACGGGCGACCTCGATAGCGTGACGGCGGGACGGGTTTTTGACCTGATTGAGCGCTTGCACGGGACTCATGGGCTGACGTCGATTGTGGTTACGCACAACATGGATTTGGCCGTGCGATGTGGGCGGACGCTGCGGCTGGAAAACGGAAGGCTGATCCAGGTCACAGACGCGGGGCCAAAAGGACCGCAGGCTGGACATATTCACTAGAAAAAGCAGCACTTTTGCACGATTTTGAGTCTTATAAGTACAGGCCTGGAAGGCACTTTCTTCATTCCGGGCTTTTGAGAGGTCGGGGTGGGAGTTGGCAGGCGGAACGAGAGCCGGTCGACGCAGGGTTCGATGGGAGCACGAGACCATCCAAAAGAGCTGTTCGGAGCACGGCGATATCTTTCAAGAGGTTCCGGCGGCGAAGCAACGGAAGGGTGAACGCGGGTTGAGCTGAGGCCGGGAAACCACCGGACGGCTATTGCAAGCGGGCGCCTGGGACAATCCCCGAAAACGGGGGGGAGCACATCATGTTCGAGCGGTATACGGAGAAGGCGCGGCGCGTGATCTTCTTCGCGCGGTATGAGGCCAGCCAGTTCGGCTCGCCATATATCGAGACCGAGCATTTACTGCTTGGGTTGCTACGCGAAGACAAGGCATTAACTAACCGCTTCCTGCGTTCGCACGCCTCGGTGGAGTCGATCCGGAAGCAAATTGAAGCGCACACCACCATCCGCGAGAAGGTATCGACAAGCGTCGACCTGCCGCTTTCGAACGAGTGCAAGCGGGTGCTGGCCTATGCCGCGGAGGAAGCAGAGCGTCTGGGACACAAACACATAGGGACGGAACATCTGCTGTTGGGATTGCTGAGGGAAGAGAAGTGCTTTGCGTCGGAGATTCTGCAGGAGCGCGGACTGAAGCTGACGCAGATTCGCGACGAACTGGCGCGGGTAACGCAGGAGAAGGCGCCGCCGCAACAGCGGCAGCGTGAGTCAAGCCTGCTGGCGGAGTTCAGCCGCGACCTGACGCAGGCGGCGATGGACGGACAACTCGATCCGCTCGTAGGGCGCGAAGGCGAGCTTGAGCGCTCGATACAGATTCTGTGCCGCCGCACCAAGAACAATCCGGTGCTGATTGGCGAGCCCGGCGTCGGCAAGACAGCAATCGTCGAGGGCCTTGCGCAGAAGATAGCAGACGGTGAAGTGCCGAGCTTTTTGGCTGACAAGCGCGTGCTGGCGTTGGATCTTTCGCTCATCGTGGCCGGAACCAAGTACCGCGGCCAATTCGAGGAGCGGCTCAAGACCATCATGAAGGAACTGATGGAGAGCCAGAACTCGATTGTGTTTATCGACGAGCTGCACACGCTGGTGGGCGCGGGGTCGGCAGAGGG
>Ga0265313_10003467_pt1 | contig 12734 bp, 17 predicted proteins | sample 4123metaG_FD_203122 | JGI IMG/M metagenome (GOLD analysis project Ga0265313, IMG submission 203122) | Rhizosphere microbial communities from Carex aquatilis grown in University of Washington, Seatle, WA, United States - 4-1-23 metaG | ecosystem: Host-associated > Plants > Roots > Rhizosphere >...
TCATCACCTGGAACGACAGCGGCGAGTACAGCACGATGGCGTCGACATTGCCGGACAGCATGTTCGGCACCAGGCCGCCGCCGCCGAGCGCGACCGGCGTGAACTGGATCTTGCGGTCCTGCATGGTCCAGCGTGCCAGCACGTCTGACGCCGAGCCGGCCGCGGTGATGCCGACTTTCTTGCCGGCGAGGTCCTCGACCGTCTTGATCGGCGAATCGTCCTTCACCATCAGGTACCAGCCGTAATAGCCGAGCGCGGCGCCGGCCACGGCCTTGGTCGGGACGCCCTTGAGCCGGCCGGCGGCCACCAGCGCGGCGGAATTGAGCTGAAGATCGGCGGCGCCGGCGGCCATCGCCTCGAAGGTCTCCGAGCCGCTGCGATAGATCGTGAGCTCGGCCTTGATGCCTTCCTTCTCGAACAGACCCTGGCGTTTCGCCGTCTCGGCGATGATGGTCGGATAATAGGTCTTGGTCGGCAGGCCGATGCGCACCACGTCCTGCGCGTGCGCGGATTGTCCCGTGAAAAGGCCGAAGCCGCACGCCGCCAAGATTGCGAGCGCCGACCCGGCGATGCGATGCACCGATTTCGCCATGGTACGTCCTCCCGGTTGTTTATTTTTGACTTGTTATTTGTTGTTGTCGGTTAGCCTACTTTCGCGGCCTGACCGTGACAATGCATAAGCCGTCTATGGGCGCCCGCCCATCGCGTTATTGCGGCGGTTCGTGCGAGAAGGCGAGCCGCGATTCCGAGCGGAATTGCCGGCGCCACATCACGATCACCACGCCGGTCGTCGCCAGCGCGAACGGCAACGGGCCCAAAAACCAGCCGAGATAGCCGAGCGCGAAGAAGAAGGCACGCTGGCCGCGATTGAAGTGGCGGCCGGCATCGGCGCAGATGCGCGCGGTGCGGTGCGCGAATTGCTTCGCATAGCGGGTGTTGCGGTCTTTCTTTGGCGGCGCGGCGCCGACCAGGATGGCGACGTAGTTATAGAGACGGTAGGACCAGGCGAATTTGAAGAATGCATAGACGAAGATCACCGTCAGCCCGAGGATTTTCATTTCCCAATGGCCCTGCGTCGGCGGCGTTGCGAATGGCAGCCAGGACACGACGAGCACGACCTGATCGGTCGATCGCAACATGGCCAGCGTGCCGCCGATCGCGAGCAGGCTGGTCGAGGCGAAGAATGCCGTGCCGTTCTGCAGCGCAGCGGTGACCTGGGCATCGACCATCCGCATGTCGCGCGCCAGCAGTTCCTGCATCCAGCGGTCGCGATAGAGGTTCATCAGCGCGTTGAGGCTGTTGCTGCCGTGCTCGCTGCGTTCGATCACGATCGAATAGGCGAGCCAGGCGGCCACGAAATAAGCAAAAGCAATCAGGTCAGCCGTGTGCATCGCTTTTGGCCTCGTTCGCGCCATCGTGCCGCGCCGGACCGGGCAGGGCAACTGCGCTTGAGCGTGGACCGCGGCTCTGCCACCATCGCGGCCCTGGAGCATCGCAATGCCGCAAACCATCACCACCGGCTACCGCGCGCTGGTCGAGGCCGCCGAGCGCGAGATCGAGACCATGCCGATCGACCAGGCCCTCAACCTGGCCGGGCGTGAGGATGTCGTGCTGGTCGATATTCGCGACATTCGCGAGTTGCAGCGCGACGGCAAGGTGCCGGGCGCGTTCCATTGCCCGCGCGGCATGCTGGAGTTCTGGATCGACCCGGGCAGTCCCTATCACAAGCCGGTGTTCGGGCAGGACAAGAAATACGTGTTTTTCTGCGCCGGCGGCCTGCGCTCGGCGCTGGCCGCGCAGACCGCGCAGCGCATGGGGCTCAAGCCGGTCGCCCATATCCAGGGCGGCTTCGGCGCCTGGAAGAAGGCGGGCGGGCTGGTCGAGCCGCCACAGGCGCCGGCCAAGAAGGCCTAGCCGCCATTCGCGGGATTGATTGGGCCGATGAGCAAAATTGGCTTGTCCGCCGCCGCGCGCGCCACGATGCTGACGGCAAACAGGAGGCGAGCCGTGGCGCTCAAGCTGATCATCGGCAACAAGAATTATTCGTCCTGGTCGTTCCGGCCCTGGATCGCGATGAAGGTCGCCGGCATCGCCTTTGATGAAGAGGTGATTTCGCTCAACGCGCCGGATTTCAAATCGCGGCTGCTTGCGGTCTCGGGCACCGGCAAGGTGCCGACCCTGATCGATGGCGAGATCAAGGTCTGGGAATCGCTCGCCATCTTCGAATACCTCGCCGAGAAATTTCCTGACGCCGGTCTGTGGCCGCGCGATCCGGCGGCGCGCGCGCACGCCCGCGCCATCGCCTCGGAGATGCATGCGGGGTTCGTGCCGCTGCGCCGCGCCTGCCCGATGAACATGTGGCGTCCGGTCATGAAGCGCGAGCTCGACAAGGAGGCGCAAGCCAATGTCGCGCGCATTGATGCAATGTGGATCGATTGCCGCAAGCGTTTCGGGCAGGGCGGTGCGTTCCTATTCGGCAAATTCGGCGCCGCCGACGCCATGTACGCGCCGGTGGTAGCGCGCTTCCATACCTATGATGTGACGGTCGGGACCGAGGCGCAGGCCTATATGCGCGCCGTGATGGCATTGCCGGCCTGGAAAGAATGGGTGGCCGAGGGTGTCAAGGAGCCCTGGGTGCTGGCCGAGGACGAGGTCGACTGGCCGAAGGTGCTCAAGGCCTGAGACGCAAAAAAGCCCGGCATCACGCCGGGCCCTTCTGCTCCGCAATCGGCGACCTACTCGGTCGCTTCCTTGATCGTGTCCTTGATCCCGCCAATGGTGTTCTGCACCTTGCCGGCGGTGTTCTGCGCCTTGCCTTCGGTCTCGAGCTTGGCGTCGCCGGTCACCTTGCCGGTCAGTTCCTTCGCCTTGCCCTTGGCCTGCTCGAATGAGCCTTCAACGCGGTCCTTGTTCATCCGCCGTCTCCATTGGTTGTTGGGAATGCTCGCCATACCAACGATTTCGGCACTGCATCGTTCCGACACGCAGCACGATGGAACTGCGACGCGAACCTTTTGAGTTCCACAGGCGTTCACCGGGGGCATGCTGGAACCCGGCCACACGATCTGGAAAGCGGCCAACGCCCCGCGCGCCGCGCTGCTGATCGACGGCGCGCGCTATTTCGGCGCGCTGCGCGCGGCATTGCTGAAAGCGCAATCCCGCGTCTTCATCATCGGCTGGGACATTCATAGCCGGACGCCCTTTGTCGGCGAAAGCGGCCGCGCGGATGACGGCTATCCGGAAACGCTAGGCGAGTTCCTGTCGGCGCTGGTGCGCGACAAGCCGCGGCTCAAGATCGGCGTGCTGCTGTGGGATTTTGCCATGCTCTATGCCACCGAACGCGAGTTCATGCCGACTTACGCACTGCAATGGAGCACGCCATCGAATGTCGACTTCTGCCTCGACAATGCGATTCCGATCGGATCGTCGCAGCATCAGAAGATCGTGGTGATCGACGACAGCGTCGCATTTTCCGGCGGCCTCGATCTCACCATGCGGCGCTGGGACACCGGCGCGCATCGCGTCAACGATCCGCACCGCCGCGATCCGCGCGGCAAACCGTATCGGCCGTTCCATGACGTGCAGGCCATCGTTGAAGGCGCGGCGGCGCAGGCTCTCGGCGAACTGGCGCGCTGGCGCTGGCGCAATGCCTGTGGGCAGGATGTCGCTCCGGTTGAGGGCGGGGCCGACCGCTGGCCCGACCACATCAAAGCGGATTTTTCCGACATCAATGTCGGCGTTGCGCGTACCCAGCCGGCCTATAATGGCGACGCGGCGGTGCATGAGGTCGCCGCGCTGTTCAGCCAGGCGATCGAACAGGCCGAGCAGACGATCTACGTCGAAAATCAGTTTCTCAGCTCCATCAGCATCGCCAAGGCGCTGGCGAAACGCCTGCGCGAGCGCCCTTGGCTCGAACTGCTGATGATCGGGCCGGCGCGGCACGATTCCTGGCTGGAAGCGCACAGCATGCGCAACGGCCGCATTCGCTTCATGAGCGCGTTCGACGACGATGATCTTCGGTCTCGCGTCCGGCTCATGCATCCGCAGGTCAGCGAGCGCGGACAGACCGTCGAAACCATGGTTCATTCGAAGATCATGGCAATCGACGATCGTTACCTGCGCGTCGGCTCGGCCAATCTCAATAATCGTTCGATGGGCACCGATTCGGAATGCGATCTGATTTTCGAAGCGGCCAATGACGAACATCGTGGCGCCATCACCGAACTCCGCAACCGCTTGCTGGGCGATCATTGCGGGGCGTCGTCGCGGGAGGTCGCGTCGGCATTATCCAGCAGCGGCTCGCTGCTGGCGACGGCCGGTAGCCTCGCCTGCAACGGGCACCGGCTGCACCGGATCGATGACGGCGTGCCGGACAATGTCGATCTCGCGTCCTATATCGAGGACGTCGCCGACCCGGAGCGGCCGATCGGCGCCGAAGAATTCGTCAGCGCGATGTCCGGCGGCATCGTTCCCCACGCCACAGTGCCGAATGTGCTGAAGGCCATCGCGATCGGCCTCGCGGTGCTGGCGGCGGCGCTGGTCTGGGAATACAGCCCGCTCGCATCGCTGGTGAACCTCAAGGCGGTCGGCGCGGCGCTGCGTGCCTTTTCCGGCGGCCCGTGGGCGCCTGTCGTCGTGATCGGCGCTTTCGTCGGCGGCGGCCTGGTGATGTTTCCGGTCACGGTGCTGATCGCGGCGACTGCTGCGACCTTCGGCCCCTGGCTTGGGCTGTTATATGCAGGCGCCGGAGCGTTCTTCAGCGCGCTGGTCACCTATGGGCTGGGCGCCAGGCTCGGCCGCAAGACCCTGCGCGAGCTGATGGGGCCGAAGCTCAACCGGATCCGCAATCGCATCGCCCGCAAGGGCATTATCGCGATTGCCGCGATCCGCATGGTGCCGTTTGCTCCCTTCACATTGGTCAATCTGGTCGCCGGCGCCAGCGAGATCGGCCTGTCGCAATATTTGATCGGCACCATGCTCGGCATGCTGCCGGGGATTTTTGTGCTGTCGGTGCTCGGCCATCAGCTGTCTGAAATCATCCTGCATCCCAGCGCCGCCGCGCTCGGTCTGCTGGCCCTGGCGGTGTTTGGCTGGATCGGAATGTCGATTGCGATCCAGGCGCTGGTCGCGAAATACTGGGACCAATGATCGTGGCCCCGACGGTTCGTCTGCTCACCTGGAATATTCATGGTGCGCTCGGCCGCAATTCGCGCTTCGATCTCGATCGGGTGGTGGATTTGATCCGCGGCTGGAAGCCGGACCTCATCGCCCTGCAGGAAGTGGATTCGCGCCGCAAGCTGCCGGGCGGCGGCGACCCATTTGCCTTGCTGCAGGACGCGCTCGGCCAGCACGGCGTCAATGCGCGCTCGATCACCACCGACGACGGCCATTACGGCCAGATGCTGATCAGCTGCTGCCCGATCCGGTCCAGCGAAGTCCACGACATATCGGCGCCGGAGCGCGAGCCGCGCCGCGCCATCAAGGCCGAGATCGAAACCGCCGCCGGCATGATCCGCGTCGTCGCCAGTCATCTCGGATTGAGTACGCATGAGCGCCGCAGCCAGGCGCGCCAGCTGCTCGCGCTGGCCGGCGATCCGGCGATGACGACGGTGGTGCTTGGCGATTTCAACGACTGGTTCTGGGCCGGTTCGGTCCACCGGCTGCTGTCGCGCGAGCTTCCCGGCTGCAGCCAGTTCCGGACGTTTCCGTCGTTCCTGCCGCTATTGCGGCTCGACCGGATTTTCTGCCGGCCGCGCCATGCGCTGCGCAGGAGTTATTCCGACCCGAAGGCGCGAGCAATCTCCGACCACCTGCCGGTGATCGCCGACGTCGCCATTACGGGTTAGCCGGGCCAACCCGCCCGTCATGTCCGGGCGGGTTGCCGGTCGAGCGGGCTTTATTTCACGCCGGACTTCATGCCCGATGCAGCGCCGGTGGTGCCGGCCTTCGGATTGAGCAGGCAGTTGCCGCCAGCCTTGAGCTTGTATTCCTTTTCACAGGCCGCCATCGTCGTGAAGCGGCAGTCCGTCTCAGCGCCCTTGTTGCTTTGACCACAGAACGCGGCATTTTTCGTGGTGCCGGTGACCATGTTGGTGGGACTGCTCTGCGCATTGGCTATCGAGACGCCGGTCAGCAACGCCGCGCCGGCTACTAGAGTAAGGATCGTCTTCATCGATTCCTCCAGGGTTGTCGTACCGTCGCACCTGCCTGAAAACCGGGCCGGCGAGGGAATGTTCCGGGAACCTGACGGCGTTCGCCGAACGCCCGGTGTCACCAGGGCCGCTCGATCGAATTGGTGACGTGGTCGCGGTCCGGCGCGGTCAGGCAAAAGCCGATGCAGAGATAGGGCAGCTCCTTGTGGGGGTTGTGACCGCGATGGAATTTGGCGATTGGCTCGGAATAGGCTTCGCCGGCTTTGGCTTTCACAAGAACGCCTTCCTCAAAATGCGCCTCGAACTCGCCCTGCAGGGCGACAAAGAAAGTCGCGCCGTTGTGGCAATGCCAGTTGGTGAAACCGCCGGGGACGATTTCGGCGTTGTAGATTTGAACCTTCACCTGCGGGTCGCGCGGCAGCGAGGCGTAGAGCTGATCGAACAGCAGGTTGCGGTAAAAGCCCTTGCCGGGCGGCACCAGGCCATCGAGCTTGAGCTTGAGACCTTTATAGTCATGCGGCGCGTGCATCGGCGCGTTCCCTCATCCTTGTGCGGCCGTGACGACGATTTCCACCAGATAGGGCGGTTCGATGGCCACGCCGAGAACGGCACGCATCGGCGGGTTGGCGCGGTCGACCCATTCGTCCCAGGCGCGGTTCAGTTCCTGCTTCTGGGCCAAGTCGGCAATATAGAGGACGGCCGAGAGAATTCGGCTTTTGTCGCTGCCCGACATTTTCAGGCTCTCGTCGATGCGGCGCAGCGTCCGTTGAGTTTGCTCGTAAAGCCCCGCCGGCACCGGATCGGGCGACACCGCCACGGTGAAGATCAGGCCGTCGTGAACGACGGCGCGGCTGCGGGTCGGGGTCATGCCTGGAAAACGGGTGATCATGAGAATGGCTCCTGCTTGAAGAAAGCAGCCTCGCCATCCGTCAAACGGCGTCAAGCCCCCGCCAAAGAAAACGGCGGGCGCCCGGTCAGGCACCCGCCGCTGATCGTTTGGAAACCTTGGGTTAGCTGATGACCTCGACGATCTCGAAGGTCGCCGGGTCGATCACCACGATCTCATCGCCAACCATGACGAAGTTGTAGCCGCGCCACGCCGGATAAAGCGTGATCACTTCCGGCGGCAAGGGATAGAAATGCACGTCGTGCGGCACGCGGGTGCCGATCGAAACCGAGAAGTTGACGTGGGTCAGCGGTTGCACGTGGACCTTTTCCTTGATCACGGTGCGGATCTTGGTGCGCTGTTCCGGAGCCAGATTGGCCGAACGAGCGCCGGCCGCGCCTTGGCCGGTCGTCTTGTTGTCCTGCTTGTTGTCTTGCGCGGTCGACTTGTTTTTTTCCGCGCCGGCCTTGGTCTTTTCGTCGGCCGACATCTTGTTCTTCTCGTCCATCTTGGTCTTGGTATCGGCCGCCGACTTGTTGCCGGCCTTGTCCTCATTATTCATCTTGTTGGTCGCGGCATTGCCCTTCATGTCGGCATCGGCCTTGTTGCCCTGGCCGTTGGTCTGGGCATTGTCCTTCATCTCGACTTTGCCGGCCGGCTCACGCTGGGCCTGTCCGCTCGTCTCGGCAGGCTTGCCTGCGCGTGGGGCCTGGGCGTTGTGCGCCGGGGCGATTTTTTCAGCCGGGGCATGCTGCTGGGCCGCCGGCGCCGGGGCGGCGCGTTCGGTGCTGTTGCCGCCAGCCGGGGTCTGGGCATTGAGGCCTTGCGCCGCAGCCAGCGCTGTGCCGGCCAAAAGCGCAATGGCGGTCGTCAGGGTCAATTTGGTCATAACGTCTCCTCTGGGATTTATTGTCTGCGGGAGAACGCGCGGTCAGCAGCACCGTTCCATGAACAATTGACAACGGCGGAACTCGTTTCCTTATCCGGGGCGGGAAGGCATATTGGCGGCCTTGGATTCGTGGTGAGGAGATCGCGTGCCGAAAATCGGGAGCCCAATCGATCGCAATTCGGCGGAATTCCGCAGCAATGCGGAAAAGATGGGCACTTTGACCGGCGAGTTGCAAAAACGCCGCGGCGAATCAGCGCAAGGCGGGCCGCCGCGCTCGCGCGAGCGCCATCTCGCGCGCGGCAAATTATTGCCGCGTGACCGCGTCATGAATCTGATCGATCCGGGTTCGCCGTTCCTCGAACTGTCGCCGCTTGCCGCCAACGGCATGTATGACGACGACATTCACGGCGCCTCGCTGATCACCGGCATTGGCCGCATCGAGGGCCGCGAATGCGCGATCGTGTGCAACGATTCCACGATCAAGGGCGGCACCTATTACCCGATGACGGTCAAAAAGCATCTGCGCGCGCAGGAAATCGCCCGCGACAATCGGCTGCCGTGCATCTATCTGGTCGATTCCGGCGGCGCCAATCTGCCGCAATGGCCGGAGGTGTTTCCGGACCGCGAGCATTTCGGCCGCATCTTCTACAACCAGGCGACGATGTCGGCGCTCGGCATTCCCCAGATCGCCGTGGTGATGGGGTCATGCACCGCGGGCGGCGCCTATGTGCCGGCGATGGCGGACGAGGCCGTCATCGTGCGCAACCAGGGCACGATCTTCCTCGGCGGTCCGCCGCTGGTGAAGGCCGCGACCGGCGAAGTGGTGAGCGCCGAGGATCTCGGCGGCGCCGACGTTCATGCGCGCAAATCCGGCGTCGCGGATCATTATGCGCAGGACGATCATCACGCGCTGGCGATCGCGCGGCGCATCGTCGCCAATTTCAACACCAGGAAGACACCCGACATTTCGCTGGTGGCGCCGAGCGATCCGCTGTTCGACGCCGCCGAGCTTGACGGCATCGTGCCGGTCGATCTGAAGAAGCAGTACGACGTTCGCGAGGTGATCGCGCGCATCGTCGACGGCTCCGAGTTCGACGAGTTCAAGGCGCTCTATGGCTCGACGCTGGTGACCGGCTTCGCCCGCATCTTCGGCATGACGGTCGGCATCCTCGGCAATAACGGCATCTTGTTTTCCGAAAGCGCGCTGAAGGGCGCGCACTTCATCGAATTGTGCTGTCAGCGCCGCATTCCGCTGCTGTTCCTGCAGAACATCGTCGGCTTCATGGTCGGCCGCGACTACGAGGCCGGCGGCATCGCCAAGAACGGCGCCAAGCTGGTGACGGCGGTGTCCTGCGCGCAGGTGCCGAAGATTACCTTGGTGCTCGGCGGCTCCTATGGCGCCGGCAATTACGGCATGTGCGGCCGCGCCTACTCGCCGCGCTTCCTGTTCACCTGGCCGAATGCGCGGGTCGCGCTGATGGGCTCGGAGCAGGCGGCCTCGGTGCTGGCGACCGTCAAGCGCGACAATATCGAGGCGGCCGGCCAGAGTTGGAGCGCCGAGGACGAGGAGGCGTTCAAGAAGCCGATCCGCGATCAGTTCGACCTCGAAGCCGATCCTTATTTCGCCACCGCGCGGCTGTGGGACGACGGCATCATCGCGCCGTCGGAGACCCGCCGCGTGCTGGCGCTGGCATTTTCCGCCGCGCTCAATGCCCCGGTGCCGGAGACCAGGTTCGGCGTGTTTCGGATGTAACGTTTCAGACCGGGGCGAGGGCAACAATGGCAAAGCGATTGAGCGATCCCTATAACGACGCAGAATGGCAGCGGCTGTTCATGGAGCAGCGCTCGCATATGGCGCGAGCCGGCATCCACGCCGCGCTTCTTCTCAATGGCGGGGCGGCGGTCGCGCTGCTGGCCTTCGTCGGTCAACTGGTTAGCGTCACTGAGGCCAGCGCGATCCGCGTCGAGTTCGGGTTCGTGCGCTGGGCCTTTGCCAGCTTCGGCGCCGGCGTTTTTCTCGCCACCACGACCTACATCTTCACATATTTCATCAACTCGCTTCGCATCCATGACACGATGCTCAAAGCGCAACCGTCGGCGCAAACCATCGACCGGCTGCGATGGTACGCGATCTTCGTGTTTCTGGCCTCGCTGTCGCTGTTTCTCATCGGCATGATCTTGGCCGTCGCGTCGCTCAAGGTGAAATAGGGCAATGGCTGGAAGTCAGTTCGGCGTGTTTCGGATGTGAATCCAACCCTTCGGAAGGATGACGAATATGTTGATGTTCGTGCGCGGCGCCGCCACGGCGGCGGCTATGGCCCTGACGATTGTCCCGGCGCTCGCCTTCGAGTTCGAGCCCGGCCAGTGGGGGGAAACCGAAAACGGCACCGAGGACGGCAAGCCCTTACCGCCCAACAATTCCACCAAGCGATGCATCAGTCAGGCGGACGCGGCTGACGCGTCCAAGGCGCTTCAGGTCGAGGCTCTCAAGGCCGGCACCTGCCAAACCGCCGAGGTTGACGAGAGCGGCGACACGCTGACGGCGAAATTCCGCTGCAAGGAAGGCGCCGACGGCATCAGCATGGACGGCACGTTCAAGATGGCGCGCAAGAGCTATAGCGCGAAGGTGCAGATGTCGATCACGATGGGCGGCAAGACCTCATCTTCCGATCGAACCATCGAAGGCAAATGGCTCGGTGCGTGTCCCTAATGCATTGAGGTCTGAGGCGGTGGTGCCGGAATCAGCCCATGGCGCTTCATGATCTCGCCGGCCTTGGCGGGGTCGGGCGCCGCGCCGCCGGCCATCAGCGCGCCCATTTCGCGGAAAAATTCCGGGCCCAGAACTCCGGGCGTGAGGACGGACAGCATTTTCGCCATTGCCTGCGTCTCATTGATGAAGCCGTGAACGACGCCGCGCGGGATGAACAGATCGCCTCCGGCCTTGAGCTCGACCCGCTCGCCCGCCACCGTGAAGGTGATCGTGCCCTCGAGGCCGTAAACCGTCTCTTCCCAATCGCGATGGTAGTGCGGCACCGGCATGCGCGAATTTGGCGGAACGAGCACCTCGAACAGATCGAGCGCTCCGCCGGTGTCGTGCTTGCTGCGCAGGAACCGCAATTGCATCGCGCCGACCTGGATCGTTTCAACCATTCCGGATCTCCCCGTTTGTCGCCGGTCTCGGCCGGCACGCAAACCTATGTTAACGGAGGGGTCAAGCCACGGTTCACAGCGGTAAATCAAGCGAGGGGTGCAACATGGCAGGCCAGCAAAGCGCTCTCATCGTCGGCGCCGGCTCCGGGCTCTCGGCTTCGCTGGCGCGGCTGTTCGCCAAGAACGACATGAAAGTGGCACTGGCGGCGCGCTCACCCGACAAGCTCGCCGAGTTCACCAAGGCGACCAAGGCGCGCGCGTTTCATTGCGACGTGGCGCAGCGCGATGAGGTCGAAAAACTATTTGCCGACCTCGACGGCGCACAACTGACGCCTGATGTGGTCGTCTATAATCCGAGCTATCGCGCGCGCGGCCCGTTGGTCGAGCTCGACCCGGCCGAGGTCGAGAAGTCGATCGCGATCACCGCGTTCGGCGGCTTCCTGGTGGCGCAGGCCGCGGTCAAGCGCATGCTGCCGAAGCGGAACGGCACGATCTTGTTTACCGGCGCCTCCGCCAGCATCAAGGGCTATCCGCAGTCGGCGCCGTTCGCGATGGGCAAGTTCGCGCTGCGCGGCCTGGCGCAAAGCATGGCGCGCGAATTGCAGCCGCAGGGCATCCATGTCGCGCATGTCGTGATCGATGGCGGCATTCGCAGCGCGCGCCGGCCGGCGCCGCTCGATCAGCCCGACGCCTTGCTCAATCCCGACGCGGTCGCGGAAACCTATCTCCATTTGATCAAGCAGCCGCGCAGCGCCTGGGCGTCCGAGATCGAGCTGCGGCCCTGGGTGGAGAAGTTCTAAGGGGGACCAGCATTATCGCGCTCACACGGCTGTGATGGCGCGATTCATATTGCGTTTACCGTCGAGCCGGTAGTTTCCCGGCGGGGACGGCATGATCAGTATTGTCAACGGGTTCGTCTGCTATTCCAGCTGCGACGCCACTAAGGCGAAGCGCGGCGAGGATCCGGCGAAAAAGCCCGGACAGGTCGACGATTCCACCAAAGATAAGCTCGGACAAATCGTTTCGCCGACGTCGGCCGATGGTCGCGGTGCGGCGGTGACGTTCGGCGGCGCGCTTGCCGGGACCAACGCGGTTGCGGCAATCGCGGCCGCGAGCGGCGCGACTGCCACCGCCGATGCCGCGCAGGCGATCGTCGACATCCTCGCCTGACCGTTGCCCGCTGCGGTGGAGCGCCGGCACGACAGTGCCGTAGCGCAACCAGGGTAGTTCTGTCGGGAACCAATCTTATCGAACAAGCCCTGCAGGGGAACATTCGCGAAATAGCCACGTTGAATTGCCAATGCAAAAACCCCAGGAGAACCCAATGCGAAAAACCTTGATTGCGATCTCTCTCATCGCCGGCGCGTTCATCGCGCTGCCGTCATTTGCCAATGCTCAGGATGCCGCTGCGGGCGCGGCGACTGGCGCGGCGGTTGGTGCCGGCACCGGCTTCCTCGTTGGCGGACCGGTCGGCGCCGCGGTCGGCGCGGGCGTTGGCGGCACGGTGGGTGCGGGCGCGGGCGATACCAATCGGACGCCTCCGGGCAGCACCACTGTCGTGGTTCCGAATTCGCCGTCCGCCGTCTGCTCGACCGATTCCTACGGCAACCGGACCTGTGTCCAGCGCTAATTGGGCCGGAGTTCGAGATAATTGAAA
>Ga0265313_10003468_pt1 | contig 12731 bp, 14 predicted proteins | sample 4123metaG_FD_203122 | JGI IMG/M metagenome (GOLD analysis project Ga0265313, IMG submission 203122) | Rhizosphere microbial communities from Carex aquatilis grown in University of Washington, Seatle, WA, United States - 4-1-23 metaG | ecosystem: Host-associated > Plants > Roots > Rhizosphere >...
TTGACGTCAAGGCCGGACGTGCCACATTCCTTCGGCAACCCAGGAACCGCTCCAGCCTGCGTTCTGGTGATCGCTTGGAAAATGGGGACACCTCCTGGTATTCGCTCGGCTACTGGCTTTCTGGAAGTTAGGAGGTGTCCCCTTTTTCCCCTTCTGAATAACGGTGGTCGGGGCATTTTCAGCCTTCCGGGTGAAGCGCCGCGCTTCATCCCTCTCCGCAGTCCCCTTTTTCTTTACAAGACCTGCCCTACTCGTCGATCCGGATCAGCTTGCGTGGGCTGCCGTGCCCCGTCACGATCTGCACCGACCTCACGGGCACCTTGTAATGCTCCGCTAGCACCGCGCAAACCTGCTCATTCGCCTTCCCCTTCTCGGGCGGTGCGGTGACGTGGACCTTAAGGGTCCCGTCGGCCAGCTCGCCGCTAACCTCATTCTTCTTGCTGCGGGGGATTACCTTGACGCGAAGGGTCACTTGGCGGCGGATTTCTCGACAATTTCGGAAGCCGCGCCGTCCACCTCTTCGATACGCAGGCGCAGCGTTTTGCGCTGCTGGAAGAACTTCGGAGGAAAAGGAAAGCGGCCCGCGGCCATGCGGTCCACAGTCTGTACCGGCGGAAGTTTGTCCTGGATCGAGAGGACATCGTTGTACTTCGGCCCCAGAAACTTTAGATACTTGGTGACCTTTTCGACGTCGGATTTGGAAAATACGACGGCGGTAGCCACCTCGTCCTCGGGAGTTTCCATGGTCATCTTGACCGAGCTCACCACGAACGGAATTGCCGCAGCGTTGGTCACGCGGAAATCCGCGAACACGATGGTCCCGTCACCGTCGGCTATGGTGCGGACTTTGAGGATCTCCCCCTTGAGTTCCACGTGCGATCCCCGGTTCATGTAGAGAACTCCGAAGATCGCGGCTCCCACCACCGCCAGGCCCACCATGAAAGGAACAAACCAACGACCCATGTGCTCAGTCTCCCAGCAGCCGCCCGTAGGACTTCAGGCTGCTCACGTTGTCGCAGACCGCCTTGATGCCGGCGGTGATGGGGATGGCGAGAATCAGGCCAATGCCTCCCCACAGAATGCCCCACAGCATCAGGGCGATGGTGACCGCCAGCGGATTCAAGTGCACGCGAGAGCCGACGAATTTCGGATACAGCAGATTCAGCGCGAACAGATGCAGCAGGCCGACGCTGGCCAGCAGAAAGAGGTACCGGGCGGGATCGCCTTGCGGAAGCGCGGCGACCAGCGGAGGGATCAGCGCCAGAGGCATCCCGATATAGGGGACCAGACTGAGGAATCCGCTCATCGGGCCGACCACCTGCCAGTAGGGGAGGTTGATCGAGGCGAACAGGATCATGCTGGCCACGCTCAATAATACGCCTAATAAGAAGTTGCCGACGACGTAGGCGCGAACCATATCGCCGACGCCGTCCAGCGCCTTGGCGACGGTATAGCGCGGTTCTCCTTCGAGTGTGAACAGAAGGCGCGAGCGCAGGTGATCGCCCCAGCTCAAGATGAAGTACACCAGGAACGGAATGAACGACGCCATCAGCAGAGCGCTGTAGAAGGAGTGCAGATAATCGTAAATGTAGCTGACCACCGCCGTGGGCTCCTGGCGCACGCGAACTTCCTGCACGGGAGGGGCTGGCAGCGGATCCGTGGACTTCCGCTTGCCGCGAGTCGCGGGCTCCGGCGGCACGGCATCCTGATCCTGGAAGCGCCGCGGCACCAGGGTGCGATATACATTTGTCTCGAAACCTTCCACACGGATCGCGGCGCTGTCCACGATCTGGTTGATGCGTGCGCCATAGGCCGGAAGGTCGTCGGCCATCGCGATGCCCTCGGTGTATAGTCCCAGCCCGGCGAAATAGATGCAGCCCAGCCACAGGGCGCATACCAGGAAACTCGCCAGCCCCCGCGGCATGTGGATCTTCATCAACAGGCGCACGGCGGGCTCCAGCAGGAATGCGATCATGAAGGCGATGATCACGGTGATGAAGAACACCTGCCCGTAATACAGGAGCGCGACCCCACCGGCCGTTGCCAGGATACCGACGGCAAGCCGGTAAGTCTTTTCCGCCGATGTGCTTTGAGTAACCACTCCCCGCCTATCACTATAATTGGACAGATCGTGCCGACAAATGCAAATCCACGGAAAGGCCGCATTCTGGCGCTGGATCTAGGGAAAAAGCGGATCGGACTGGCGCTGAGCGACCCTTTAGGCATCACCGCCCAGGGGCTTCCTACCCTCCAGCGCGTCAATATCCGGACCGATTTGGCGGAATTAGACCGGCTGGCCACCGAATACGACGTCCGCCTGATCCTGCTGGGGCTGCCCTTGCATATGAGCGGCGACGAGGGTCGGCAGGCTGGGCATGCCCGTGAGTTCGGGGAGCGGTTGGCTGAGTGGACGGGCCGGGAAGTGCGCCTATGGGATGAACGGCTAACCACTGTGGAGGCGCAGCGCGTTCTGAAATCGAGCGGCATTAGTATTGCCAAGCGTGCTCGGGCGGTGGACCAGTTGTCGGCGCAGATCCTGCTGGATAGCTTCCTGAATCTGGAGACGTTGGATTGAGGTTGCGATGGCCGATTGCGACGTTTTGCATGGTGACGTGCGCGGCGGGAGTGGTAGGGGCGGCGGTCTATTCGCTCCAGTCGCCGTACCGGGGATTTGAGGGCGAAGTCTTCCTGCAATTCCCTAAGGGATCGGGAACCCGGACCATCGCGCAGAAACTTGCCGACGCGGGCGTCATACGTTATGGCTGGCAGTTCTGGCTCGCACGGGCGGTCCATCCGGGGACCAAGCTCCAGGCTGGGGAATACCGGTTCGATCAGGCGGCCAGCGTCGGCGATGTATTTAGCCGACTGGGGCGCGGCGACGTGTTCTACTTCAGCTTCACGGTTCCGGAAGGCTCGAACATGTTCGACATCGCGCGGCTGTTGGAGTCCGAAGGCATTATGTCCGGCCAGGATTTCTTGAAGGCGGCGGAGAATCTGGAAGGGTTTCTATTTCCCTCCACATATCGCGTGGGGCATTTCACGACGCCCGCCGCACTGTGCCAGATGATGACGGCCCAATTCCACAAGGAGTGGACCAAGCTCATGCCAGACCCCGCAGTGGATATGGTCAAGACCGTCACGCTCGCGTCGATGGTCGAGAAAGAGACCGGAATCGCCGCGGAACGGTCAAAGGTCGCCAGCGTGTTTCAGAATCGCTTGAAGATCGGCATGACCCTCGATTGCGACCCCACCGTGATCTATGCCGCGCTGCTCGATGACCGCTACCGGGGAGTGATCCACCGCTCTGACTTGGACAATGGGCATCCTTACAACACCTATCGGCACGCGGGCTTGCCGCCTGGACCCATTGCAAACCCTGGAGCGAGTGCACTGGCCGCGGCGCTCCACCCGGCCGAGACCGACTACCTGTATTTCGTGGCCAAGCCGGGCGGCGATGGACACGTGTTTTCTTCGAATATAGCGGCGCATAATAAGGCCGTAGGAAATTATCGCCACGCCCAAAGCCATGCCCAAACCAAGGTCGCGCACAAAGCGCGATGAGCTGCGTCGCTGGCTGGAGCGCCAGCGTCCGGCACGGATCGGCGAAATGGAATGGGCCATGCTGCACGTGGACCTAGCGCCGATTTCGGGCAGCCACCTGCGACGGCTGCTGCGCGAATCGGGCGTGCCGCTTGCGCCGCTGGTGGAAGGCGTTCGCCAGGAGAGCTTCGACGCGCTAGAATCCAGTCTGTTGAGCTTCCTCGAGGAATATGAACGCAGCGACGTGGCGGGGCGGATGTCAGTTCGCCAAGTGGTGATCGAGGCCAAGGAACACGCCCGCTGGGCCGCGCGAAATCCGGAAAAGCGAGCCGACAAGGAAGAAATGGCGCTATGGATGCTCACCTGGCTGGAGAATCCGCCATTGTTTCCGCGATGGGTTAAGTTACGCCGACAACATGGCCTTCCGAACTCCTAAGCCACTCGATATCGAAGGATTGATGGACTACGCGGCGAAGGCGCTTTCGGTCCGTGGGTACACCGTCTCCGAGCTGAAAACGCGGCTTAAGAAACGTGCCGCACGGGTGGAAGACGTCGATGTGGTGCTGGGACGCCTGAAGGACGCGGGCGTCGTGAATGACCGCCGCTTCGCAGGGACGTTCGCCGAATGGCGGCGTGAGAGTCAGGGGATGGGCAAGACTCGCGTGATGCGCGATTTGATGGCTCGGCGTGTGGCGCCCTCGGTGGCGAAAGAGGCAGTGGAGGCGGCCTTCGAAGGGGTCGACGAAATCGCGATGATCGAGGCGTTTTTGAAGCGCAAGTATCGCGGCAAGAACCTTGGCACCCTACTTCAGGAACAGAAAGATCTGGCGTCGGCGTTTCGCAAGCTGCGCGGAGCAGGATTCAGCACCGGTAATTCGATCAAGGTGCTGAAGCGCTACGCAGCCGAGGCCGAGCAGCTGGAAGAAATGGAAGAAGAGTAGGACAGGCGATCTTGTCCCCTTTTTCTTCTACTCCTAGAACTTCACCGCCGGGGCTTGCTTCGCCGCGTTATCCGCGGTGAAATAGGCGTTCTCGCGCTGGAAACCGAACATCGAAGCAGCCACGTTCTTGGGAAATAGCTCGATATCGGTGTTGTACTTCTGCACGGATTCGTTATAGCGGCGACGCTCGACGGCGATGCGGTTTTCAGTACCCGCCAGCTCGTCCTGCAAACGCAGGAAATTCTCGTTCGATTTGAGCTGCGGATAGTTTTCCGTAATCACGAACAGGCGGCCCAGTGCGCCTTCCAACTGGTTGTTGGCGGCGATCCGGTCGGCCGGCGTCTTCGCTCCCATCATGGCGGCGCGCGCGTTGGTCACCGAATCGGTTACGGCCAGCTCCTGCTTAGCAATACCCTTGACCGTCTCCACCAGGTTCGGGATCAGGTCCAGCCGGCGTTGCAGATCGACGTCCACCTGCTGCCACTGCGCCTTGTACGCTTCCCGCTCTGTGACCAAATCGTTGCGGGACCCCAGCAAGCTGCCGCCCAAGATCAGCACTACCAGAACGATCACACCTAACGCAATCAGTACACCCTTCATATGCTCCTTACCCTCGTCCAGCTCTATTCAATCGCAAGGCCGTCGACAAACGTGATCAGTCTACCAATACATACGAGATACTGTGCAAAAAGTTCACCCGGATCCGCCAGACCGCCGGGATCCGCGCCCGCCTGGTCTTCGCGGATATCTAACAGAATCTCAAACGGTTTCATGTCGGCATGCAGGACTTCCGCCAGCTGCCGGACCACGGCCCGGCGCTCGGATTTAGGCTTTTTGCCGTCCAGTTCCAGGGCGTGGCGCCCCAGGACGCAGAAGGTGTTCACCGAATCCACGCACAGTCCCAGCAGCTTGTCTCGCTGGGACAGAAGAGACGCCCCCTGCTGCCGCAGCCGCAAAAGCTTGGAGCGAAGGTCGTGCTCCACTTGCGTGCGGTAGTTCCGCATATCGACCTTCAATTCGGCGATCACGTCCAACCCATACAACACGCGACGCCGTTCCTTCATGTCGTGGAATTCGATCGGGAAGCAGTCGGCCGAGTTGTGCACCTCGTCTTCGCTCATCAGCAGAGGCCAAGGATGTCCCTTCTGACGCCACCAATTCAGAACCGGTTCGCCTTCCATCAGCTCCTGAGGCATCACCTGCTTCAGCACGCACAATACATTCAGGTCGGAAAAGCGGTCCTGGTGCTGCGGCGATGCCGCGGATCCATACAAAATCACGGATACCAACCGGTCGCTAAAGGCCTGCTCCAGCTTTGCAACCAATTCCTTTAAGAGTTCCACGTTGTCACCATCCACCGGAAGCACCTCCGCCGCCCGAACCGCCACCACCGAAGCCGCCAAATCCACCGCCTCCGCCGCCACCGAAGCCGCCGCCGCCCCAGCCCCCCCGGCGTCCTCCACCCATCATGTTGCCGAGGATCATGCCGGTAAGGAGGCCGCCCATGCCGCTGCCGCCGGTTCCACCTCTTCCGCCTCGTCCACTGAAGAGGCGAAAGATGAACATCAGAATGATGAAGAAGATAATGATCCCGAAAATTCCTCCTCCGCCGCCGCCATCGGTATCCCTGGAAGCGGCTTGAGGCGGCTGGCCTTCGATCGTGACGCCCTTGGCTTGGGCGACCTGCTGCCCTAGCTGTTGGGCCGCCGCCAGCAACGCTCCGCCATAATTTCCTTGGCGCAGGATCGGCCGAATACCGCGCAGAACGCCACCGGCAAAACCATCCGTGATGATCGGTTCCAGTCCGTAGCCGACTTCGACGCGATTCTTATGATCTTTGATCGCCAGCAAGAGCAGCAGGCCTTCGTCGGTTCCCTTTTTGCCGATTCCCCATTCCTTGAACAGGCGGACGGCGACGTCCTCGACAGGCTCGTCTTCAAGCGAATCCACCGTGACGATGGCGAACTGCGCGCCGGTGGCGCGTTCCACGTTGCCGCAATACGCTTCGATCTGCGCCGCGGATCCGGCATCGATCACGTGAGCGAAATCGTTCACGTAACCCGTCGGTTTGAGCTTCGAGGTATCGAGCCCGGCGGCGAAGGCGAACGAGCAGAAGAAAACCGCCAGCCCCGCCACCCTGCGGAGTTGCTGCATAGAAGATGACGTTACCGTGTCAGGTCCTCGCGGCGCAACTTGAAGCCTTCCAGGCGTCCGAGCATCGCCACTGCCATATGCTTGGGATCGAAGAACTGCCGCGCCAGAGCCTGAACCTCATCGGCGGTCACCCGCTCGATGCGCTCCAGCATTTCGTCCAGTGAGAAGAACCGCTTGAAGTACAGCTCCTGCCGCGCCAGATTGCCCATGCGGCTGCTGGTGCTCTCCATGCCGAGCACAGTGGAACCTTTCAGATGATCCTTAGCCCTTCGCAACTCTTCGTCGCTGACAGGACGCTCCGCAACTTCGCTCAGCTCGTTGACGATCGACTTGATCACCCGATGGGCAGAGCGAATCGACGTGCCGGCGTAGACCAGCATGCAGCCCGCATCGTGATACATGGACAGCTCGGAGAAGATCGCGTAAGCCAGGCCCTGTTTCTCGCGGATGTTCTGAAACAGGCGCGAACTCATCCCGCCGCCCAGAATCGCATTCAGGATATAGCAGGCGAAGCGCTGTTCGTGCGGCATCGGTATGGAGGGAACACCGACGTACAGGTGAACCTGCTCCAGCGATTCCTTGTTGAGGAACACCAGCGGCGCGTGCGGCTTCGGCTTGGCTTGCTTGGAGCGAAACGGCCGAGACTTGAGGTCGCCCAGCCGATCGCCCACCAGTTGCACCATTTCCCTGTGTTTCAGATTCCCCGCCGCCGTCACCAGGATGTTTTTCGGCGAGTAGAAATACTTGTAGTACTTATCGATCATGTCGCGATCGAAGCTGCGGATGGTCTGCTTGGTCCCCAGAATCGAACGACCGAGTGCGTGCCCCTTCCAGAAGCGGCTGGAGAAGAGTTCGTGGATCTGGTATTCGGGATTATCCACCTCCATCTTCAACTCTTCGAGGATGACGCTCTTTTCCTTCTCGATATCCTTCGGTTCGAACAGTGGATTGCGGACCAGGTCGGCTACGACGTCGAAGGCTTCGGGCACGTGCTCATCCAGCACCTTGACGTTATAGCTGACCAGCTCCTTGGAAGTGAACGCGTCCAGACCGCCGCCGATCGAATCCACCGACCGGGCGATCTGTTCCGCCGTGCGGTGCTTGGTGCCCTTGAACACCATATGCTCGACGAAATGAGAAAGGCCGGTTTGGTGCAGTTCTTCCTCGCGCGAGCCGGTGCCGATCCAGAGGCCCACCGAGACGCTGCGGACGTGTGGCATCCGCTCAGTGACGACGCGTACACCATTGGGCAGAACCTGACGTTCGATTTCCCTGGGTTTACTCTTGTACCGGGACTTACTCGTCTGACGAGTCATCTTCTTTCATCTTACCAACGCGGGCTGAGCAGAGTCCCGATGATATCCTGGACTCGTGGCCGAAGGTGTTCCGCAAAACATTGTCGGGATGGAAGTTGCCGACATCGCGGCAGCGCTGGGTCCGAATCATCCCCGTTTCCGTGCGCTGCAAATCTATCAGGCTGTGTACCGGCAGCGCGTAACGAATCTGCAACGCGTCACGACGCTCCCAAAGCCGTTACGTGACAACTTTCCGGTGGGCGTCCCCGAGATCGAACGCCAGTTCGATTCGACCGACGGCACGCGCCGCTACCTGCTGAAGCTGGCGGACGGAAAGACCGTCGAGACCGTCTGGATGCCCGAAGGCGAACGGTCGACGGTCTGTATCTCGACTCAAGTCGGCTGCCCCGTGGACTGCAAGTTTTGCCTGACGGCTTTGCTCGGGCTGGAACGAAACCTGACCGCGGGCGAGATCGTCGGGCAGGTCTTGCGGGTAGCTGCCGATCGCGGACTCGAAGCCAATGTAGACAGGCTGAACATCGTAATGATGGGCCAGGGCGAGCCGCTGTTGAATCTAGCCAACGTCATCAAAGCCACGCGGCTGTTGACCGATCCCGAAGGCATGGCGATTTCGCCGCGCCGGATCACTCTGTCTACGTCGGGCATCATCCCGAAAATCCGGGAGCTGGCACAAGAGCCAGTGCGCCCGAAACTGGCGATTTCGCTCAACGCATCGACCGAGGAGCAGCGCCAGACGCTGATGCCGATCACGCGCAAGTATCACTTGAAGGATTTGATTGACGTGTGCCGCGCGTACCCCTTGCGCCCGTGGGAGAAACTCACCTTCGAGTACGTCATGCTGAAAGGCGTCAACGATACCGACGCCGATGCCCGTCGCGTGGTGAAGCTGCTGGCGAACCTGAACGCCAAGGTGAACCTGATCGCGCTGAATCCGGGTCCCGGCATTCCTTTCGAGACGCCAGAGCCGCAGCGTGTGGCCGCATTTCAAAACATTGTTCGGCGTGCACTTCCCTGCTTCCTTCGGAAGCCCCGCGGCCTGGATGTCTACGCCGCCTGCGGCCAACTAAAGCGGATGGAGCTGGTGAATGTGTCGACAGGCGACAAGATCGCCTGTCCTACCTCTTAAGTACGACAGGCGGTCTTGCCGCCTGTCAACCTACCTGCCGCGCCCGCCGGGAATCGGAAGCTCGACCTTCTTGGCGTTGCCGAGAGAGAAATCCGCATCCGTGAAGTTCGTCCGCGTGAGCGACTTCAGTTCCGAGCGCTTGGTTGCCTGGCCGTTCTCGAAGTCCGTTTTCTGGATCGGAAACCCGTCGTAGCCTGACTCGAACCCGTAGTTCTTGGGAACCTCGATATGAATCGGGGAGTTCGCCAGCGCGCTCAGAAGGCTACTGGAAAACTCTTTCATTTTGTCGAAGATTTGCAAATCGGCAGGCGTGAGCTTGATCTGCGCAGGGAGCGCGGCGCATACTTCTGACTCCTTCACGCCGCTCAGATCGCCCTCATACTTGGTGCAGCTGAATCCATTGACGCTGCCGCTGCCCTTAGCCGTGTACACGGTCTTGGGAGCCGGAGCCGCCGCCTGCGGCATCTTGCCCTTCATCATTTTCTCCACCATCGCGCGCTGGTCGGGCGGCACGTTCTTCAAGGCCGCCTGCATCTGCGCCATGGCTGCCGACATTTGCTGCCCCATCTGCTGCATGGTCTGCTCGTCGATCTCTTCATATTGGTTCTTGGCCTTATCGAGCATGACCATCCGGTTCCTGCCGCCGTCGGTCAGGAACATCACGGACTTGCCGTCGTCGGAATCGAAGCGCATCCGGTTCGCGTCCATAAGGATCGTGTCCGTAGTCACCTTTTTGGTGGCCAGGTCGGTGTTCTCCGACACGATCTTTACTCCGGCGAACATAGGCGCCGTAGCAAACAAGGCGGTTGCAAAGGCAAGGCGTTTCATAGGTTTATTCTCCCCTACTTCCAATCGGCTGTAAATACGTTAAATTCATAGTCGCCCTTACCTTGATAGCTCGAAACAAACACGAGCTTCTTCCCGTCGGGCGAAAATTCCGGGAACGAAGTGAATCCACCATAAGAGGTTATCTGTTCCAGGCCGGTACCATCCGGATTGACGGTGTACAGCTCAAAATCCCGGCTATCGCACTTCTGCTTGTTGGACGAGAACAGGATCTTCTTACCATCCGGCGTGAAGGTGGGCGCGAAGCTGGCGCAGCCGTAGTTGGTGATCTGTTTGGGGTTCGACCCGTCGCCGTTGGCCACCCACAGCTCCATCTTCATGGGAGCTGTCAGGTTGTCCTTCAGGAGATCGCGATAAGTCTTGAGCTTTTCGGGGGTATCCGGATGATAGGCGCGCCAGACTATCTTGGAACCGTCCCTGGAGAAGACCGCCCCGCCGTCATAGCCTTCGGTCTTGGTGATCTGCTTCTTGCCGGAACCGTCCAGGTTCATGGTCCACAAATCCAAGTCGCCCGACGCCATGGACGTATAGATGATCTTGTTGTTCTTCCAATTGATGGTCCCCTCGGCGTCGTACCCGGGCGTATCGGTGAGCTTCTTTTCGATCTTGCCTTTATCGTCGGCCAGGTAGATATCGAAGCCAGGATAAACCGCCCATAGATAGCCCTTGCTGCGATCCGGCCGAGCCGGGCACGATGGTCCAGCCTCATGCGTCGACGCGTAGATGATGTGCTTGTTGTCGGGCAGGAAATAACCACAGGTAGTAACGCCTTTGCCGGTCGAGACCAGGTGCATGTCCGAACCGTCCGCGTTCATGATGTACTGCTGATCGCACTCGCTGGTATCGCGCGTCGCCTGGAAGATCAGCCTCTTTCCGTCGGGCGCCCAGTAGGCTTCGGCGTTCTGCCCGCCGTGCGTGATCTGCTTGACGTTGGCGAGGTGCTTGGCGGCTTGCGCCCAGCACAGCAGCGGGATCAAAATCAAAATCAGACGTCTCATAGAGCTCATTGTAGTGGTAGTCAATCGATTCTGGGCAATGGCCGCAGCGCCTTGGATCCCAGCCAGGCATCGCGGAAGGCCGTGATTTCGGGCGTCACTGGCCGCCCAGCGTGTTCGAACGAAACGATCTCGACGTCCGGTGCCTGCGCCCAGGTGATCTCGACCTTCCTCCTTCCCGTGCGCGCCTCCACCGTCAACGTGCTTCGATCCCCAGGCTTGTGCGCTGCCGCCAGATCGTCCAAATTCTGCCGAGTCTTAAGATTCTTGCCGTCGGCTTCGAGAATCCGGTCGCCCCGATCGATCCCGCTACGGTATAGCGGCGAATCGCGTAGCGTCGGTCCGGTAATGTCGATCCCGCGGTCGGAAAAACTCATCTGCGGAGTTCCGATCCAGGGCCTCGCCGGCGCGACGGCTTGAAGTACGAAGCCTGCGTGCGCGAGAAGATCAGCGTACTCCATAGGCTCCAACCCTTCGATGTGGCGCTGAAACATCTCTTTCGCGAATTTATCGCTGCCAGTGGCTTCCGCGAGCGCCTGCTCCAGGTCCTGCTCCGTATAAGGCTTCTGAACATCGGGATGCCTGCGCCACATCGCGCGCATCCAGTCATCCAGCGATTTACCGGGGAACTGCGACCGAATCGCCAGGTCGATTCCCAAAGCGATGGCGCGTCCATAGGTGTAGTACGAAATGTAAATATTGGCCTGATTCTGCGGATCACTCGAGGTTGCCCCGTCGACAAACGCAGCCCGGCGGCTCATATCGATCGCGCTGAACACCTCGTGTCCCGGCGCGGTGAGCACGGTATCGACCGCATTGCCCATGACGCGCACGAACTCGTCCCGCGTCATGAGGCCCGCGCGCTTCAGAACCAGCGGAGCGTAGTAGTCCGTGAATCCCTCCGCAAACCACAGCTTGCCTGACATGTTGACCCGCTCGTAATCGAACGGTTCGAGCGACTGCGGGCGGATGCGCTTCACGTTCCAGGAATGAAAGAACTCGTGCGCGACGGATTCGATTTGCTGCGCCGCCGATTCGAGTGTAAGCGGCCGCGAGTTGGTGATCACGGTGGAATTGCGATGCTCCATGCCGTCGCCGGAAACGTAAGGAAGGTAATCCACCAGAAACGTGTAGGAGCCGTTATCGTACTTGGGAAACCCGCCGAAGACGCCCTCTTCTTCGAGCACCACAGCCTCGCACATGCGCTGAAAACGCGTCACCGCGTCATCGGAAGCTTGAGAGTGCAGCGCGACACGAAAACGCGCACCATCCGCATTCCACTCGCGCAGGATGTGCGGTCCGATCTCCAGAGGAGCATCCATCAGAGCGTCGAGACTTGGCGCTGTCCATGTTCCCGCTGCATCAGGCGCGAGCTGCGTGGCAATCGTCCAGTCCGAGCCTGGCGGAATCTCGATCTTCAGCGACGCCGGACTCTTCTCGAAGCCGCGGGCCCATGCGAACGTCGCCGGCGGATTCAGATGCGCGTGCGAGAGATCGATAGCATCGTACGTCCCGTCGGCCCGGTCGCCGAACAAGGTGTAATCGACCACCACCGTCGAGCCCTCAGCACCCGAATTCGTCTCGACATCCCACTGATAGGGATTCGGCCGAGTCACACTCAGGCGCTTGCCCGCGCCATCTGCCGCACGAACATTGTAAATATTCTTGGCGAATTCGTGCAGCGCGTACCGTCCGGGCGAGGACCGGCTCATCACCACTTCAAGCACTCGGCCGCGCACGCCCGAGAATGTCGCCCGGACTTCGGCTTCGTGGTGCACCGCATTGGGGAATCGCAGTTCGTAGCGAACTGGTT
>Ga0265313_10003470_pt1 | contig 12730 bp, 9 predicted proteins | sample 4123metaG_FD_203122 | JGI IMG/M metagenome (GOLD analysis project Ga0265313, IMG submission 203122) | Rhizosphere microbial communities from Carex aquatilis grown in University of Washington, Seatle, WA, United States - 4-1-23 metaG | ecosystem: Host-associated > Plants > Roots > Rhizosphere >...
CAGCTACTCATGGCCCGGCAATCTCCGCGAGCTTGAGAATGCGGTCAAGCGTTATCTTGTACTTGCGAACGAACAGGCAATCATCGACGAGCTAAGCCCCTTGCATCAGGCTGGCGCGCATTCATCTGCTACAGATCCTGCGGAAGGCGAGACGAGCCTGAAGCACCTCGTCAAGAATCTGAAGGGGAGAGCTGAAGCGGCCGCAATCGCCCAGCAGCTGGAGCTTGCGGGATGGAATCGAAAACTTGCAGCGAGCGAGCTGAAGATCAGCTACAAGGCCCTGCTTTACAAGATCAAGCAATATAACCTAAGCCCTCCGCCTCGGAAACCCCAGGTCACAGTTGAGAAGGCCTCATCATTCGAGCGTGTACAGAGCGCTTAGAGTGAGCGCTCTTCATTGAATGGAGCCAAACGTAGATTTCTCGATTGCACTGCCCGACGGGTGTCCTCTTTTCCACATCAACCGATATAGAACATTGCTATTCTTAAGCCTGCACACTTATCCCCCGGATGGAGAATCACCGGTTGGGATTTATTGAAAAGAACTAAAACAGATTTCCAGAGCCTATTTGCAAGCGTGAGGATTATCTCGATTAATTCCCTCCGGTAGGCTCATTGTTCTCGGCTGAATTATGGCCTTCGTTCTTTGGACTGCTCTCAATTCTCTGTGCAATTACTTGAATGTGGTTTGTGATACCTTCCTCGCGCGAGCGCCCGGGAGCACAAGCGTAACCATGCAAATTCCACACCTTGAGTGAGTCTGGTAACATCCGTGAAAACAGCGGCTTAAATACAAGTCGGATGAGCTTTGCAGTGCTAATCCGACCGTGCTGAGGAGTTTATTCCATCGAAGCAGGTAACGCACATACTTGTTACCTAGGTACTGGGAAGCTAGCACAAATAAGGGATTGGCAAACAGACAAGTTATTTAGGATCATAAGGATACGTTAACGCTTCGCCGACAAGAGAAGTAACGGGCTCCTTAGAGAAAGCTCGAAAACGAATGATCGAAACGGCTCCAATCAGATCGGAAAAGGTCGTCGTCCAGTTTGGTTCAAGGACGATCAAGGGCTATTTGGAATCGCCGGCCTGGAACACCATCGAGGAATTGCTGAGTAGCGCCCCGCAGGTCGCCCCTGAAGTTTTCCGCGTCCGCCGTATCGACTCAGATGAAATTGAAGAGATCTCGATCAAAGATGTGAAGGCTGTCTTCTACGTAAACAGCTTTGACGGAAATTCTGTCCGCAACCATCTCAACTTCCATACACGTGCACCCATCGTTCACGGAATATGGATGCGTTTCCAGTTCCTTGATGGTGAGGTAATGGAAGGGATCGTCTTTAACTCGATTCGCTATCTTGTGGATCCTGGATTTTTCGTACTGCCGACCGACCCAGGCAGCAATAACAAGCTAGTCTACGTTGTAAAAAGCTGGCTGGTGGACCACCGCGTACTTGGCCTGCGCAAGCTTTAGGCCGGTGTTATGGCGTCTCTTAGTATCGAATAGTCCAGTATCTCCGCGGCGATTCCTGCTCCGGTCAAATTCCTTGAAGTCACTTCCTTGCGAATGAGCTTGCCACGGCAGCGAATCCGGCAGCTCGCCGTAAGCGTGATTTCGGAAGGCATATCGATCGTGAACTCGAAGTCCCGATCGATCAAAGTACTGTCCGGCAAAGTCAAATAAAAATACACTCCGCGATTACTAAGATCGCGCGTATAAGCGGGAATTTCATGCTCTCCAACAATTACCGTAAGCGGGGCGCTGATTTTGAAACGCTGGCTGCTTCGCCTGTCGTTTGCCGTAGTGGTGGTTTCCTGCGTCATGCGCACCGTTCTGTCGAGCGAACTTTCATCTACCGTCAACTGTGTTCTATGGCTCATTTCCTGATTTTGAAAAAGCCACTCGCGGCCTGCTGGGCCGTGATACGCGACTTTGTCAATCCTGACTTGCGGTACCACTACTGAGCGACACATGCCAGTTGGACGCGCCGAACAGCGTCTGCCACAATCGTTTCCGTACAGGAGCCCGTCGTACTTTGAAGTGCTGCGTTTTGCCGTGGGCCGGTGCCAGGTGGGTTATCTGGATTCCGGCTTCAAGGCACTTCCGTTGGGTACCGCAAATTCTGTCACTGACCTGTTACCGCAACTTTCCTGCGACCGAGCCGCGTCGCTCCTGGAACCATTAGTCAGGCTCCTATGGAGTGTTTCGCGCCTTTCCAAAACAAAACCAAGGCCATTCCAAGAAGCCCGGTGCCGGGCAAAAACAACGGAATCCGTTCAGGCGTTACGGCGACACGCACATCGCGACTTCGCCTGCCCACTATTCTTAGCAAATTAGGTTCCAAACTTAACATGCATATATATCAATTACTTACATAGTTGTCATTTTGGCGATGCGCAATTGATTGCACACTTCTGTGGCACTTTAGAGTTACTCTTGAGTTTTTCGGACCGAAATGGATCCTGAAAGCTGCATGGCATCTGCAATCCGAGGACCATCCCTCCAATGGATTGATAGCGCGTCTGCCGCATTTTTTATTTATTCAACGGGCCGTGGCCTATCCGACCTCGCCGAGATCAGGTGCGGGCAAGATGTCGTTCTCACGGGCCAACCACACGTAAAGCGTTGGCATCAGGAATACGCCGATCACGAGGTTCGCCAGCAATCCGCCGACGATCACGATGGCGAAGGGCCGTTGCGAGTCTGACCCAATGGCGTGCGAGACTGCCGCAGGAAGCAACCCCAGCGTGGCCACCAGCATTGTCATAATGACGGGCCGCAAACGCTGCACAGCTCCTTCAATTGCGGCTTCGATTAAAAGCTCGTGGCTAAATTCCTCGGTCGACGCCCGCCGCGCTCGAAGCTGATTGATGAACTCAATCATGATCACGCCAGTTTCAACCGACACTCCGAAGAGCGCCAGGAAACCCACTGCAGAAGACACCGAGAAGTTCGTGCCGGTCAGGAAGAGCGCCAACGGGCCGCCGATCGACGCCATGATCACCGACACCAGAACCAGGATTGACCACTTGTACGACCGAAACATGGTGTAAAGAATCAGGAAAATCGCTAGCACAGTGATCGGAATGACGACCGCCATTCTTCTATCCGCGCGCTTTTGGCTCGCATACTCGCCAGCCCACTCCAGGTGGTATCCCGCCGGCAGCTGAACGTAACGGTTGACTCTGTCAATTGCCTCTTCCACCGTAGAACCAAGGTCGCGCCCACGCACCGAGTACTTGATGGCAATGTAACGCTGCCCAGTCTCACGGTTGATCTGCTCCGCACCATCGTCCGCTGAGATCTTTGTCAGCTGTCCCAGCGATACCCTCTCGCCTGATGATGTCAGCAGCCGAACATTCTCAATCGCCTCGCGCGTGTCGCGATACTGCTTTTGGTAGCGAAGCGTCACGTCAAACCGCGCTTCTCCCTGCTGAACCTGAGTGACCGCATTAGAGCCGATGGCCGTTTGCAGAGCATCCTGAATATCGGCCACATTGATTCCCCAACGAGCGGCGGCATCACGGTCGACGGTAAAATTCAGGTTCGGTTGCCCAACGATTCTGAAAATGCCCAAGTCTTCGACCCCTTTTACGGTGGCCATTTGGGCCTGGATCTGTTCGGCAGTATGCTCCAAGACGCGCAGATCGGTGCCATAGAGCTTTACGGCAAGCTCGCCTTTCACGCCTGAAACCGCTTCCTCCATGTTGTCGGAGATGGGCTGCGAATAATTCCAAAGCACACCGGGGAACCTTTCCAGTTGCTGGTCGATAGCTGCGATCAATGCTTCTTTGTTCTGGCGAAAAACCGGGCGCCATTCTTCCTTTCTTTTCAGATCTACGAAATACTCAGTATTGAAGAATCCAGCCGTGTCCGTGCCATCGTCAGGCCGTCCCGTCTGGCTTACTACCTGCTTGACCTCCGGGAATGAGGCCATGATGACACGCGCCTTGTTCGCAAAGTCGACGGATGCGGTCGGGCCTTCACTTGGAGGCAAGGTTCCACGCACCCAGATTGACCCTTCGTCGAGATGCGGCAGGAATTCCGATCCGATCGGGCCTCCGAACGACAGATAAACGGCTCCGAGGAACAGCACCGTGCAAACACCCAGCGTGATGTTGCGATGCACAATTGCCTTCCGAACGGTCGTTCGATAATGATCCGTTAGCCAGGTCATCATCGGGTTCTGCCACTCTTTCGCACCTTTCTTGAATGCGATACCGCCCATAACCGGCGCCACCAGGATGGCAAACACCAGCGCGCCAATCAAGGCAAACGTAACGGTCCACGCCATCGGCTTGAATAGTCTTCCTTCCACTGCTTCGAGCGTGAAGATTGGAAGATAGGAGGCAATGATGATGCCGCGCGCAAAGAACACCGGCCGCTGGACCTCGTGCGCAGCGTCGCGGATTTTCTGCGACGGCGTTCGCGGATCATCCTTGAGCGAAAGATGGCGGACGATATTCTCGATCATCACAACGGTGCCATCTACGACCATTCCAAAATCCAGCGCGCCCAGCGAAAGCAAGTTGGCCGGAATGTGGATCAGGTTCATGCAAATGGCTGCGAACAGTAGTGCGAATGGTATTGTGAGCGCAACAATGATGGCACCGCGCACATTGCCGAGGAACAAGATGAGGATGATGGAGACCAGGATCACGCCGGCAGTCAGGTTGTGCTCGACCGTTTCAACGGTGAACTTCACCAAATCCGACCGATCGAGAAAAGGAACAACTTTCACGCCTTTCGGAAGAATGCCGTTATTGAGCTTGTTTACTTCCTCGTGAATCCCCTGCAGCACTGGGTCGGAGTCGACTCCTTTTTGCAGCAGCACAATTCCTTCTACTGTGTCGGGATTATCGACAATCGTGCCGTCGGACTGATGCACAGCGCGTCCAACCTGGCCCAGCCTGATCCTCGGCCCCTGTATCACCGTACCAATATCCCTCACGCGAATTGGCGTGCCGTTCGAAGTCTTCACGACTGTATTGGCGATGTCCTGCACGGTCCTATACAAGCCGAGCGACTGTACGTTAATCTGCTGCGTACCCTCCTCAATAAAGCTTCCACCGCCATTGGAATTGTTGGCCGCCAGTTGCTGCTCCACCTGGCTGATCGTAAGTCCGTATGCGACCAGCTTCTCAGGATCGAGTTGTACCTGGTACTCCTTCGTCGGCCCGCCAAAGCTGGAAACATCGACCACACCGTTCACGCCCTTGAAAGACTTCTCAAGGGTCCAATCCTCGAGCGACTTCTTCTCCATCACGTCGTATGCGGGATTTGCGCTCTCCAGTGTGTACCAGTAGATCTGGCCCACGGGGCTCCAGTCGGTTCCCATCTGCGGAGTCAACCCAGCGGGCAGGCTCACCTGGTTCAGCCGCTCAAGTACGTGCTCGCGGTTCATGTCGCTCGTTGAGTCGTCATCGAAGATGAGCATCAGGCTCGAAAGTCCGGCGAGCGTGGTGGAGCGCAGATGCGTCAAATGCGGAATGCCGGCCATCTGAATTTCAACCGGTACCGTAACCTGCCGTTCAATCTCCTCAGCACTGCGGCCAGGCCACTGCGTAATGATCTGAACGTAGTTGTTCGCGACGTCTGGATAGGCTTCGATGGGCAAACTGCGAAACGCGATAATGCCCCACACGGTGAGAACGAGTACTCCCCCCAATACCAGCCAGCGATTCTTAAGTGCGAAATCAACAAACGCTGCCAGCATTACTGGTTCCCCGCAGTTTCAAGCATCAGAGCGTTGCTCACTATCTGTTGGCCCGGTTCAATGCCTGAAAGAATCACCTGCCGGTTACCGCTCAGCATCTGGCCAGGACGAACCTCGGTGCGCCTGAACTTGTTTTCGCCAGCTGGCACGAAGACCCAGTCGCGATCATGGAGGTGAAGTACCGCATCGGCGGGGACCACCGCGTGCTCCTCTCTTGTCCTGCTGGTAAACGTTGCCGCTGCAAACATGCCCAGCTTTAGAAAGCCTGGATTCGCAACCTCAATGCGTACTTTTGCGGTTCGAAGCGATGGATCGAGAATTGGTCCAATATCACTGATACGCCCCTTAAGTGGGCGATCTGGGTACGAATTGAATGTGATCTTCGCTTCCTGGCCTAGTTGCAGCTTTGGAATATCATTTTCGTAAACGTCGCAAATAACCCACACTTGCGAAAGGTCCGCAATTGTAAAGGCTGTTGCCGAACCAGCCAGCCCGACGCCAGCAGCCCCGGCGTTCGCGATATTCTGGGCCACGACAACACCTGAGGTGGGCGCATAAACGTTGACCACCGGGCTCGGATGGTCCTTGTCCACGCCGAAAAGCTTTAATTGTTCGTCGGCGGCATTCATGTCGGCCTTGGCATCGTTTTCCGCGTTCTCTGCCTGTTCAAACATGGCCTGTGAAACTGCGCCATGCGCCAGCAGATCTTTGGCCCGGAGGTAGGCCTTGTTCGTCAGTTGCTCGTCATTCACTGCTTTCAGATAGGCATCGAAAGCATTACTGATGTCCGGGCTTTGTACTCTGAACATCAGCTGCCCTTTCTTCACAGCGTCGTCGAGCCGCACCTTGATGTCGACAACGCGCCCGTTGGCCAGCGAGATCACCGGAACGTCGCGCGACACGTCTGGGAAAACTGCGCCGGTAGCGTTCAGCTCGCCGGCAGATTCGATTTTGTCTGCTGCCACGGTCTTGAAGTTCTCAGCATCCTTGCTGTCAACCGTGAGCAGATTCATGTCCTGAACCTGGACGACGTGAGCCGGCGGCGGAGCTCCGTCACCTTTCTCCGTGCTCTTACATCCGCTGACGGCGAAGCTCGTTGTAGCCAAGGCAATCGCAAATTCGTACATTCGAAACTTCGTCATTGCAGTACCTCGCGTCCCACGGCCAGATTCAGTTGTCCAGCAGCTGTCAAATAGGCACCGACTAGTTGTAAATAGGCCAATTGCACCGTGCGGTACTCGCTTTGAGCATTGAGGAATTCCGTCAGCGAAGCGCCGCCTTGCTGATACGAATACGTCACGGTATCGCGAATGTGCAGGGCCTCCTGGTTGTATTTGTCTTTGTAAGGTTTGAGCAAGTCGATATTTTCCTGCACTTGCGCATAGGCGGTGTCCACATCGCTGAACACCTGTGCCCGCGCAGCATCCGTCATCCGCTGGGTGCGATCAATATCAATTTGAGTGCGCTTCTTCTCACCCTGATTGCGATCGAATATGCGCAGCGGAACGCTCACGCTCAGGCCGATCGTCTGCAAATCGATTGGGTTTGGATTGTTGACCGCCGAGTTCCACATATACCAGGCTCCGAATGTGGGATCTGTAGAACCGTTGGCGTTTGCCAGCTTATGATTTGTCGCCGCTTGCTGCGCTGCCTGCAGTGCGGCCTGCAAATCGGGCCTTGCATCGAGAGCCATCTGCCGAAATTCGTCGAGCGGTCGAATCGTATCGTTGAAATCAAAAGGGCCACTCACATCAAATTGCTCAACGGGCGTGCGTTCATTCAGCAGCGTAAGCAACTGGATCTTGGCCGTTCTTAAATTGACGTTCGCGGTCTGCAACTCCGATTCATACTGCACCCGCATCAGCTCAATGCGATCAAAATCAATTTGCGCAATATCTCCGGCGCTCAACCGGTCGCGGCTGATTGCAATGATGTGGTCGTAGTAATCCAGGTCGGCTTTCGCTACTTCGACAACAGCCTTCGCTTCCAACGCATTCACAAACGCCGCGCGCAACGTAAATTCGAGTGTCCGCTTCAAGTCTTCGTGCTGCGACTCTGCCACCTTTGTGCCCTGCTGTGCGCTTTCCAGGCGAAGCTCTCGCTTATGATCCCGCTCGTGAAGATAGGTAATTGCCGGCTCAACAAACGTGCCTGACAGTGGATGCCAGGCCCCGTTGTTCGGCGCGATCTGGGTGCCGTCTACTGTCGTGGTGAATTGGGGGTTGGGGCGCAGGAATGCGGTAATTTCCGCAGCCCGCAATTCATCAACACTATCGGCATCGGCTTTCAACACGGGATTCGTCGCTTCAAACCGCGCCTTCACCTGATCCCAAGTGAGGCTTTGCGGCGCTTGGCACCATGTTGCACGGCAAAGCAACGCTGCCGCTGCCAGGGCAAACCCGCAGGGGAAACTCTTCTTCATACGCGTCCCTTTCGCCATGTTTCGCACGACGAGGCTCGATGGAGGAAAGATGGAATTAAAACGGAGAAGAACAGGCAGATCAGAAAACCGGTGGAGGCCGATTCTCAATGAATCCGAGCAGAGGGTTATCAGCTAAATTCAACTTGCCCAGACGCGGTATCTCCAGGCGCCGAGAGCCATAAATCAATCCAGCCCGGATGGGCTCTTGAACAGCCGCAACAATCGAGAAATGAGGAGTGAAGGACCCATCGCGATGATCGCGACGCAGGCTCGTATCTGTTTCCGCAGGATTCTGAAGTGACCACAGATCATCGCTGACTGAGATCACCGGAAAGAGGATCACGGCCAGCATCGCCAACCCAACCAAAGATGAGTGTTCGGCTTTGGGTGTGCGCCGCCCCAACTTCAACCAAAAACAAACGCTTGCCGTTGCGACAAGCGCCCATACGAAATTGAAAAGCAGTTCCATGCCCAACGAAATTCTATAACAGTGAGATCAACTCAGGATCAATCCGGATTCGGCCACACGTTGAGTTCACTACTTATCGTGTGAGCATCGCGTGCCGATTCTCGCTTATTGCGCAGACCTGAAACGTATCACTTCGCCATCCAGCCGGTATTCGGCCGAACAGACGTCTCCTCCGCAAATCATGGTTTCGCCGGCAAAAAGCTGACGGCGAGTAATCAATCCGAGCGTGCCACAGCGCGGGCACGACATGACCGCGACATATGGATTCTGCGCTTGGCCCATTTTGGATTGATTTTCAAGCATGAAGACGGTACCGGGGTCCATCTTTTCGGGGATCCATTCTTCCATGAACTGCAAGTCGGCTGACATCGTGCCCTCCATTGGGTTGATGTAACCGAGCCGTGTCCGATGTTATCCGGCCGGCCCCGTTGTTGAAACAACTGCAGGCTGCGAATGGCTTTCCCAAAGCCTGTGAGCTTGGGTTATTTGAAAATCAGTCTTGCTGCTTGCGGCTTTCCAAGTCAACCATAATCATGTCCGGGGAGTGTCGAACGGGGTTCCCCGGCCCGAAATTCATCTGCGAACTCTATTGGCCCTTCGATCCGGTTTCCATGCCCTGCTCTTTCGCAAATGCATCGATGGCCTTGTATGTTTCTACGTTACGTAAAATCGCCTGCACATAGTCGCGTGTCTGCGTAAACGGTATCGACTCCACAAACTCATCCATGCCTTGATATGGTCCGGCAGACTGCCAATCCACTACCCGGCTTTCGCCAGCATTGTAGGCTGCCAGAGCATACTCCGGCACATTACCAAGGTGATCGAGCATCTGCCTCAGGTACCGCGTTCCAAGCCTGATATTCACTTCAGGATCGAGCAGTTGGAACGTCTGAAAACGCGTCATTCCCTCTTCGCGCGCCATCTGTTTGCCCACTGAGGGCAGCAACTGCATCAACCCCCAGGCATTTGCATACGAAACCACTGCGGGATTGAACTCCGACTCCTGCCTGATCAACGATGCCACGAAGTACGGATCCAGATTGTTCTTCGCCGACTCCGTCTTGATCGTTTCCCAGTACGGCTCCGGGAAAAGAATGCGCCAATAAGCCAGCGGGATCGATGCGATCGGCGCTGATGCGGCATATGGTAACGCGCGTTTTAGAGAGCGCATCGCGCGAAACGTTTCTCCGTAAGATGCATAAATCTGCGCCTCCGCTAGGGCGCTCCACGATTCCGAGTCGGGATCGGCAGCGATTTCCTCGGCAATGTATTCATTCAAGCCGGCGTTGGCCAGCAGGCGCGCTTTGGCCAGGTGCGGGCTATCTTCAGGAAAAGTGTCCACCAGCTTGGGCAAAGGCAGCGGCTGAATACGATCTACTTGAGACGCTGTCGTTGTCTGAGTGTCACCCAGTTGCGCAAGCCGTTCGCGCGACATCTGCGCATAGAAGAAGTGTTGATAGGTGCGAAGAATGGCGCGATAATTTGCCGCGGCCAGGGCGGGCTTGTGATCTGCGAGTTCGTATAGCCGCGCCCGCCAGTACAGGGCCGCCACAGTTTCAGTTGCCCGGGGGTAAAGGCGGATCTGATCTTCGAAGAGACTTGCCGCGTCGGGGTAGAGCCTTTGCCGATAGCTCAACCACCCGGCCCGCCAGTGCGCGGCAGCGGCATTCTTGCTATCGGGAAACTGATCGGCCAGATATTTGTAGTACTGCACTGCATGCGAATAATCGCGCTTAAGCAGGTACATATTGCCGCTCGAAAAGAGCGCCTCGGCAAGCCATTGGCTGCGGCCGAAACGCGACTCCATCAGATCCACGATGCGCTGCTGATCAACGATGTCGTCGCGATCCCGCGCCAGTTCCATAAGCAGGTAGAGCCGGCGCGCACCATTGTCATCATCGGTGTCAGCCAGCCCTTGCACCATTGCCGGCGTCAACCTCTTTAATTTCCAGTCGCACGCTGCCACGGAAACGGCAAATGTGTTGTGATCCCTTTCGCTCAACTCCGGCATGCGCATGAGCGCGCGATACTGTTCCGCCGCATCTGCGTATCGACCGCCCTTGTAGTAAGCGTCGCCCAGGCTGCTCAACTCCTGCGCCGTGAGCGTGCCTTCAACGCCCATTTGCGTAAGCCGCGCACGCGCCTGCTGCGCCTCCGAGCTCAAAGGATGATCGAGCAACAGCTTCTTGAAGACGCGCTCGGCGATGTCTTTCTGACCCAGTGCGAACTGAGCCTGTCCCAGCGCCAACTGGTACGCCGAACGGTCTTCCGCAGCAAGTCCTGCAGCTGCTTGCAACACCTTCAGCGCTCCCGATGCATTGTTCAAGGCCAGCAGCACATTGGCCTCAAGTTCAGGCACCTGGTCGTCGAAGATGCTGTCAGGGTATCGGTCAAGGAAACCATGCAGCAGAGCCTCTGCGGCGGCATCATCGCCCGCGGCATGGCTCGCCTGTGCATTCAGGAAATCCGCAAAATCGGCCAGGTCCTCGCCTGCCTGCCGCGCCTGCCGCAATGCCGCTTCGGCATCTGCATAGCGCTTGTCCAGCAGATATGCGTGTCCAAGCGCAAGGTACGCCGCTGCTGCTGCCTCGCCAGTGTGCTTGTGCGCGTAGGTGGTCACGCCGGCATAGGCCTCTGGCGTGCGCATCATAGCGAGCTGCTGCGCCATGGGCCGCAGCTCGGTCGACGCCACGAATGTCTTGCGCATATGCGCAGTGCGCGCCATTCGTTCCGCTTTGGTAGCGCGCCTGCCTCTGCTTGCCGGCTTGTGCCTTCCTGACGTGCTTCTACTCGCCGACGTTTTCGTCGCGCCTGGTGACTTGGCATTCGCACTGCTTGCCCCGCCTGCCTTGCTTCCCGACGTCTTCTTCCTGCTGGTGGTTGAATGTCTTGCCGCAGGGTCTTGATCGTCAGAAGCTTGCCCGGCAACCGGTAGCACAACCATGATCAAACTAAGGGCAGCGGCAACGCAGCGCCATGCCGGCATTACAAACGAGTATTGGCGGAAACAGGCCCTCATGAATTCACTCTATCTTTATTTATGCCTGTTGGACGCATGAGAACCTTGGCCGTTACCGTCGCTGGCACCCGTCGCCCATTACCTTCAGCAAGGCCCGCTCGGCTTGGTCGCCGTTCCCGCCTCCTGCGTCGGCATCGCTTGCGGATTCGGAATTGTATAGGGCGTGAGCCCCGCATTGTCTGCCGTGCATTGTGCCACAATGCCAGGCACGGCGCCGACCACCGACGGCAGCGAAGGATTCGATGTATCCACCTTGGAAAAGTTGAAAGCGCTCGTCATGTCCCCCACATTCGCACGCCGCCATGCGGAGAGATTCGGTACCTCCGCCCCGAAACGCGTTTCAAGAAAACGCAGAATCGATGTGTGGTCGAACTGCCCCGACGCAACGAACCCACCGCGGCTGAAGGGCGAAATAATCAACATCGGCACGCGGAACCCCAGCCCGATTGGCCCATTGATTGCCGGGCTCCCAATTGACGACGCATCGGGTACGGCCGTTGCCGTTACAAATTCCCCTGGAGTTCCTGCAGGCGGAGTGGGTGGTGTAACGTGATCGAAGAAGCCGCCGTTCTCATCGTAGGTCGCAAATAGTACGGTCTTTGCCCAAATGGTTGGGTTGGCCATCAGAGTGGTCATAATGCCTGACAGCTCCTCTTCTCCCAGGATTGATGGGCTTGGCGGGTGCTCGGAGGCGGCGACCGAGCCCACGATCCACGAGACCTGCGGCAGGTTACCGCTAGCAACGTCCGCCAAAAAGTCCGTTGGATATGCTGGCGCTAGACCCTGCTTGTACAAAGCTGAACTGGAGTCCTGAAAGTTTTTAAAATAGGGCAGGACGTTGTTCGATGAAACGCCATTTGCGATGTTATTATCTGCCGCGGAATACACCTTCCACGAGATGCCACGGGCCTGCAACTGCTCCGGCATGGTTGTATAGGTAAATTTTCCATAGAACGATGGCCGGTTAAGGAACAGAGTTTCAAGCAGTGGTCCGCCGTTCTTGCCATCCGGATCAATCGAGGCAGCCATTGAATACAGGCGGTTGGGATCGGTGGGGCCGAGTACGGAACAGAAGTAGTTGTCGCAGAGCGTAAATGCATCCG
>Ga0265313_10003474_pt1 | contig 12721 bp, 9 predicted proteins | sample 4123metaG_FD_203122 | JGI IMG/M metagenome (GOLD analysis project Ga0265313, IMG submission 203122) | Rhizosphere microbial communities from Carex aquatilis grown in University of Washington, Seatle, WA, United States - 4-1-23 metaG | ecosystem: Host-associated > Plants > Roots > Rhizosphere >...
AAGCCCTGTTCACGGCATAACACCAGGAATTGCTCCAGCTCGCTCTGGAAGAACGGCGCCCGTGCCGGGTAGTCGAAGGAGAGGGTGGAGAGGGCGTCGATGACGGGATAGCCACCATGCTGTTTTCCGTACAGGCTCTCGACGCCGATGATGGCGACGATGATGTCCGCATCCACACCGTACTTGGCTTCGGCCGCCGCCAACAGCTGCTCATGCTGGTCCCAGAACGCGGCGCCGGCGCTGATGCGGGCCTCGTTCACGAAGATGGATTGGTACTGATACCAGGGCTTGGATTCGTAGGGCCGGGTCATGGCGTCGATGATGGATTGGCGGTACTGGGCGCCCTGGAAGGCGCGTTGGAGCCAGGCCTGGTCGAAACCATCTTTCTTCTGCACTGTGGCCATGAACTGCTGTACCTCAGGTCGCGAGGCAAAGCCGGCTGCAGGGGTGGCAGGCGGCGTGGCGCCGGGGACGGTGGGGTGTTGAGCGCAGGCCGCGAGGAGCAGCAGGGGAACGAGACTGAGGTAGCGGAGTCTTCCCATCACGATGAAACGAGTTTCCGGTGGGAGTTGATGCTCATGAGGATACCGAATCCCGCCATGAGGGTCACCATGGAGGTGCCACCGTAGCTGATGAGCGGCAGCGGCACGCCCACCACCGGCACGATGCCCGAGACCATGCCGCTATTGATGAACACGTAGGTGAAGAAGGCCATGGTGAGGCTGCCGGCGGTGAGCCGGGAGAAGGTGTCCTGGGCGCGCATGGCGATGACCAGCGAGCGCCCCACGATGAAGCCGTAGATGCCGATGAGCGCCAGCACGCCGAGGAAGCCGAACTCCTCGCCCAGCACCGCGAAGATGAAGTCCGTGGAGCTCTCCGGCAGGAAGTCGAGCTGCGACTGGGTGCCGTGCAGCCAGCCCTTGCCGAACACGCCGCCGGAACCGATGGCGATCTCGGACTGGATGATGTGGTAACCCGCGCCCAGGGGGTCGCGTTGCGGGTTGAGGAAGGTGAGCACCCGGTCGCGCTGGTAGGTGTGCATGAAGTGCCAGAGGATGGGTGTGGCGACCGCCAGCAGCACCACCATGATCACGATCACGCGCCAGCGCAGCCCCGCCAGGAAGATGCCGAAGGCGCCGGCGCTCATGATGAGCAGGGCGGTGCCGAGGTCGGGCTGCACACCCACCAGCATCACCGGCAGCGCCACGATCAGGCCCAGCACCGGCAGCTGGCGCCAGTCCGGCGGCAGCGGTTTGTCGTGCAGGTACCAGCCCACCATCATGGGCACGGCGATCTTCATGATCTCGGAGGGCTGGAAGCGCACCACGCCCAGGCTCAACCAGCGCTGCGCGCCGCGGCCGATGTGGCCGGAGTGCAGCGTCAGCATCAGCAGCACCAGGCCGATGGCGAAGATCCAGGGCGCCCACAGGCGCAGGAACTGCGGGGAGATCTGCGCCACCACCAGCAGCACGCCGAAGGACAAGGCCAGGCGCAGCGCCTGCCGGTACACCGTGTCCAGGTCCTGGCCGGCAGCGCCGTAGAGGATGACGAGGCCCATCCCGCAGAGCATCAATATCGCCATCAGCAGCGGGCCGTCCAAGTTGAGGCGGTGCAGCCACCGCTCACCGGTGCTCATCTCGCCGGCGGCCTGGTATCCCGAGGTGGAGGACAGTTCGTGCTTCATGGCTTGGGGGCGGCTGGTGCCGCCGGGGTCTCGGTACTGGTCTGGTTCAGAAGATACGCGTCCATGACCTTGCGTGCCACCGGCGCCGCCACGGCGCCGCCGCCGCCGCCGTGCTCCACCAGTACCGCTATGGCGATGCGCGGCGCCTGCAAGGGGGCGAAGGCGATGAACCAGGCGTGATCGCGGAACTCCTTGGGCAGGCTGTCTTCCTCTTCTTCACCCATCACGCCGAGGCGCTTGGCATGCACCTGCGCGGTGCCGGTCTTGCCGCCGAAGGGGTACTTGGCGCCGGCACTGGCGACCACGGCGGTGCCGCCGGGCTGGGTCACGAGATGCATGGCGTTGATGACGATGTCCCAGGCGCTGGGGTTGGTGTCCTGCACCGTGGGCAGCGCCTGGGGCGCGATGTCGCTGATCACGCCGGAGAGCGGATCGCCTTCCGAGTGCAGTACGTGGGGCGCGAAGCGCTGGCCATGCATGGAGAGCGTGGCGGTGGCGGCGGCGAGCTGCAGCGGCGTCACCAGCATGTAGCCCTGTCCGATGCCGGTGATGACCGTCTCACCCTGGTACCAGGGCCGCTTCATGGTCCGGCGCTTCCATTCCGGCGAGGGGATCACGCCATTCAGCGCACCCACCAGATCCACCTCCGGCGGCTGACCGAGGCCGAACTGGGTGAGGAAGTCGTGCACGTGGTCGATGCCGAGCTTCATGGCCACGGTGTAGAAGTACACGTCGCAGGATTGGGCGATGGCCTTGGTGAGGTTGGTCTCGCCGTGGCCACCCTTGCGCCAATCGCGGTAGGGGTTCGGATTGCTGGGCAGGTAGAAGTAACCCGGGCACATGATGCTGGTGAAGGGCGTGACCACGTTGTAGTTGAGCGCGGCGAGGCCGAGGAAAGGTTTCACGGTGGAACCGGGCGGGTACTGGCCGCGCAGCGCGCGGTTGAACAGGGGCTGCGAGGGATCGGTCTGCAAGGCGTCGTAGGTATCGGCATCGATGCCGCCCACGAACAGGTTGGGGTCGAAGCTCGGCTTGCTCACCAGCGCCAGGATCTCGCCAGTGTTGGGGTCGATGGCCACCACCGCGCCATAGCTGTCGGCCAAGGCCTGCTCCGCCGCCTGCTGCAGCTTGATGTCGATGGAGAGGTAGAGGTCGCTGCCCGGTACCGGCGGGGTGTAGGACACCGCGCGCACCGGGCGGCCTTCAGCGGTGGTCTCCATCTCCCGCACGCCCACTGAGCCGTGCAACTGCTTCTCGTAGGCCGCTTCCACGCCGCTCTTGCCCACCGAGGAAGTGCTGATGTACTGGTTGGGATCGAGTTCCTGCAGCTCGTCTGGGCTGACGAGACCTGTGTAACCCACCACCGCGGCGGTGAGTTCACCCTGGGGATAGAAACGTTCCAGGGTCGCGGTGATGTCCACGCCTGGGAAGTCCTGGCGCTGCGCCGCGAAGCGCGCCACCTCGTCGTCTGAGAGACCGGTGCGCAGCGGCAGCGGCTGGAAAGGGTGTTTGTTCTTGAGCAGGTCGTTGAAGCGTTTCAGGTCGCCGGGGCGCAACGTCACGATCTTGCTCAAGGAATCCAGCGTGGTCTTCAGGTCCGGCACCTGCTCCGGCACCACGTCCAGCTCATAGCTGGGTTGGTTCTCCGCCAGCGGCACGCCGTTGCGGTCGAAGATGAGCCCGCGCGGCGCTTGCACCGGCTCGGCGCGCAGGCGGTTGCCTTCCGCGAGGCTGGCGAAGTGGCTGTAGTTGATCATCTGCAGATAGACCATGCGGCCCATCACCACCAGGAACAGCAGCGCGGCGATGATGCCCACCACGATGGCACGCACCCGGAACAGGTATTGCTCGAGCCATTCGTTGCGGATGCGGATGCGAGGCATGGAGGTGCGGCGTCAGCCTACGTGATAGCGCTGTTGCAGGCGCGACATGACCTGCATGATCCAGGGCCACAAGAGGGCGCTCACCAGCGGCGGCATCCAGCGCAGGCTGGGGCTCAGGGTGTAACCCAGCATGCCGTCCACCCAGAACATCACGAAGGCGTTGAGGCAGAGCAGGCCCAGCACCACCACGCACTGCTGCCACCAGGGGAAGACCCGCACCTGCAGGTGCAGCCAGAGCGTGGCCCAGGCCACCACTATCAGGGCCAGGGCATGCTCGCCCAGCAGCGTGCCGCTCAGGGCATCCACCAAGAGGCCCGCCAGGAACGCCGTGATCACGCCGACCCGATGCGGCAGCCACAGGCACCAATAGATGGTGAGCAGCGGTACCCATACCGGGCGCAGCACCTCGGCCCATTGCGGCAGCGGCCAGATGGTCAGGACCAGCGCCACCACGTAGCTGGCGACGATGAACCAGAGGCCGCGCGGGGCGCTGAAGTCGCCGATCATTTCTTCTTCCCGGGCTTGGGCTTCACCACCGGTGCCGGCTTGGGCGGCAGTTCCGTGGCGGGCGGCGCCTGGGCCGGCCAGTAGAGCAGCACTTCGTGGCCGTGGTTGAGGTCGGCCGCGGTACGCGCGCTCACATGGGCAAAGGGTTCCGCCGGGTCGCGGTCGAACTGGGTGATCACACCCACGGGGTAACCCTGCGGATAGTGTCCGCCGAGGCCGGAGCTCACCAGCAGGTCGCCTTGCTTGATGTCGGCGTTGTTGGTGACGTAGGGCAGCGAGAGTTGGATGAGGTCGGCGGTGCCCGTGGCGAGGGTGCGCAGGCCGGTGCGGTTCACCTCCACCTGGATGGCCTGGCCCGGATCGCTCACCAAGGTCACCTCGGAGGCCAGGGGATCGGCGCGGGTCACCTGGCCCACGATGCCGTAGGCGTCCAGCACCGTCTGGCCCTCGTACACGCCGTCGTGGGTGCCCTTGTCGATCACTATCAGGTGACGGAATGGATCCAGGTCGGCGGAGAGGATCACCGCCACGCTGATGCGCCCGCCCATCTGCGCGGTGGCCTGCATCAGGTTGCGCAGGCGCTGGTTCTCCTGCTCCAGGGAAGCGAGCGTCTGCAGGTTCACGTTGGCCTGCAGCAGCTGGCTCTTGAGCTGGGCGTTCTCTGTCATCAGCGCGCTGTGGGTGGCGAGCTTGTCGCCGGCCCAGATGAACAAGGCATGGGGTGCATCCACCACCAGCTGCACCGGATAGACGAGGGTCGCGAGGGCCGCATGGATCTGTCGCAGGCGTCCGGTCTGGTGGTCATAGACCATCATGACGATGGACAGGCAGATGAACAGCAGGGTGCGCAACGCGCCGGCAGGGCGGCTGGAGAAGAGCTGGGGCGAGCGTTGACGGCGGAAGACGGCCACTCAGGGCGCCCCAGGAAGTGACGGCCGGCGGGAGTCGATCTGGGGGAGGGGGTTCACCGGGGCCTCAGACCGCCGCATATATAAGGATGCGTTAGTTTGGGGCCGGGAGCCTTGGGCCGCAACAGGCCATGGCCCTCAGGAGCGGTTTTATTCGACCGCGAAGGTCTCGGCACCGTACTCGTCGATGAGTTCCAGCACCTTGCCGCCGCCGCGGGCCACGCAGGTCAGCGGGTCGTCGGCGATCAGCACCGGCAGGCCGGTCTCCTCGCGCAGCAGGCGGTCGATGTCGCGCAACAGCGCGCCGCCACCGGTCAGGACGATGCCGTTGGTGGCCACGTCGGAACCCAGTTCCGGCGGGGTCTGTTCCAGGGCGTGCTTCACCGCACCGACGATGCCGGCCAGCGGTTCCTGCAGCGCCTCCAGCACTTCGTTGCTGTTCAGGGTGAAGCTGCGCGGCACGCCTTCCGAGAGGTTGCGGCCCTTGATGTCCAGCTCCAGCAATTCCTTGCCGGGGTAGGCGCAGCCGATCTCGTGCTTGACGCGCTCGGCGGTGGCCTCACCGATGAGGATGCCGTAGTTGCGGCGGATGTAGTTGATGATGGCCTCATCGAAGCGGTCGCCGCCGATGCGGGCGGAGGCGGCATAGACGATGCCGTTGAGGGAGATCACGGCCACCTCGGAGGTGCCGCCGCCGATGTCCAGCACCATGGAGCCCTTGGCTTCATGCACTGGCAGGCCGGCACCGATGGCCGCAGCCATGGGTTCCTCGATCAGGTACACCTTGCGCGCGCCGGCACCGGCGGCCGACTCGCGGATGGCGCGGCGCTCGACTTGCGTCGCGCCGTAGGGCACGCACACCAGCACGCGCGGGGTGGGGCGGAAGTAGCGGTTGCCGTGCGCCTTCTTGATGAAGTGCTTCAGCATCTGTTCGGTGATGGTGAAGTCGGCGATCACGCCGTCCTTCATGGGGCGGATGGCGACGATGTTGCCGGGCGTGCGGCCCAGCATGCGCTTCGCGTCCTGGCCGTAAGCCTCGATGACCTTGTTGCCGCGCCCGGCTTCCTCGCGGATGGCCACCACCGAGGGCTCGCTCAGGATGATGCCCTTGCCGCGCATGTAGATGAGCGTGTTGGCCGTGCCTAAGTCGATGGACAGGTCGGTGGAGAAGAATCCGCGGAGGCTCTTGAACATGGTTTTCTTGGGGATACCGGGGCAGATGAGCGGGTTACTTTAACAATGGGGGGCTCCGGCGGCAAGCAGCTTTGTGCGATAATCCTCTGGATTTCCGCAAGTTTTTCCCCGGAGCGACCATGTCCCTGACCCCGGACGACGTGAAGTCCATCGCCCGTCTTGCACGGCTTGCCATCGCCGAGCAGGACATACCGGCTTATGCCAAGACCCTCTCCAGCATCCTGGAGTTCGTGGCCCAACTGGACAAGGCTGATACGGCCCAGGTCCAGCCCATGGCCCATCCCCTGGTGGGGGCGGCCGAGCGCATGCGCGAGGACCGGGTGACCGAGCACGTGGACCGGGAGCGCTACCAAGCCAACGCTCCCCAAGCCGAGGCCGGGCTATACCTGGTACCCCGGGTGGTCGAATAGACGAGCGCCAGTCCGGCAATCGTCGTATCAGCAAACGTTAAACGCGCCCCCTTAACCTGTTAAGTGCGGCGCGGCTAGGGATCCAAGATGTTGCATACCAAATCGCTCGCCGAGATGGCGCGAGACCTGAAGGCCCGGAAAGTGTCCAGCGAGGAACTGGTGCGGACCTTCCTGGGACGCATCGAGAAGTACAACCCCAAGCTCAACGCCTTCATCACCGTGGTGAAGGAGCAGGCGCTGCAGGAGGCCCGCACGGCCGACCTGGAGATTGCCGGCGGCCGTGGCGGCCCCCTCACGGGCCTGCCCATGGTGCACAAGGACATCTTCTGCACCGCCGGCGTGAAGACCAGCTGCGGCTCCAAGATGCTCGATAACTTCGTGGCGCCCTACGACGCCACCGTGGTGGAGCGCATGAAGCGCGCCGGCATGGTCATGCTCGGCAAGGCCAACATGGACGAGTTCGCCATGGGCTCCTCCAACGAGACCAGCTTCTACGGTCCGGTGAAGAACCCCTGGGACGAGACCAAGGTGCCGGGCGGGTCTTCCGGCGGCTCCGCCGCCATCGTGGCGGCGCGCCTCGCGCCGGCGGCTACTGCCACCGATACCGGTGGCTCCATCCGCCAGCCGGCGGCGCTCACCGGCGTCACCGGCATCAAGCCCACCTATGGGCGCGTGTCGCGCTACGGCATCGTGGCCTTCGCCTCGAGCCTGGACCAGGCCGGCATCATCACTTACTCGGCGGAAGACGCCGCCATGATCCTGCAGGTCATGTCCGGCTTCGACGAGCGCGACTCCACCAGCGTGGATGTGCCGGTGCCGGACTATGTGGCGGGCCTGGGACAGTCGCTCAAGGGCCTGCGCATCGGCGTGCCCAAGGAGTTCTTCGACAAGGGCCTGGACCCCGAGGTCGCGGCCGCGGTACAGGCCGCCATCGAGGTCTACAAGAAGCTGGGCGCCGTGATCAAGGACGTGAGCCTGCCCCACTTCATGCTCTCGGTGCCTACTTATTATGTGGTCGCTCCGGCGGAATGCTCCTCGAACCTGGCGCGCTTCGATGGCGTGCGTTACGGCTACCGCTGCAAGGATCCGGTGGATTTGACCGACCTCTATATGCGCAGTCGCGGCGAGGGCTTCGGGCCTGAGGTGAAGCGCCGCATCATGACCGGCACCTACGTGCTGTCGGCGGGCTACTACGATGCCTACTACATCAAGGCCCAGAAGACCCGCAGCCTCATCCGCCAGGACTTCATCGAGGCTTTCAAGAGCGTGGACGTGATCATGGGTCCCACCACCCCCACGCCGGCCTTCGGCCTGGGCGAGAAGACCGACGATCCGGTGACCATGTACCTGAACGACATCTACGCCAACGGCGTGAACCTGGCGGGCCTGCCGGGTATGTCCATCCCCGCGGGCTTCGTCGGCAAGCTGCCGGTGGGCCTGCAGATCATCGGTAACTACTTCGACGAGGGCCGCATGCTGGCGGCCGCCCATCAGTACCAGCGTGAGACCGATTGGCACACGCGGCTACCGAAGGGGTACGAGGCATGAGCATGGAATGGGAAACCGTCATCGGACTCGAGGTCCACACCCAGCTGCTCACCAAGAGCAAGCTGTTCTCCGGCGCTTCCACCGAGTTCGGCGCGCTGCCCAACTCCCAGGCCTGCCTCGTGGACCTGGCGTACCCGGGCGTGCTGCCGGTGATGAACCGGGAAGCGGCGCGCATGGCCGTGAAGTTCGGTCTGGCGGTGTCCGCCACGGTGGCGCCGCAGTCGGTGTTCGCACGCAAGAACTACTTCTACCCGGACCTGCCCAAGGGTTACCAGATCAGCCAGTACGAGCTGCCGGTGGTGGCCAAGGGCCATCTCGACATCGAGCTGGACGACGGGACGGTGAAGCGCATCGGCATCACCCGCGCGCATCTGGAGGAGGATGCCGGAAAGTCCCTGCACGAGGGCTTCGGCAAGCAGACCGCCGTGGACCTGAACCGCGCCGGCACGCCGCTGCTGGAGATCGTCTCGGAACCGGACATGCGCTCCGCCAAGGAGGCGGTGGCCTACCTCAAGAAGCTGCACAGCCTGGTCATGTACCTGGAGATCTGTGACGGCAACATGCAGGAAGGCTCCTTCCGCTGCGACGCCAACGTCTCGGTGCGCCGCAAGGGCGAGGCCAAGTTCGGCACCCGCGCCGAGCTCAAGAACATCAACTCCTTCCGCTTCGTGGAGAAGGCCATCCACTACGAGGTGGCGCGCCAGATCGAGCTCATCGAGGGCGGCGGCAAGGTGGTGCAGGAGACCCGGCTCTACGACTCCGACAAGGACGAGACGCGCTCCATGCGCGCCAAGGAAGAGGCCAACGATTACCGGTATTTCCCGGATCCGGACCTGCTGCCCCTGAACATCTCGCCGCAGCTCATCGCCGAGGTGAAAGCCTCGTTGCCGGAATTGCCGGACGCCAAGAAGCAGCGCTTCATGGCGGCCTACGGCATCCCGGCCTACGACGCGGGCCTGCTCACCAGCGGGCGCGATCTCGCCGACTTCTACGAGACGGTGGTGAAGGAGAGCCAGGTGGAGGGCAAGCTCGCTGCCAACTGGGTGATGGGCGAGTTCTCCGCCGCGCTCAACAAGGACGACAAGTCCATCGCCGCGAGCCCCGTGAGCGCCGTGCTGCTGGCGGGCATGCTGAAGCGCATCCACGACAACACCATCTCCGGCAAGATCGCCAAAGAAGTGTTCGAGGCCATGTGGGCCGGCGAGGGCGATGCGGATGCCATCATCGAGAAGAAGGGCCTGAAGCAGATCACCGACAGCGGTGCCATCGAGAAGGTGATCGATGAGGTGATGGCCGCCAACCCGGACCAGCTCGCCGACTACCGTTCCGGCAAGGACAAGCTGTTCGCCTTCTTCGTGGGCCAGGTGATGAAGGCCACCAAGGGTAAGGGTAACCCGGCCCAGGTCAACGAACTGCTGCAGAAGAAGCTCAAAACCTAGGACACAGGCGAGGCGGCCTTGAACTGGGTCGCCTCGCCCATATATCGGGATGTTCCTAACTTCCCGAGATTACGGATGAACATGAGCGAGCACGATACCCTGAGAAGGTTCATCTTCGAGACCCTGCCGGTGCAGGGCCGTCACGTGCACCTGGATGCCAGCTGGCGCGCCGCCTTGGAGCGCCAGGACTATCCGGCGCCGGTGCGCGGCCTGCTGGGCGAGGCCATGGCCGCGGCGGCGCTGCTCTCGGCGACCCTCAAGTTCGACGGCAACATCACCCTGCAGATCCAGGGCAACGGTCCCGTGCACCTGCTGGTGGTGCAATGCACCAGCGAACTCAACCTGCGTGGCCTGGCGCGCTGGAACGGCGAACTCGCGCCGCTCAGCTTCCGGGAGCTCATCGGTGACGGACGCCTGGTCATGACCATCGAGCAGCACGGCAAGGCCGAGCGTTACCAGAGCATCGTGCCCCTGGAAGGTGAGTCCCTGTCTGCGTCCCTAGAGAGCTACTTCGCGCGCTCCGAGCAGTTGGCCACGCGGCTGTGGCTCACCGCGGGCGATGCCAGCGCCTCCGGCATGCTGTTGCAGATGTTGCCGGACAAGCAGGGTGAGTCCGATGCATGGCAGCACGTGACGGTCCTGTCCGACACCTTGAAGCAGGCGGAGCTGGCCGGCCTCTCGGCCCAGGAGATCCTGCACCGGCTCTATAACGAGGACGACGTGCGCTTGTTCGACGGCGCGCCGGTGGCGTTCCGCTGCCAGTGCTCCCGGGAGCGCATCGAGGATACCTTGCGCGGCCTCGGCCACGACGAGGTGCAGTCCATCCTGAAGGAGCAGGGCCGCATCGACGTGGATTGCGAGTTCTGCGGCCGGCGCTATAGTTTCGACGTAGTGGACGCGGAATCGCTGTTCAGCGGCCCTTTCCACCTGCAAGGCGGTAAAGCCCGCCACTGACCCGTCCCGCAAGGAGCATCGGATGAGAAGCGTGCATGCGTTGCTTGGTCTGATGCTCCTGGGGGCGGCGCTGTATGCGCCGCAGGCCGCGGCCCTGGACCCCAACCTCGACTGGCGCACGCTGCAGAGCGCGCACTTCACGCTGGTGTATCACGATGGCGAACAGCAGCTCGCCCAGCACATGCTGGACGTGGCGGAGCAGACCTACGCGCGACTGAACCCGTGGCTGGGATGGGTGCCGGAGGAACGGGTGCAGCTGGTGCTCACGGACCACGAAGACCTGCCCAACGGCCTCACCACCCCGTTCCCCCGCGACCACGTGGAACTCTACGTGACGCCGCCGGACGACGTGGATTCCCTTGAGGATTTCGACGACTGGTTCCGGCTGCTCATCACCCACGAGTACACCCACGTGCTGCAGCTGGACAAGGCCACTGGCGCGCCGGCCTTCCTGCGTCATCACGTGTTCGGCCGCGATCCGATCCTGTTCCCGGGCATCTTCAACCCCACCATGCTGGTGGAGGGCCTGGCGGTCTACGACGAGACCGACGCGCCTGCCGGTGTGGGCCGCGGCCAGAGCAGTCTCTACGCCATGTACATGCGTGCCGAGGTGCAGCGCGGGGTGCGGCCCTGGTCCCAGGTGACCATGGCCGGCGTCACCCAGTGGCCCGGCGGCGACCTGCCTTATCTCTACGGCGTGAACTTCTACCAGTTCGCCGACCAGACCTACGGCAAGCAGTCCATCCCGGCGCTGGTGGATGACTACAGCGACCACTTGATCCCATTCCTGGTGGGCTGGAACATGGAATCCGCCTTCGATGGTGACGACGTGCCGGACGCGTGGCCCAAGTTCACCGATTACCTGGATAAGCGCTTCGGCGCGCCGCCCTATCCGGCGGGCACTACTCTCGTGGAAGGGGAGCGCCTGACCCAGTACGGTTACGACACTTCATCTCCGCGGGCCGCCGCCGATGGCCGCGTGTTCTACGTGCGGGACGACTGGCATCAGCACCCCGCGCTGATGGTGTGGGAACCCGGCAAGGGCAGCCGTGAGTTGGCCGACACCTTCACCCCGGCGCGACTGGACTGGAATATCCGGGCAGGGCTGTTGGTGGCGCGACCTGAGATCTGTCATGAGTATTACTACAACTTCGATCTCTATCGTGTGAACCCCGATTCCGGCGAGGTGACCCGGCTCACCGAATGCGGCCGCTACCATTACGGCAGCTGGTCGCCGAGCGGCAACCGCATCGCCGCCACGCGCATCGACCTCGGCAAGAGCAGCCTGGTGCTGATGGACGCGCAGGGCGGCAACCCTGAGACCGTGTGGACCGGTGAGGGCGGCGAGGTGCTGGGCGGCATCGACTGGTCGCCGGACGGCGAGCATGTGGCGGCGGCGCTGTGGCGTCCGGGCCGGCGCTGGGCCCTGGAGGAGTTTTCGCTCAGCACCCGCCAGTGGCAGGTGCTGGCGCAGGACGTGGGGGACGTGGCGGATCCGGAGTACACACCCGATGGCAAGGCGCTGCTGTTCACCGCCGATGCCGGCGGTGTCTACAACCTACGGCGCGTGGAACGGGACAGTGGTGCGCTGACGACGCTCACCCGCGTCTCCACCGGCGCCTTCTCGCCCACCACCGGCAAGGATGGGGACATCTATTACCAGGGATACACCGCAGACGGCTACGACATCTACCGCCTGCCTGCAGCGTCGGCTGCGGATGCCAGGCTGACGCCGGAGCCTCGCGACTATGCGACCCTGCCGCCGGCGCCCCACGCCCAGGCGGAACAGGGTGAGTATTCCCCTTGGGAGAGCCTGCTGCCCGCCTACTGGGAGCCGGAAGCGGGCTTCGGTTCGCATTATGCATTTTTGGGTGCAGCCACCAGCGGCCAGGACCAGCTGGGCGTGCACGTGTACGCCGCGGACATCAACTACGAGCTGTACCACGGCTCACTGGGTGGCAGCTTCATCTATACCTATGCGGATCGCCTGCAGTTCCTGGCGGCGCGGCTCTATACCGTCGACACTGTCAGCGACACCGATGACACCGTGGCGCGTATCCGGCGTGAGGACAAGCTGCAGGGCCTCTGGCAGCGGCCCTGGCCTTCCCTGGAACGCACACTCACTTTCAGCATCGGTGCCGCCGGCGAATCCGACAAGGATAGCTACGACCTGTTCACGGCGGAACCTTCGGCG
>Ga0265313_10003476_pt1 | contig 12717 bp, 7 predicted proteins | sample 4123metaG_FD_203122 | JGI IMG/M metagenome (GOLD analysis project Ga0265313, IMG submission 203122) | Rhizosphere microbial communities from Carex aquatilis grown in University of Washington, Seatle, WA, United States - 4-1-23 metaG | ecosystem: Host-associated > Plants > Roots > Rhizosphere >...
GAAAACAGGCCTGATTTCGAAAAATATGGAAAAGTATTGGTGAGCCAAAACATTCTGCCTGAGCTGGCCTTCTTAGAAAGTCCGACATTGAATGTTTCTCTGGGCCATGATTCCGGCCACACAAAGAGCATGCTCAATCATCTAAGCGACCGCTATTTCGCACTCAAATCGCAGGCTTAGAAAATGCGCCTATGCGCTGAATCGATGCCTGTTTAACAAAATCTAGATTATACTATCGAATGTCATTTTGCATCAGCAAAAAAAACGAAACGGAAACTAGCACCACCTGCAGTACCAATGTCCGTTACGTTCTCTGACCTGGCACAGCAAGAGATTGAGAGCATTGCCATCAATCTCTATGCTTTGAATGCCTTGACGATCACTTTGTCATCGGTGTAGCTGATCGGCTTTCCATCTTCAACCTTGATATCGTAATGCTCTTTGGCAACCGGCGGCGCTTCGCAAAACATGGCCCGGACCGAGTCTTTCAATGCTTCCGAACAACCGGAATTATTCATCCACTCCTCGATATCATGCGTTTTTCTGTAGTTTTGCATACGTGACACTTTCAATCCGGCATGAATCAGCATGCGCCGCCATTCACGCCTGGTGTATGCACGCACATGAGTGGGATCGCGCCGCTTTTCAATGTCATTTATAAAGCGGTCCAGCCGCTTTGCTTGCGGGGAAAAGCTGTCTTCCAGGACGAATACACCTCCCGGCTTGAGAACGCGCGCAATTTCGGCAATCGCTTTCTCGATGTTCAAGAAGTGATGCGGCGCAATCCGGCAGGTGACGGCATCGAAAGATGCATCAGCAAATTGCAACGCTTCCACATCGGCTACCACTGCGCAGGCATTGGTGAGCCCTTTTGCGGCAAACAGCTTGGCTGTCTCGGCAATCATTTCAGGCGACAGGTCAGAGGCAGTCACATGCTGAACGGCTGGCGCAATCAAAGCAGCCGTGTGCCCAGCCCCGGTTGCCACATCAAGAACCCGCATGTGCGGCTGCGGATCGAGGAATGATAAAACAATCTGCAAGTCCGAACCCTGTGCATGCCCCTTGCTGGCAGCATAATTGTGGGCATTGGCTCCAAACTGCCGGCGAACATCATCTTTAGTAGTAGTCATGTGCACCCTCTTATCTATATTGAAAGGATAACTGATCGTTTTAGCTGATTTTGGTAGGGAGCCGGACCGGTTGTCTGGAGCAAGGACTTGCCACGCATCTGTCCTTGCGAAAGATAACTGGTTCGGCGACAGCGCCAGGAACGAGGCATCAACGACTATTTATAGTAAGCCAACAACCAAGACAGAAAAGCGGAGGAGAGTACCTTGCGATACTCCCCCCCGTTTCCTGCTGGTGCTAAACAGAAGGCACGCTTGCGCGTGTCAGCCGCTTAGTCCCGATAGAAGCTCTCACCGCGAGCAGCCATGTCCTTGATCAGCTGGCAAGGCGCGTAGTTTTCACCCGCGACCCTGGACAGCATCTCAAGCTTCTGGTGAATCACCTTGATGCCGACACTGTCAGCGTAGCTGAGCGGCCCACCCAGGAAGGGCGGGAAGCCGGTGCCGAAGATCATGGCGAGGTCGAGCGTGCGCGGGTCGGAGACAATGCCCGACTCGAGAACGCGAGCCGCCTCGTTGACCATGGCGAGGGCCAGGCGATCCTGGATCTCACCACGCTGCTTCTTGGTCGGCTGGGCAGTGATCCACGCAGCCACCTTCGGGTTGATGGTGGTGCGCTTGCCTTCCGCGTACGAGTAGATGCCCTCGCCGCCCTTCTTGCCGACCATCTTGGCCTCGTCCACCTTCTTGAGGAGGGCGGGAGGTGCCAGGCGATCGCCGAAAGCGGCATTGAGCGTGCGAGCGACGTGACCGGCAACGTCCAGCCCGACTTCGTCGAGCAACGTCAAAGGACCCATCGGCATGCCGAAGGACTGCATCGTCTTCTCGATTTCCTCGATGGCGACGCCCTGCTCGAGAAGCTTCACAGCTTCCAGCAGGTACGGCGTCAGGATCGCATTGACGATGAAACCGGGACGGTCAAGGCAGAAGACCGTGGTCTTGCCGAGCTTGAGCGCGAACTCCTGAGCAGACGCCGCAGCGCCGTCGGAAGTGGTGCCGCCGAAGATGATCTCGACAAGCGGCATCTTGTGCACCGGGTTGAAGAAGTGGACGCCGACGACCAGCTCGGGGTTGCGAGCACCCTGAGCCATCTCGGTGATGGAGAGCGACGAAGTGTTCGTCGCAAAGATGAACGGCTTGTTGATGGCCTTTTCCAGGTCGGCAAGCACGATCTTCTTTACCTTCATCACTTCGACCACGGCCTCGATGACCATGTCGCAGTCGGCCATGTCGGCATAGCTGAGCGTGCCGCGAACGGCAGCCAGCTTGGAAGCGCCCTCGGTAACCGAGAGCTTCTTCTTCGCGACCAGTCCATCGAACAGGCCCTTCACGGTCGCCATGCCGGCGTCGAGAGCTTCCTGCTTGATGTCCTTGAGCACGACTTCGTAGCCGGCGTAGGCAGCCGCCTGAGCGATGCCCGCGCCCATGACACCGGCGCCGATCACGCCGATCTTCTTGACCTTGAGCGCTGGGGCCGCGTTGTTGCGCGCCTTCTTCGACTCGGTCTGAGCGAAGAAGATGTTGACCAGCCGCTTGGACACGGCGCTGACAGCCAGGCGCCCGAAGGCGCGCGACTCAGCTTCCATGGCGCCCTTGCGGTCGGCTTTGTTGCCGACAGCCTTGACGGCGACTTTCAGTGCCTCGACCGGAGCCGGGTACTTGCCGCGAGTTTCCTTCATCACGCCCGACAGCGCCGCCTTGAAGACAAGGGAGCGACCGGCAGCGGTGTTGGTAAGGAAGTTCTCGACGACGCGCACCTTGAGCGGCTTCACGTAGCGCTTCACCTTGCCGGTGAGAGCGATCTGCTCAGCGCGCTCCAGAAGCGCAGACTCCTCGACCGTCTCGTCCACCAGACCGAGCCGCCAGGCTTTGGCGGGGTCGGCAGTGGCGCCGGTCAGGAGACCACCCCAGCCGATGCCGCGAGGCAGGAAGGGCAGAGGCGGCAGAACAGCCGAAGGCAGACCGATTAGGCGGGTGAGCCTGACGGTGCCGCCCCAGCCGGGAATGAAGCCGAGCTTCACTTCAGGCAGGCCGATGGCGGTCTTCGGGTGGTTGGAGGCGATGCGGTAGTGGCAGGCCAGAGACATTTCAGTGCCTCCGCCCAGACAGATGCCGTTGATGGCGACGACGACGCGGAAAGGCATCTTCTCAATTTTGGAGAAGATTTCCTTGCCGACGTTGCTCGCGTCATAAGCGGCCTTGGCGGTCTGATTTTGGACCGCCTGAATTTCCTCGATGTTAGCGCCGAACACGAAATTGTCGGGCTTACCGGAATGGATAACCATGCCCTTCACGGCTTTGTCACTGGCTGCCTGATCGAGACATGCGATCAGGTCCCGGAGCACCCGCTCGGACAGCAAGTTGTACTTGCTGTCCGGCAGGTCCAGGGTCACCAGAGCAACGCCGCTGTTGAGCATCTTCATGGTCACAGCAGGCTTTGTCATAGGTTCCTCGTTTTTGTTTTGGAACTTGGGAGTTATGGAACAGATTTGGAATCGAAAAGGCTTACGCCGACGGATTCTCGATCAGGGTCGCGATGCCCATGCCGCCACCAATGCAGAGCGCAGCGATGCCGCGTTTCTTGCCCTGGCGCTTCAGTTCATGCGCGAGTGTGAGAATCAGACGCGAGCCGGACATGCCGATCGGGTGACCGAGGGCGATGGCGCCGCCGTTCACGTTGACCTTGTTGCGGTCCAGACCAAGCAGCTTTTCGCAGGCCAGATACTGGGCGGCGAAGGCTTCGTTGATCTCGATCAGGTCGATGTCCGCGATGGTCAGGTTGTTCGCGGTCAGAAGCTTTTTGATCGCTTCCACCGGACCAATGCCCATCTGCTCGTGGTCGACACCGGCAACGGCGTGGTCGACGAGCAGCGCGAGCGGCTCAACGCCAAGCTCGGCAACCTTCTCGTCGGACGCTATCACCAGTGCGCAAGCACCGTCGTTGATACCGGAGCTGTTGCCAGCTGTGATGTCCTTGGTCTTGAGCACGCCACCGAGTGCAGAAAGCGACTCGATGCTGGTGCCCTTCGGATTGCGCTCCGACTTGACACCGCGGGCATGCTCGTCACGGCTGAAATAGCCGCGACCGGTCTCGATGGGTTCGATTTCCTCATCGAAGCGACCGGACGTGATGGCGTTGTGCGCCAGCTCCTGAGAGCGCAGCGCATAACGGTCGGCTTCCTGACGCGAAATCTGATACGTGGAAGCCAGTCGCTGAGCGGTTCCGGACATGTAGACAGTCTTCATGTCCCAGATCAGCTTCAGCGGTGCGAGGCCGTTGTCGGCCAACGCGAAAAGAATGGGGCGGGGACCCTGAGGGCGGACCCACTTGCCGAACCATTTCACAATCGGTCCGGACCAGCGATATTCCCCGGGCAGCTGGTAGGGGATGGTGGACATGGACTCGGCGCCACCGGCAAGAACGAGATCGGCCTTACCCAGCCAGATCTTCTCAGCAGCCAGATTCGCAGCTTCCATACCGGAGCCGCACTGACGCTGAACAGTCATGGCAGGGACGGAGTCGGGAATGCCCGCGAGCTGCGCAGAGACACGACCCGTGTTGGGCGTGTAAGACGACTGGTAGCCGTGACCGAGAATGACAGCGTCCAGTTTGGACGGCGTCACCTTTCCACGGCGCAGAGCGCCTTTCATCACATGCGCGGCGAGCTTATCCACCGTCACCGACCGAAGGGACTTACCGAATGAGCCAATGGGAGTCCTGACACCAGAGATGAGCCAGGCATTTTTCTTAGCCTTCATAGTTATTCTCCTAGTCGACTCTGCAGGAGGGCACCGGTGACAACGAGTCGCCGAGCGCCCTCTCGCATGGTTTGCCAAGCGAAGATTTCGCTTGACTGATTTAGCTTAGCAGTAACGAGATCGCCTTGTAGAGCGTTTAGCTCCGAGGGTAAACCTCAGAATTAATACAGTCCGTGCTTGCTCATCAGCTCGTCGGTCATGCCCGCAAGCACGCCCTCCTCAGCATCAGTGCAAACGAACTGGATTTCCTTGTAGCGCTCGGCGATCTCGTTCGCCCGCGCCAGGTTTTCTCCGGCAAGCACGCCGCTGGCACTCAGTGCCGGCAGGGCTCCCATGAAACCGGACATCACCGCCTGCCACTTCTGGTCGCGCGTGAGCGTGAACTGAAGCGAGCGGAAATTGGTGATGGTGGGAGTGATGACGACAAGCCCGCCTTCCGTGGTCAGGTCTTCCTGATCGGGCGGAATGCATTCGTCACCACAGATGGTCTTCCACAGCTTGTAGATGCGCTTGGACCACTTCGACGAGTCATCGCCGACGTCCATGGCCACGATCTTGTTGCGGGAAGCGCCGAAGAACGTTTGCACGAGACCGACAGGGCAACGCCCTTCCGGACCCATTGCTCCGTCGTGCAGAAGAACATCCTCGAACGGCACAGCGTCGATGACGCCGGGCACAGCGCAGCTACCGCGGACGGCAATGCCGAGCGGGCCGGGCTCTTCTGCGAGCTGAATGATGTTGCCATCTTCCTTGTGCTCGTAGATGCCGTGATCGGTGAAGACGTAGCGCGAACGACCGGCCACAGCCATCGTCCAGTAGCCCTTGGGCCAGCCGGTACGAGTGACATTGTCGCCTGCCTTGTTGGCGAGGTCTTCGAGGAAGGTGCCGAGCTTTTCCGAGCTCATCACGCCTTTGACCGGACGAGTTTTCTCGTAACGGCGCTGCATGAAGTAAGCCAGGATGATTTTGAAGATGCCGGAGTGGCGTGTGAGCTTCTCGGCGAAATCGAGGTCCAGAGCGAGGTGAGTCAGCTCCTTCGCGTCCATTCCCAGTGCGAGAAGGGCGGTGGGAATAGAACCGCCGCTGATGCCGCCGACCGAATGGAACTTCTTGTGCCCTGCAACATTGAGAGCCAAGATAGCGCCAGTGCCGGCGAGAATTGCCCGCGACCCGCCGCTGCCACAGACTAGATGCAGTGACGGCGTATCGAGGTTGCGAGCACCAGATTCATTGTTTTGCGTTGTCATGGTGCGCTCCAATTTAGAGGCCGATGTCCGCACCAGAGCAGGGGGGACACTTTTCTGTTTGAGAGACGGCCTGTCATTTAGCCAGCCGAAATGGCAGGCGTGAAACTTAGACAGAAAGAACAGTGAGGAATTACGGGTTAGAGGTGGGTGAAACGAAAAAAAGAAGGAAACAAAGGAACTCGTGCATGCTAGAAATCTTCAAGGCCTAATAACAACCGCGTTCTTGGCACTTTTTGCTCAGAAAATCTCATTCTCTATGTGCGTTTAACTTGAGTTTGTAATTAGCGCGAATTTCTCAAACCACAAAGAAGCCAAGAGCATGACATCCGAACCACAGACAGCACCCTCTTTGCAGCTCGTTCAAACTCTCCCAATTGGGCTTTTTTTGCCAACTCCACATAATTGGTTCGCCTCCGCCAGTGATACCACACCCTCCTGACTACATATTGTCAAGAAGTTGATTGGATGCGGCTTTGCTTACAAAAGGCCGAGCTTCGTCACCGGCGATCACAGCTAACGCCGCTTTGCTAACAACAGCGACTATAAAAGCGCTTTTCTTCGATAGACAAACGCGAAAGAGCCGTTCTGTGCAATTTTCAACAGATCAGATCTTTTATCCCGCTCTCTTGAGTTAGCGCGAAGTGACTTTGTAGTCTGGGACGTTTATTTGCTTCCCAATTCAATACACGCTCCCGGCCCCTAACTCCGTACTCATAGCCACTCTTTCAGCTCTCTATTCGCTCTTTCTCGAGTGACGGAGAGCTTTTGGCTTGCGCGTAGTTACCCGGGACTTGTCCTCACCACCTTCTGCCACAGCTCAGAACCTAGCTCCTGAGCTTAAGACGGTCCATTGAACGGACCGCGAAATAGGAGTTATAAATGGCAACTCAAGAAACTCTGATCCAGCGCTTTTGGCGCCACGTCTTTGAGATGCCTGCGCGTCCCGCCTTCCTCGTGAAGAATCGCGGACCCGTAGAGCAACCCATCTTGGTCGGCGGCGGCCCAATGCATGTTCCGCATGTCTATGTTCCGAAGCGCGAAGCATTTCGCTCGCTTTCGCACATGGATGCCGGAATTCTCGTTGCGGAAATCGTCACCTTCCTTCGCCAGTGCGGCTTCAAGCGCGGCGACCATGCCGCCATCTTGGCTTGGAACCATCCGGAGTGGGTTTGGCACGATCTGGCCATCCAGACTCTGGGCGGCGTCACCGTGCCAATCTATCCCAACTCGAATGGTGAAGCAGTCGACTACATCATCGCCAATTCAGGCGCCACATTCATCTTCGGCGACAGCTCCGAGCAGCTCGCCAAGGTCGGCCCCCAGTCGGCGGTGAAGAAGTTCCTGCTCTCCGAGGCAATCGTCAACCTTGCCGACTATGAGGTCACCCCTCCCAGCCGCAAGGAGTTCTCGATCATCACTCGCAATCTGTTGCTCGAGATCGAGCAAGTGGTGAAAGGCAAGTCGACCAACTCGCTTCTGGCGAGCGAACTTGCTCAAATCACTCGCAAGGATCCGGCAACCATCATCTACACCTCCGGCTCGACCGGCAGGCCCAAGGGTGTCGTGCTCACGCACGGCAACATCGCGTCTGCCTGCGAGACCCTGAGCGCAACCGCTTTCCAATTCACCGAAGACGATGTCGCCCTGAGCTACTTGCCGCTCGCTCACGTCTACGAGCGTGTGGACGGCAACGCTCTCACGCTGTGGAACGGCATCCCGTCGGCATATTGTTCGCCTGAAGAGATGGCTGAGTATCTGCCTCTGATCAAGCCGACTATGCTGATTGGCGTGCCGGCTGTGTGGCGCAAGATGAAGGACAAGATCGACAAGAAGCTGACGGCCGAAACCGGTCTGAAAGCCAAGATCGCCGCTTGGGCACTGAAGCAGAACAAGCCCGGCTTCTGCCGCTGGCTTGCCGATAAGCTTGTGTTCAAGAAGGTGCGTTCGGGCATGGGCGGGCGCTTGCGCATCGTCATGTCCGGTGGCGCGGCCATCTCGTCGGACATCCTCAACTTCTTCAACCTGGTGGGCATCCAGCTTCTGGAAGGTTACGGCATGACCGAAACCTCCGGCGGTGTGATCGTCAACACGCCGACGGCCAACAAGGTCGGCACGGTGGGTAAGGTGATGCCGAATGTGTCCATCAAGATCGTGCCCCGCGAGCAGGATCTGGAGAAGCCCAACACGGGCGTGCTCTGGATGAAGAACAAGGAAGAGCACGGTCCCATCTTCGGCGGCTATCTGGGCTTGCCGGAAGAGAACGCCAAGTCGTTCGACGCTGAAGGCTACTTCTGCTCGGGTGACGTGGTGCAGCTTGTGGAGGACGATTATGTCGCCATCCGCGGTCGCGCCAAGCGGCAGTTCAAAACCGACCAGGGCAAGTACGTTTCGCCGGATGACGTCGAGAAGGCGTTCGACGGTGAGTCGATCGTGGGCTTCATGGTCCCGATCGGCGACGGACTGCCCTTCGTGACGGCCCTCATCTTCGTCAACCAGCTGGCCGCTCGCGACCACCTCAAGGCCAAGGGCATCACGGTGCCTGCCGGTCAGGATGCTGCGGCGTTCTACGCCACGCATCCCGAGATCGTCGCCCTGATCGAGTCCGCCAAGGAGACCGCCAACAAGAAGTTGCAGCGCTGGGAGACGGTGAAGAAAGTCGCCATCCTGCCCATCGAAGCGACTGTTGCCAACGGTCTTCTGACGCCGACTCTGAAGATCCGTGCCGAGGAAGCGATGAAGCGCTACAAGGCCGAAATGGAAGCCCTCTACAAGAGGTAATCACCTTTCTGCAGCCGTTTGTGCGGGTGCGCTGCGTGTCTATGTAGGGGAGTTAAAACGGCTCCTCTACAAGGCACGCAGCCACCACTCGCCGTGTCCTTTGCTGCTTTTCATCGCAGTAACTTGAACCGGGCGCACTTTCCGGTTCGAAGAGGACCAAAGCCATGAACACCCTCGCCCAACTTCTTCCCACCATTCTCGTAATCTTTGTTGTCGCGTTCACCTCCGGCATCGTTCAGCGCCTGGCGCTGAATCTGTTCGGAGTCCAGAACATCACCAATCCCGGCACCAAGCGATTCGCAACCGCCGGCATCAAGAGCTTCGTCTTTACGGCGATGTTCGCGGCCGGTTTTGCCATCATCGGCAGCCCTTACACCATCTTGAGCTTCCTGATGGTCTGGGCGCTGATTGGCCTGTTCGAATACATCTTGCCGACCCGAACCTAATCCAGGTCCCGTGGAAGATCACTGGAATTTTCCATGAAGAAGCAAAAGGCAAAGCCACGGTGCAAACCGTGATTTGAGCCTTTATTCAGAGTGCAATCGGATTCGTTTGAAAAAACGATGACACCTGCACTTTGATTTTTTGTGCTTATTATACTATCTGTTCTAGTATCCTCAATCGAACCACAACTAACCAATCAGTGAGCCGGGCATATTTCAGTTTGGCGGGTTTGTCTCTGCTTCTGAAGCAAACGATGGTGCCGTCCAAATCCCTTTCCGTATTCCGTCTATGACAAGTACGCGGCAGCGCCGCAAACAAATAGCTTCATTACCAACACCGATCGCTGCCACCCTGATGGTTTCAGCAGCCGTCATCACCTCAAGCTGCACATCATCCGCCCATCTAGCCGGCGAGTTTTATCAAAAGGCTGAGGCGGCACAGGCATCCAATGACCTACAACAAGCAGAAAAGTGCTATCTGAATTGCCTTGCCGCCACTGCAACCGGCACCCCCACTTCTTCCTACTACAAACTGGCGGCAGTCAATCGTCTGACCGAGCTGGAAAACAAGCTGCACAACCCTTCCAAAGCAAAATCCTACATGAATCAAGCGGCCACGCTGGCAGAAAACATCAAGCAGAAAGGAGAGGGTCAAGACGACGAAACAGACAGAACAAAACCTGTTAGCGATCAATCAGCAGATATTGCACTGGCAAAGGAAAAACACATAGCACTGATGAGGCTTGCCGACTGGCTTTTCCAGGAAGGCAATTTCATTTCCTCGAGCAAGCTCTATGACAAATCCCTGGCTCTGGAAACCGAATTGAAGATCGCGCCAACTGACGAAAACTCGGCTGCCGGGCGCATCAAAACGCTCGAGTCCAGCTCCAGTTTTGAACACGATCAGATAAGCAGTACTCTATCTTCAAGCAGCAATCTGTCCGCACTGCGCGGGTCCGCAGCTGATGCCAGAGCCAAAGCCAGACAGAAAGACCTTGATGAAATCCTGGCAATTCAGAAAGATTTTCAAACACAAGGTGGCACAGAACTTGCTCACAAACTGCTCGACGCTCTCGGCAAAGTTCGCAACGCTCTCGGCAACAGAGAAGATACATACAGGACCTGGCAAAAGATAGTATCAACTTCGCTGATAACCAAAGGACAATACAATTTGCTGGCGCCAGTGATCGAAGCGGACATGAAGGACTTTTCGTCCTTTTCGACAGCCGATCTCGAGTCCGCTCAGCCGGAAGCGGTGGAAAACGCCACCAATTTTGTCCAGGACTTGATCGTCATAGCTCAGATAAAACAACAAAAAAGCGAATGGCAAAACATGCTTGCCTGCTGCACGAAAGCCCAACCTCTTGCAGGCAAACTAATCAGGGCGGATTCAACTGAAGACTATGAACTTTCTCTTTTGACGGCAACAGCATTGGAAGCAACCGGAAAACGCGCAGAAGCTCTCCCGTATCGCAAACGGCAGTTGGAAATATTCGAAAAGGTCTTTTACGATCGTTCTATTCATTCCGATTATCTTGCCTCTTATGCCTTCGATCTTGTCGCTGTAAATCGGCTTGCCGAGGCTGAAGCAGTGGCGCGCAAATCTTATGATCAAAAGCAAAAACTTAAAATAAAACACGACTTGTTTTCATTCTTAGTGTCATATGCAGATCTGTTTAAGAGAGAAGAGAAATTCGACGAGGCCCGCAAGATATTGCTTGAAGCGCTGCCCCTGTGCCAACACGCCGATAACAAAATCCAGCTTATGGAGTGCTATTCCATTCTCGCGGCAGTTTGCGCCAAAACTCACAAGACAGAAGCGCTGGAATACAACCGGCACATTCGTGACATCTTGCGAAAAAACGATGAGTTTGGACAGAATTACAGGGTATCGCAATCTTTTCTCGAGAGCGCAGCTATAGAGTGTCAACTGGGAAGACGCCAGGAAGCAATAAAAACACTCGATGAAGGTATCAAATGGCAGATCTCAAACAACGACATCTCATCAGCGTATACAGCCGCAATGTACAATCTCAAGGGCGCAGCTCTGGGGGAATTGGGAAATTGGAAGCAAGACAAAGAATGCAAATTGAAATCAATAGAAATTTGTCGCCATCTCAATCCTCCCCAACCATCACCTTTGGCAAGCTCTCTCTTTCAAGCGGCTCACCGCTGTCTCGCGCATAAAGAATATGAACTTTCAGAAAAACTGTTTCGGGAAGCTCTGCAGGTAACGGCTGCGGAGAATAATTCTGAAGGAAAAGAAATGAACTTGATGTGTAAAGCAGCCCTAGGCTCCTGCCTTGTGCTTTCAAACAAGGATCCGGCAGACGCTAAACGCGTCAAAACAGAAGCGCTGTCCACCTACAAATCAGCTTTCACGTCACAACCGGCATTTGACATTTCACTTTGCTGCTGCATTGCAGAACTCTGCATTGCACTGAAAGACAAGAAAAACGCCACACTTGTTTTGCATGAGGCAGACCTGATCAAGGCAAAAGAGAAATACCCCCCAGTCTATGCAAACCTCGAACGGCAGAAGAAAGAGCTGCTTTCCATGGGCGATTAAATGACAAAGCACCGGACTTGTTGGCCGCTGCTTTGTTTGGTCGCGTGAAATTTTTAGTGAACAGAACCAGTGCTATTTGATTCTAAGATCGGGCATTAGCCAAAGATTCCCAGTGGATCGAGAATCTTCTTAGCCAATTTGCCGGGATCCGACAAATCACTGGGAGTCGGCAGAATGTGGCCAGGATCAACTACTCCGGCGACCGTATCTCCAATCTGATTCAACTGAGCTATCGTGGGAATTGGCGGCTGAAATTGACCCTGAGAGTTTGAATCCCCACCGTTGTTTTGATTCGCTCCGGTCAGCTGATTGTAGATGTATTCAGGTAATGCAAATGGATCGAACTGATTGGACTGGCCTCCGGAATAATCGCTTTGAGCCTGGTAACTATTTTCAGAGGGATTGTAAGAAGTACCGTAGAAATCACCACCCGTAGACGAATTGTAGCCGCGGTACATATCGTTGTGGCGAAATCCCGATTGACCGAAGTTGGAGTTTCCGCCCAAAACACTGCCGTCATCTTGATTCGCTTCTCCAGTCCCGTTCATCACAGGGCGCAGTCCTCTATTTGGGAAATAGGGGCGAAAACGCTCTCCACCGCTGTTTTGACTGCTTTCCTGGCTGCTATTCTGGCTGCTAGATTGGCTGTCAGACTGATTTGTATCGCATTCATTATTCTTGCCGGAATTTTTGGCTGCGGAAACATCCGAGAAATCGCTTTGAGCCCCATCGATCTTGCCGAGGCTCTGGAGCAGCGATTTGATTGCACCAGCCTCATCGCCGGACTGCAAAGC
>Ga0265313_10003478_pt1 | contig 12711 bp, 13 predicted proteins | sample 4123metaG_FD_203122 | JGI IMG/M metagenome (GOLD analysis project Ga0265313, IMG submission 203122) | Rhizosphere microbial communities from Carex aquatilis grown in University of Washington, Seatle, WA, United States - 4-1-23 metaG | ecosystem: Host-associated > Plants > Roots > Rhizosphere >...
CGGCGAGCAGGCACTTGGTGTTGTACTTGGCGCCGAAGTCGTCGATCAGCTTCTGCCCATCGCCTTCGTAAAACCAGGCGTTCTGCTGGCGCGCGTTGAGGCTGAACGGCGCCGCGCAGAACAGCGCCCAGGTCGGATCCTTGCCGATGTAGTAATACTGCGCGCTGTGGCCCATCTCGACGGTGCCGTTTTGCACGGCGTCGAGCACCTGCAGGCCGGGCACAATTTCGCCCGCCGCGAATGTCTGAATCTGGAATTTGCCGTCGGTTGCCTCCGACACGTATTTGGCGATGAGGTCGCACGTGCCGAACAAAGTATCGAGCGACTTCGGCCAGCTCGCCGTCATGCGCCACTTGAGCTCCGGCATCGACTGCGCGATGGCCGGCTTGGCGATCGTTGCAACCGCCGCCGCCGCTGCGCCTGTGCCAAGCGCGGTGAGAAGTTTGCGTCGTTTCATTGAATCCTCCCTTCGATTTTTGGTGGGCCGGAATAAGCGCCCGGGCTGCGCGAGCCCACTGTGAAACCGTGACAATGCGGCGCGCGCGGCGCGAGTGCAAGTCGTTAAATTGGTCAGATAGGCCGGGCCGCCGTGAGACGGCGCGCCGCCCCGTCGATCTTCGAGACAAGGGCGTAGAAAGCCTTTTCGTCCAGGGCCGGGCGATCCGGCGCGTCCAGACGGGCGAAAGCCGGCTTGATCTGAGCCATAGCGGCGCGGATGTCGGCCAGCGCCGCCGCATCGCCCTGCGTCAATTGCGGCGCCGCCGTCTCGATCATGCGGTCGGCCTGCAGGACGAAGCCGCGCGCCGTGCGGTAGCCGACCGCATGGACGATACGCCCATTGGCGACGGCCTCTTCGTATTCGTCGGCGGCCGCTTTGAGGACTTCTGCCGCCACCGTGACGTTAAATTTTGGCCAGTCCGGTTCTTTCGCCTGCAGGCCGGCATCCGCTGCCGCGAGTGCCTGCTCAACTTTCTCGCGCGCCTTTGGATACTGCGCCGTGCTGCGCGTCTTGACGGCGCGGGCCAGCGCCTTCAACGCGCCATCGAACGGCGGCGTGTGGTAGGCGCGCACGTCGTCGCGGATCACGCCGTAGATTTCTTCGGTCGGGAAGGTGAAATGGGCATAGGCGACATTCCATTGACGCTGCCTGACCAGTTCGTCGCCGGTGAGCAGGTGCCCGCGGATCAGCGCGATGGAACGGCCGAACGCCAGGTTGGGCGGCAGGTCACCCGACTTGCCCTGTGCCAGTGAAATGCCCGGCGCCGCCGCGACGACGGCGAGCATCCTTACGCCAAGCAAAAACATGCGACGATTCATGGATCGGCCGCGCCCGCTTCAAGCCTCGATCACGATCTTCGGCGCGGCGCGCCCCGCCCCGCCGCCCTTGAGCTGATCGCGCACGCGCGCGGCGATCTCGCGGTAGATCTTGGCATGCTCGCCGTCCGGCTCGGTCGCGACCACCGGCATGCCGCTGTCGGACTTCTCGCGGATCGTCATATGCAGCGGCACCTCCCCGAGGAACGGTACGCCCAGGCGCTCCGCCTCGTGACGCGCCCCGCCATGGCTGAAAATATCCGAGCGCGTGCCGCACTGCGGGCAGAGGAAGTAGCTCATGTTCTCGACTACGCCGAGCACCGGAACGTTGACGCGCTTGAACATGGCGATGCCGCGACGCGCGTCGATTAGCGCGAGATCCTGCGGCGTCGAGACGATGACGGCGCCCTTGAGCGGCACCTGTTGCGCCATTGTGAGCTGCGCATCGCCGGTGCCGGGCGGCATGTCGACCACCATGACGTCGAGCTTGCCCCACTCGACCTCGCGCAACATCTGCGTGATCGCCGACATCACCATCGGGCCGCGCCAGATCATCGGCGTCTCTTCGTCGATCAGGAAACCGATCGACATCACGCTCAGCCCGTAGCGTTCGATCGGCTTCAGGCGGTTGCCGCCGACGGTTTCCGGCTTCTCCTTGATGGCGAGCAGCTTGGGCAGCGACGGCCCATAAATATCGGCGTCGAGCATGCCGACCTTCAGCCCGAGATCGCGAAGACCGAGCGCCAGATTGACGGCGGTCGTCGACTTGCCGACGCCGCCCTTGCCCGAGGCAACGGCGATGATCGCATCGACGCCGGGAATGCCGGGCTGGCTCTGCTGCGGCGCGTGGGCGTGGGCGTGACCCTGCGGCGCCGGCCGCGCGCCGCGTCCGCCGGTCGTGCCCGGCTCGGGACGAGCCGCAGGCCCGGCCGCGCGCTCCGCGGTCAGCGCCACCAGCGCCGACTGCACGCCGGGCACCGCGCGCACGGCATCTTCGGCCCGCTGGCGAACCGGCTCCCAGGATTTCACGGCCGCGGCATCGACCGTGATGGAGAAGAAGACCTTGCCGTCGCTGACGACGATCTCCGAGAGCGTGCGACTGTCGGGCAACGACACGCCCTCAGGCGAGGCAACCTTCCCCAGCGCCGCCACGATCTGTTCCTTGGTCACCGCCATTGGCCTGTCCTTATCGTTGCGCGCGGTCTAACGGGCGGCATCCGGTGGGTCAATGCGCGTCGAGCCGCTGCATCAATTCGATGCGGTTGCCGAATGGATCGTAGACATACATGCGATCATAGCCCGCCAACGGCTCGTCCTCAGCCACCCGGTAGCCGGCGGCCGCGGCCTTGGCGGCAAGCGCCCGCACATCTTCGACCAGGAAGGCCGGATGCGCCTTGCGCGCCGGCCGGAAGTCCTGCTCGACGCCGAGATGGATCTTCACCGTGCCGAGCTCGAACCAGCAGCCGCCGCGCGTGGCCAGATTGCCCGGCTTTTCGACCTCCGGAACGCCAAGCAGGTCCCGGTAGAAGACCCGCGCCTCGGCCTCCTTGTGGGGCGGCATCGCCAGCAGGACGTGATCCATGGACCGCAATGCCATTCGCAATTTTCCGGCATGCCAGTGTTGACGCGGAGGCTTGGACGATAACTTATTGCAGCGAGCAGGCCGGCGCAAAAGCCGCCGCGGCGTAGGGAGAACGGATATGGCGAAAGTTGCGTTTCTGGGCTTGGGCGTGATGGGTTACCCCATGGCGGGCCACCTCAAGAACAAGGGTGGCCACGAGGTCACCGTCTATAACCGCACCGCCGCCAAATCCGAAAAATGGGTGCAGCAGTACGGCGGCAAATCCGCAGCCACGCCCAAGGCGGCCGCCCAAGGCCAGGACTTCGTCATGGCCTGCGTCGGCAATGACAACGACCTGCGCGAGGTCACGCTCGGCGCCGACGGCGCCTTCCAGGCCATGGGCAAGGGCACGATCTTCGTCGACCACACCACGGCGTCGGCGGAAATCGCGCGCGAGCTTTTCGCCGCCGCCAAAAAAGGCGGCTTCGACTTCGTCGACGCGCCGGTGTCCGGCGGCCAGGCCGGCGCCGAGAACGGCGTGCTCACGGTGATGTGCGGCGGCGAGGACGCGCCCTTCGCGCGCGCCGAGAAGGTGATCGCGGCTTACGCGCGCGCCTGCAACCTGATCGGCGCGCCCGGCGCTGGGCAGCTCACCAAGATGGTCAATCAGATCTGCATCGCCGGCGTGGTGCAAGGCCTCGCCGAGGCGCTGCACTTCGCCAAGAAATCGAAGCTCGACGTCGAGAAGGTCATCGCCACGATCTCCAAGGGCGCGGCGCAAAGCTGGCAGATGGAGAACCGCTACAAGACCATGGTCGCCGGCAAGTTCGACCACGGCTTCGCGGTCGACTGGATGCGCAAGGATCTGTCGATCTGTCTCGGCGAAGCGCGCAAGAACGGCGCCAGCCTGCCGATGACCGCGCTGGTCGATCAGTTCTATGCCGAAGTTCAGACGATCGGCGGCAAGCGCTGGGATACGTCGAGCCTGCTGGCGCGGCTCGAGCGCAACTCATAAACCGAACCTCATCGGCCGGCTTATTCGAAGTCCGCCATGCCCCGATAGCGGCTTAATTCCGCAGCACAGCAAGATGTCGCTAAGTGCCAGAAGTGGACAAACTCGGGCGCAATAGGCTTACTCACCCTTCTGGGACTTTACCTCTCGCGGCAGACCCATCATCCGGAAGGTGATCGCATCCATCCAACGATCGGGAAGGTTGCGCTTCATGAACGCGGCGACGTTCGCGGCCGCCCCGATCAGGTAATGGGCTCGGGGACGGGGTGCCGTCACCGCCCGGAGGATCGTCAGAGATGCCTTCTCTGCGGAGATTGAAAATCTGTCGGCCGTGACAGTCGTCTTCGCAAACGCCCGGAGGGCATCCGCATAAAAGGGCTGAAGGCTTTTCGGCAAAGCATCCGCGATCCTATTGAGTTGCTCGGAGGACCGCTTGAGCATCGGCGTGGAAATAGACGCGGGAGCTACGGCGGAGACCTGAACGCCGAATGGGGAGAACTCAATCCGCATCGAGTCGCTCACCGCCTCCAACGCGGCCTTTGCCGCTTGGTAGGCGGCAATCATCGGACCCGGCATTATCCCGCCAATTGACGTCACGTTGATCACTCGTCCGCGCGAAGCGCGAAGTTGCGGGAGGAGCTGCTGGGTAAGAGCAATCGGGCCGAAGAAAAGCACGTCGAACTGGAGCCGCCAGTCAGTCAGCGGCAATGTCTCGATCGGCCCGGCCCATTGTGCACCCGCATTGTTAACGATTGCGTGGAGTCTGCCGCCGTCCGCGATTTTGGCCCTGACAATTTCCACTGCCGCCGCTATCTGTCCGGCATCCGTCACATCCAGAATGATCGGCTCGACGGCTCCCACAACTCGGCGCGTACCTGCCTCGGCCAGGAGCGATTTGACATCTTCTTGCTTTCGCACGGCGGCTAGGACGCGGTAACCGTTTTCCGCCAGGGTAAAGGTTACCGCGCGGCCGATTCCACTCGAAGTGCCGGTGACCAGAACCCAGTTGGCGGAGTTTGTTGACTTCATGAAGAGAGCCCCCCTTTGGTTGCCTTTGTGAGTCTGAGCTGCTTTGCGATCCAGGCGTCGAACATCCTCGTCGGCGCCAGCTTGCCGATGACCGCGCTGGTCGATCAATTCTATGCAGAGGTGCAGGCGATCGGCGGCAAGCGCTGGGATATGTCGAGCCTGCTGGCGCGGCTCGAGCGCAACTCATAAATCGAACCTCATCGCGCGGCTTATTCGATGTCCGCTATGCGCTCTAACACCTAAGTGCTTCGGATGGCGCTCCGGTCGCAGGAGTGGTGACGAATGTATCGCACGCTTCGCAACGAAATACATTCATCCGATGTGCCCCCGGTAGCGGACTCGGCACCGCCGGCACGAAATGTCCGCTTAGTGCCACAAGCAGACATCACCATTGAGGGGTCTTTGTGGCGTAGACCACCGACAGAACCGGCGAGACGTGCGAGTGCCATGGCGGGGCCTCTACGAGGTGCGTCATGTCGATGCCAGAACAATTACGAAAACACGCGCTGGAGTGCCTGCGCCTGGAGGCCGACTGCATGCAATTGGCGGGCGACGCCCGCAACCCCAATGTGCAGTCGCACTTCGCTCGGATGGCACGGCTCTGGTCCGGCTTGGCGGTCTCTGGCCCAAGCGCGAATGCCGGCCGGCAGCTTGCCGATGGTAAAGCGCGGACGACATGACCGGTGGCATACTTTTCCCGCCTGCCATCCTGATCGTAGAAGATGATCAGCTTTTAAGGCTGCTGACGGTCGATATTGTAGAGGCGGCCGGCTTTATGGCACTCCAAGCCGACAATGCGGACGAAGCTGTAGCCGTTTTGGAAGCTCGCTCCGACATTGCCCTGTTGCTTACCGACATCGACATGCCAGGCAGCATGGACGGGTTGAAGCTTGCGCATGCGGTGCGTAACCGCTGGCCGCCCATCAAGATCATCGTCGTATCCAGTCGAGTGCCCGATTCCGGTTTGCCGACGGACAGCCGCTTTTTCGTCAAGCCCTATCATGGCGAGAAATTAATCTCCGAAATCCATTCGCTGATGGCCGCGTAAATTGAAACTGCGGTTTTGGCAGTTGCTTACACAACCCGTGTAAATGAGCTATTCTGCACAGACTTTGCGCCGGCAATGCCCTATTTGGCGCCAGTGATAGCTCATCATTGATAACGCCATGTCAGAAACTTCAGGCGGGCTGCGGCGCAATCAGTTGCTCGGTGCCTTGGAGCCTGCGAGCCGGAAGCGGATCGACCCGCATCTCGAACCGATCAACCTCAAGCTCGGCGCGGTCGTTTGCGAAGCGGGCGGTCTCCTCAAGCATGCGTATTTTCCGGAAGGATCTGTTCTTTCGCTGCTGACCGTTTTGCAAAACGGCTCGGCGATTGAGACGGCGAACATCGGGCGTGAAGGAGCATTCGGACTCTTCGCTGCCATGTACAGCCGGGTTTCCTTCAATCGATGCATCGTGCAGTTAGAGGGTCACATGGCTCGCTGCCCGATCGAATTGTTGCAATCCGAATTCAGAAACAGCGAACACGTGCGCGATCTATTCGTCAGCTATTCGGAGACGCTGCTGTCGCAGGTTCAGCAGACTGTCGCCTGCAATGCCATGCACACGACCGAAGAGAGAATGTGCCGTTGGCTCCTGATGATGCATGATCGGGCGGAAGGTGAATCCCTGACCTATACCCATGAGTTTCTGGCAAACATTTTAGGCGCCAATCGCAAGTCAGTGACGCTTGCGGCGCAGGCCATGCAGAATGCAGGTCTTATCAGTTATCGTCGCGGAACGATTCAGGTTCTCGATCGCAAGGGCCTCGAGAGGGCATCGTGCGAGTGCTACTCTATCGTTAGGGAACGATTTGACGCGTTCCTGAAACCGCCTGCCACCGCGGTCCAGGGGCACACCAAGGGGCGAAGCAAGAGTGAGCAGACTTAAGCGTCTGCGCGGGTGTGAGCTTTTAGTTCGCGTTCGCTTGGGTCAATTGCGACCGATCAATTCAACGCTGGCTCCGGCCATTGTCGGCTGCGCGCTGTCAGCGACGAAAATGGTGCTCCGCCGCGAACGTGTGAACGACCCGGCTTATGAGTCCGCGCGCCGGTAGCCGTTACGCACCCGCGCTCGGACGCGCCGACACGGCGGCGTGCCAGCGCTTCACGTTCGCCAGACCTTGCGGCATGTCGAGCTTCGCCGGCCGCACGAAATCGACGCTGACCAGCGCGGTGATGATGCCATGAGCGAACATTTACGATTGGACATTAATCGCTGACGACCGGTGACGATAACCTCGATCGCAATTTATTAAATTGCACGGCGCGTAGCTTTCTTTCTTGAATTTAATGACCGCCCGCTTGCCGGAAATTGCAGGCTGAATTCGACACTGGTGATCAATATTGCACAGTTATTGATTGCGTTCGCGACTAGTGTTCGTGCGGGCGCGACCTGGCAGGGGCCCACAATCATCAATCCCGTCGTTGCTCATCTGCGCCGCGCCCCGCGACTGCGCAATGTGAGCTATTCGCCACAGGACATTTTTATGGACACAACGATCCCGCTGCTAATATTGACGGCGTTGCTTCCAGTCATTGTTACCGTTTCGATCGGCTACTTCAGCGGCATGCATCATGACTTTGCATGGGATCAAGCCGGGGTACTGACCAAAACGGTAATGCTCTACGCGCTTCCGCTTAATTTATTCAGCGGGATGGTCGTCACCCCCAAAGCTACGCTCATGAATCTGGGGCCGCTGGCGATTGTACTCATTATAGCCCTCATCCTTAGCTACGTCATTCCGCTTCTCGTAGCGCGCTATTTATTCCATCGTGATCTGGCGATGAGCACGCTACAGGCTCTGGCAATCGGTTCGCCGGCGATTCCATTCATTGGAATCTCCGTTCTAGCGGTCCTATTCGGCTCTATCAGCACATCATTGATTGCCGTCTCCGGATTGCCGCAAAATCTGTTTCAGTTGCCGCTGACCCTCGTGCTGATGTCGATAGCGACTGGTTCCACCGGGCCAAAAAGTTCGCTCGGCGGGCACATCATGCACGCACTCATGCAGCCCGTGGTATGGGCGCCCGTACTGGCCGTCATCCTGGTGTTTGCCGGCGTCACAATCCCTGGACCGCTCGACAAATCTTTTGCCCTGCTTGGGCAAGCGACCGGCGGACTCGCTCTGTTTGCGGCCGGCATCGTTCTCTTCTCGCGGAAAATTGAAATCTCGCTGGCCTGCGTCCTCTCCGTCATCTCCCGCAACCTGCTCATTCCCGGCGCCGTCCTGCTGGCGTTGTGGGGCATTCATTTTCCCATCGAGCAGTTACGCATGATTGTTCTGGCCATGGCCATTCCGACCGGCCCGATCGTGATCATCATCGCGATGCAATACAAGCGCGGCGAACAAGAGATGGCTTCGACCATGGCGCTGAGCATGATTGTCTCGGTCGTTACCATGGGCGGATTCATCTGGCTCACCAATTTGACCTAGCGGGAGACCGAAATGACCATCGATGTCAAACCGAAACGCCTAGAGATCGACAAGCCGGCGCATAGTTCCAATATCACGGTGACGCCGGCAGAGACGTTGCTCTATCGACTGACGGCGCTCGGCGTCGACTACATCTTCATCAATGCGGGGACGGACTATCCGCCCATGATCGAAGGCATGTCGAAAGACAAGCTCAAGGCAATCAAGATTCCGGAGGTCGTGACTTGCCCTCATGAGAATGCGGCGATGGGCATGGCACAGGGCTACTACTTCGCCACCGGAAAATCCCAGGCCGTCATGACCCACACCAATGTCGGCCTGGCGAATGCGATATGCGGGTTGATCAACGCTTGCAGCGACGGCGTTCCGACTCTGCTTTTCAGCGGGCGTACGCCGATCACCGAGCAAGGACGTTTAGGATCGCGCGACACACCCATCGGCTACGGCCAGGAAATGCGCGACCAAGCCGCGCTTGTTCGCGAAAGCGTAAAATGGGATTTCGAGCTGCGCGAACCGGAGCAAATGGCAGATCTTGTGGACCGCGCCTATGCGATTGCGAACTCACTGCCGAAGGGGCCGATCTATCTGGCCATGCCTCGGGAACCCCTTTGTGAGCCGTACCAATGCGCCAATCCTGCCGGCCCACCTACGATCCGCGCCACAAGCTACGCGCCTCATGCCGACGCAATTGGCGCGGCCGCAGAGTTGATCGCTAACGCAAAGAAGCCCGTCATATTCTCGCAGCGTGGCGCCGGATCGGTGGAGGGATTCCGTCTCCTTTCCGAACTGGCCAACAGCTGGGGCATCCCGGTGGTGGAATATTGGGCGATCCGGGTTGCGGTTTCCGAGGACGACCCGATGGCGGCAGGCCCCGACCCCGCACCCTGGATCGGGGAAGCCGACGTCATTATCGCCGTCGATTCGCTGACGCCGTGGATGCCTCTTTTCGCACAACCAAAAGAAGATTGCCCCGTTATTCAGATTGGACCAGACCCGCTCTTTGAGAAAACTCCGGTCCGCGGTTTTCGCGCCGATGTTTCATTATGCGGCGAAAGCGCTGTCGGCCTGAAGGCATTGACCCAAGCGCTGCAAGGCAAATCGAATACGACCGTTCAGGCGGTTGTTGCCGCGCGCCGCGGCGAAATCGCGCGTAAAAATACCGAGGCCAAGGCGACGCGGCTCGCGGTGGCGCAGAAGGGCAGCGGCGAGCCCATCAGCAAGCAGTGGCTCAGCCATTGCATGGGACACATCGCCGAGAAATACGACGGAAAGATCGTCTCTGAGTTGGTTACGCTCAAGGGCTTCACCGGATTGACTCGTCCGGACACGTACTACCAGGAAGCTCTGTCCGGAGGATTGGGCGAAGCGTTCCCCATTGCGCTTGGAATGCAATTGGCCGACCGGGACCGCTTGATTATTGCTGCGATGGGCGACGGGTCTTACCTGTTCTCCAATCCCGTCGTCTGCTTCGAGATCGCAGAGACGATGAAGCTGCCGGTGTTGGTGGTTATTGGGAATAACAAAAAATGGAATGCGGTGCGGGCGTCGACACTGGCGCTCTACCCTCACGGCTATGCATCAAAGGTAAACGTCGTTCCGGCAACGGAGCTATCGGACAAACCAGGACCTGATTTTACAAAAATTGCCGAGGCGATGAACGCCTACGGCAGTTCGGTCACGAACGGGCAGAACCTCATCAAGGAACTGGAAAAGGCGGTGGAATTCATCCGGTCTGAAAAGCGTCCGGCCCTTGTCGAAGTCATGATCGGTTGAAGGAGCCCTTCGACGTTGCCCGCGTCAACATCAATCGGCGTGGCGTGCATATCCGCTAAGCGCAGTAAGGCTTATGAGTCCGCGCGCCGGTAGCCGTTACGCCCCCGCGCTCGGCCGCGCCGACACCGCCGCATGCCAGCGCTTCACGTTTGCCAGCCCCTGCGGCATGTCGAGCTTCGCCGGCCGCATGAAGTCGACGCTGACCAGCGCGGTGATGTCGGCGACCGAATAGCGGTCGCCGGCGATGAACTCGCGGGCACCGAGCTCACGCTCCAGCAATTCGAGAAACCAGGTGACGCGCGGCTTGTTGGCTTCCGCCCACTCCGGCACCTGCGGCACTTCGAGCTCTTTCATCGACGGGTGCAGATGGCGAAACACCGCCGCGACGTTGGCCATGAAGTTGATCTCGCAGCGCCTGTTCCACATCTCGACCAGGGCAATCTCCTTGGCCCCCACCCCGAACAGCGGCGGGTCCGGCCGCAGCGCCTCGAAATAGCGGCAGATCGCGATCGACTCGGTGATGACGGTGCCATCGTCGAGCACCAGTGACGGCATGCGCTGCAGCGGGTTGATCGCGGTATATTCCGGCGTCTTATGCTCCATTTTCATCATGTCGACCTGCTCGGTCGGCAACGAGATGCCCTTTTCGGCAAGGAAAATGCGGGTCCGGCGCGGGTTCGGAGCCCGGCCACCGTCGTAAAGCTTCATGCAAGCCCCTGTCCAAAGCCCTTTCCCGCAGCGGAACACGCCGCGCAGCGTCGTGTCAAAGGCGCGGGTAAGGATTTCTTAACCAGCCTCTTTAGTTCCCTCTTAAGCACGGCCTTAAGGATTATGGGCGAGGTTGGCGCTGTCGATTTCCGCGTGCGGCCGATTTGATGGCAATTCCTGGGGAACAACCCGATCTGACTGCGCTGCCGCCGGAGGCCTCTCCGGTGAAACGCCGCCTTGCCGCGCAATACGTGCGCGAGGCGCGCGATCGGCTGACCTCGTCGAGCGGCACCCGCCCCGCCTTCGACTACGAATTGCTGCGCCAATACGCGCAGAACCGTCTGTCGGCGTCGCTGGTCATCCTGCTGCTGGTCGGCACCATTGGCTTCATGTCGAGCCTGTGGACCGGCGCGGTCACCGCCGGCGCCTGGACCGCGTCCGTGCTGGTGATCCACGCCGTCCTCGTCACCAAGTGCCGCCAGTTCCTGGCGCTGCCGATGGCCGAGGTGTCGGCGCGCACCTGGCGTCTGCGCTTCATCATGCTCGACCTGTTCTATGGGCTGGCATGGATGTTCATCCTCATCCATCCGGTCGGCGTCGACGAGAGTTCCGGCACCTTCATGCTGTTCGTGATGCTGCTGGTGGTCGCGGTCTCGAGCATGCTGGCGTCCAGCCTGCCGATGGCGGCCTTTGCCGCGACCTTCCCGGTGACGATCGCGATTGCGCTCGACTTCGCGCTGCAAGGCTCCCTGCGCAACTACATCCTCGCGGTCATGGCAGTGACGGCGCAAGGCTATTTTGCGCTGCTCGCCTACCGGCTCTACTCGACCACGCTGGCGACGCTCGAAGCCCGCGCCGAGAAAGACGCGCTGATCGGCGAGCTCGAACAGGCAAAAGCCATCTCCGACGAAGCGCGCCGCCGCGCCGAAGCCGCCAACATCGCCAAGTCACGTTTTCTCGCGCAGATGAGCCACGAATTGCGCACGCCCCTCAACGCCATCCTCGGCTTTTCCGAAGTGATGAAGACCGAGGTGTTCGGCGAGCATGCGGTGCCGGCCTACAAGGAGTATTCCGCCGACATCCACAATTCCGGCGTGCACCTGCTCGGGCTGATCAACGAAATCCTGGATTTGTCGCGCATCGAGGCCGGTCGTTACGAGCTCAACGAGGAGTCGGTTTCGCTCACGGCCATCGTCGAGGATTGTCACCACCTGCTCAAGCTCCGAGCAAGTAACCGAGGAATCACCTTGCACGAGCTTTACGAGCCTGATTTGCCGCGGCTTTGGGCCGACGAACGGGCGCTGCGCCAGATCTGCCTCAATCTTCTATCCAACGCCATCAAGTTCACCCCCCAGACCGGCGAAATCTGGCTGAAGGTCGGCTGGACCGCGTCCGGCGGTCAATACATGAGCGTGAAGGACACCGGCTCCGGTATTCCGGAGGAGGAAATTCCGATCGTGCTCGCATCGTTTGGGCAAGGCTCGAATTCGATCAAGTCCGCCGAACAGGGTGCCGGGCTCGGCCTTCCCATCGCCAAGAGCCTGGTCGACCTGCACGGCGGCACTTTCGTGCTGAAATCAAAGCTGCGCATCGGCACCGAGGTGGTCGTCACCTTCCCGCCCGAGCGGGTGGTCGCCGCCATGGCGCCGATCTCGGAGCAGGCGCCCTCGATCGCGCCCGCGCCTGGCGAGCCGGTGCTCACGCCAGAGGAAAGACAGCGGCTGCAGCGGCGCCCTCTTTTCCGTGCCGGCACCTGAACACTTTGTAATAACAGCCAGCGATTGCCTTCCCGGACACGGTGACTATGTTCGTTATCGATTCCACTTCCGAGACCCGC
>Ga0265313_10003480_pt1 | contig 12703 bp, 18 predicted proteins | sample 4123metaG_FD_203122 | JGI IMG/M metagenome (GOLD analysis project Ga0265313, IMG submission 203122) | Rhizosphere microbial communities from Carex aquatilis grown in University of Washington, Seatle, WA, United States - 4-1-23 metaG | ecosystem: Host-associated > Plants > Roots > Rhizosphere >...
AGAACGAGCGGACAGGGCTTGGCGTGTTCTCCGAGGTCGAGGTCCACAACTGGGAGTTCGGCGGCCGGCGCTGAAACGCACGGCCACGCGGCAGCAGCATGCCCGCGGCGAGGGCAAGGGGGAGCGCAATGCGGGTCGAGGTTTTTCTTCGTCACCCTGACAGGGGCGATGAGGTCACGGTGCACGACCGGCCGTTGAGCATTGGACAGGCCATTCAAACCGATCAGGAATGGCGCGTTACCTCGGAGGAGCCGCCGACAATCGTCGGAGCGTCCATGCGGTTCGTCTGCGTTCCGGCTGACTTGCCCTCGAGTCCCCTCCCCTAGAACCACTGCGGAGAGGTCAAGCGGGTCGAGAGGTAATCGCGTGCCCTTGCGAAGCGATCCGGGGCCGCGCGGATTCCGGCGGAGCCGGCACACGCTAGGACCCGTTCATGAGCCCAGCCGCGGATCCGCAACGCGCCACCGCTGACCCGCTGCTCGCAGAGCTGCGCCGGACGGAATTCGCGCGACTCGACGCAGGCGGACACGTGTACCTCGACTACACCGGCGCCGGCGTCTACTCCGAGTCCCAGATCGCGGAGCACACGAAGCTCCTTCGGGACAGTGTCTTCGGCAACCCGCACTCGGCCAATCCCACCTCGGCAGCGATGACCGAACTGGTTGAACAGGCCCGTGCAGCTGTTTATGCGTTCTTCCGGGCCTCACCGGAGGAGTACGTCGTTGTCTTCACACCCAACGCAACGGGAGCGCTGAGGCTCGTCGGCGAGGCATACCCCTTCAGGCCCGGCGACCGCTTCCTGCTCACGTTCGACAACCACAACTCCGTCAACGGCATCCGTGAGTTCGCCCGCGCTCGCGGCGCCGAAACGATCTACGTGCCGAGCGCTGCACCCGACTTGCGTGTCGATGAGCAACTGCTCCCGCAATACCTGACAGCAGTGGGGGGCGAGCACAACAACCTGTTCGCTTTTCCGGCGCAGTCGAACTTCTCCGGCGTTCACCACTCGCTTGCCTGGATCGATGAGGCACATGACCACGGCTGGGATGTCATGCTCGACGCTGCCGCGTATGTGCCGACCAACCGGCTCGACCTGTCGCTTCATCACCCCGACTTCGTCGCACTGTCCTTCTACAAGATGTTCGGCTGGCCAACCGGGGTCGGCGCGCTGATCGCGCGCCGCGAAGCGCTCAACAAGCTCGAACGGCCCTGGTTCTCCGGCGGCACGATCGTCGCCGCGTTCGTGCAGCGCGAGTGGTATGAGTCTGCCCCCGGAGCCGCGCATTTCGAGGACGGCACGCCCAACTTCCTCAACCTTCCAGCGATCGAGATCGGGCTGCGGTTCCTCGAACACGTTGGGATCGAACGGATCCACGCCCATGTCGAGATGCTCACGGCCGAGCTTCTGGGTGTGCTCTCAACCCTGCGGCATGCAGACGTCTCGCCGGCCGCGACGGTCTACGGGCCGACCACTCTCGCCAAGCGTGGCGGGACCATCGCCTTCAACTTCCTTCACCCTGACGGCCGAGTCGTCGACGAGCGCTACGTCGATCGCGTCGCCCGCGGCCACTCGCTCTCGCTTCGCACAGGCTGCTTCTGTAACCCCGGCGCCGGCGAGGTGGCCTTCACCATCTCACGCGATACGCTCGTCGGGGGAGAGTTCGGCCAGGGCATGAGCCTGGACGACTACGTCCGAGCGATCGGACTGCCCTCCGGCGGCGCCGTCCGCGCCTCGTTCGGGCTCGCCGCAAACCAAGCCGATGTCGACCGCTTCGCAGCGTTCGCGGCCGAGTTCGTCGACCTCGTCGATGTCCCAGCTGATCTACCGCCACGGACAGGCTGCTAGACACCGAAATGGACACGGCTGCATAGTGGGCATTCTCTCATTCCTCTTCCCTCCATCGACGAGCGCGGAGCAGGCACACGAGGCGGCAAGGCGGCGCGATGTGGTGATTCTCGACGTCCGCGAACGGAACGAGTGGAAAGCCGGCCACGCGCCGGGCTCCAAGAACGTCCCGCTCTCGACGCTGCGCATGCACACTGCGCAACTCGCACGTGACCGCCGCTACATCGCCGTCTGTCGGAGCGGCTCCCGCTCGCGCAGCGCCACCGCTCAACTGCGCAGCGCAGGGATCGATGTCGTCAACCTCAAGGGCGGCATGCACGGCTGGAAACGCGCCGGGCTCCCACTCGAGCCGCGAAACGGCCGCATCGTCTGAGCGTCAGAACGATCGCCTCGACCTCGACAGCCCACTCGGGCTCGCGAAGATGACGCTCCTTCTGCCGAGCACTGTGCCCGTCTAGTGGTTCGCGGCCGAAAGCAGCGCCTGTAGATCATCCAACTGCCGCGCGACAGAGCCGCAGATCTCTTCGCAGAGCCGGTAGACGCTCTCGTCAACGACGCGATAGCGCATGAAGTTTCCCTCTCTACGACGCGCGACGATGCCGGCGTCGGCCAGCACCCCGAGGTGCTTCGAAACGTTCTGTTGAGTCGAGCCAACGGCGTCGGTCAGCTCCTGGACGGTCGCCTCGGTCGCCCGGAGCCGGTCCAGGAGCTTGATCCGCGTCGGGTCGGCGATCACACGGAGACGCCGCGCGATCAACTCGACAACTTCATCTGAGAGTGGATGTTGGAGTGCCATTCTTTGCTCGCCGCCTTGGCCGGGGAGGTCGGCAAGGCGCCGGCCTCCCCGAGAAGGACAACTTACGTCACAGGGTGCGCCTTGTGGTGGCGGACGTGCACTGCGTCGGTTGCGTAAAGGCCGAGGCCTGCAAGCAGGACGAGCAGCGCGCCGGGAACGACGAAGAACCATGTGAACAAGGTGAACTTCGGCAGGCTGCTGAGCTGTTTGAAGTCGCTCACGTTGCCCTGCATCGCCGTGACGAGCGGCTTGTAGTGAGCGAGGCCGGCGGGAACCTGAGAGGCGATCGGAACCGCCTGCTTCATAGAGCCGACCAGCTGGGTGAAGTCTTTCGCCGCAGCCGGCGGGATCTGCAGGCCGGCGTTGTGCATGCCGGTGAGATAGCCCTGGAACTTCGCCGCGTTGGCGTTCGTGTACATCGGCGTGATCTGCCCGAGCGGCACGAACACGTTGTTGTAGTAGTTCGCGGTCATCGCGACCTGGTCAGGGGCCATGATCGGCTGGAAGTCGTTGATCATCCGCTCACCGGCGGCCGACTTGCCCGGCAGCCCCATTGCGAGCGGCGCCACGATCAGCGCCACGCCGACTACGAGCACGGCCCACCACAGTGCCTTGCCATTCATCTCCGGACCTCCGTTGGATAGGCCCGAAGCGTCTCTTCCTGGTTCCGCGGAAGCGTCAGCAGCGGCACTGATCGGGCACGCACAAAGTACGCAACCGATGGCTTGAACACTTGAAATGTGGTGTTACAACCTCACGACCGCGTAGTTGTTCCTGACGCGTCGAGCGACGGCCAGATCGACACTCCAAGACGAACTGGGAGGTTCGACGATGCTCGATGAGCAGCAAGTCGCACTGCCGGCGGCCCTGACTGAAGAGGCCGTCCGCGCGATCGTCCAGGAAGAGCTCGAGCAGGCCGCGAAGCGCGACCCCGCCGGCAAGAAGGCGGCGTTCATCGCATCGAAGGGAACGCTCGATTGGGCCTATCCCCCGCTGATCCTGGCGACGACCGCAGCCGCGTCCGGCATGGACGCATCGATCTTCTTCACGTTCTACGGCCTCAACATCATCCACAAGGACTACGAGCACATGCTCAAGGTCTCGCCACTCGGCAACCCGGCGATGCCGATGCCGGTGACGATGCCGAACTTCGTGCTCGGCCTGCCGGGCATGGGGCCGATGGCGACGAAGATGATGAAGGCGAAGTTCGCAGGCAAGCACGTCGCGCCGATCAGTGAGCTGCTCGAGTCGGCTCAGGAGCTTGGCGTGAGGCTGATCGCATGCCAGATGACGATGGACGTCTTCGGCTATGCGCAGGAGGACTTCATCGACGGCGTCGAGTTCGCAGGCGCCGCCGCGTTCCTCGCCGAGGCGCGCCAGGCGCACGTGACCCTCTTCGTCTAGGAGACACGATGACTGAGACACACATCGAAACCACGCAAGAGCTCGACGCCCGCGGGCTGCTCTGCCCGATGCCGGTGATCAAGACCTCGAAGGCCATGAAGACCCTCGAGCCCGGCCAGGTGCTGAAGCTGCTCGCAACCGATCGCGGTTCGATCGCCGACATCCCCGCTTGGACGGAGAGCACCGGCAACGAGCTGCTCGACTGGCACGACGAGGGCGAGTTCCTCGTCTTCTACGTGCGCAAGGGACAGGAGACGTAGACATGGCAGTCCAGGAGAAGCTCGTGATCATGGTCACCCACGGCCCGGAAGAGCCGGAGCTCGCGACCATCCCGTTTGCGATGGCGGGTGCCGCCGTCGCGTCGGACGTCGACGTCGTGATGGGCTTCCAGGGCGAGGGTTGCCTGCTCGTCAAGAAGGGCGTCGCAGAGACGGTTGCCGCTCCAGAGTTCGCTCCGCTCGGCGGCCTGCTCGAGTCGATCGTCGAGCTGGGCGGCAAGCTGCTCGTCTGCTCGCCGTGCGTCAAGAGCCGCGGCCTCAGCGAGGACGATCTCGTCGAGGGCACGGAGATCGTCGCCGCGGCGCGGTTCGTCGCGGAGGTCACATCGGCCACCAACAGCCTCGTCTACTGAAGGAGCTAACGAGATGTCCACCACCCTTGGCGAGACCGACCTGACTGCGCTCACCGCAGCGAAGATCGTCGACGCCCGTGGCGCCGCCTGCCCAGGCCCGCTGCTCGAGGCGAAGAAGGCAATGGGCGGCGTTGCAATCGGCGATGTGCTTGAGCTCTGGTCGAGCGACTCGCAGACCGGCAACGACGTCAGTGCGTGGTCCGGCAAGGTCGGCCACGAGTTCCTCGGCGTCCTCGCGACCGAAGGTTACGAGCGCGTCTTCATCCGCCGGATGAAGTGACCGACTCGCTCGTCATCGAGGCTGAGCCCGCGCGGGCAACCGCCCCGCGGGTGCTCGTCTTCTCGACGAACGGGATCTCCGACCCCGGCATCGATCTCGCGGGCAGCTCGCACATGCACTACTCGCCGAACGTCGTCGTGATCAGCCTGCCGTGCACGAGCGGCATCCGTCCCGCTTGGATCCTGCACGCGCTTCAGCAGGGCTTCGACGGCGTGTTCGTCGCGTCCGACGGCGACGAGTGCGCGTACCTCGCCGACTGCAGCGAGCGTTCCTCGCGAATCGTCGCCGAGGCGCAGGCGTTGCTCTCGGCCGCAGGGATCGACGGCCGCCGGCTCAAACTTGCGGCGATCTGCTCGGTCTGCGCCGCTCCGTTCACAAAGCACGTGCACGACTTCTGCGGCGCACTCGCGGAGTTGGATGACTGATGGACTACGACGCGCTCGTCATCGGCAGCGGCATCGGCGGCATGGAGTCGGCGCTGAAACTCGGCGACATGGGCTACAAGGTGCTCGTCGTCGAGAAGGAGCCAAGCGTCGGCGGCAAGATGATCTTGCTCAGCAAGGTCTTCCCGACCCTCGACTGCGCGAGTTGTATCTCGACGCCGAAGATGGCCGCGACCGTGCACCATCCGAACGTCACGGTCTTCACGGGCTCCGAAGTCGGTGAGATCGTGCGCAACCGCGACGGCAGCTTCCGGGCAAACGTCCACCGCAAGCCGCGCTTCGTCGACGAGGCGCTCTGCACCGGCTGCCGCCAGTGCGAGCTCGCGTGCACCGTGGCCGTGCCCGATCAGTTCAACGGCGACCTGGTCTCCCGTCGCGCCGCCTACATCGCGTTCCCGCAGGCCGTCCCGCAGAAGGCCCTGATCGAGCGCGCCGGAACGTCGCCGTGCTCGTTCGCGTGCCCTGCCGGGATCAAGGCACACGGCTACGTCTCGCTCGTGCGCAGCGGCGAATACGAAAAGGCATTCGACCTGGTGCTCGAGGCAACGCCGCTGGTCGGCAGCCTCGGCCGCGCCTGCTACGCGCCGTGCGAGGCGCAGTGCACGCGCGGCGAGCTCGAAGGGCCATTGCCGATCCGGCGCCTGAAGCGCTTCGTCGCCGACCGGCACTACTCGAACGACACTGCGACACCGGCCGACCTTCCGGAGACGAACGGGAAGCGCGTGGCGATCGTCGGCTCAGGCCCGGCCGGCCTGACCGCCGCATGGCTCCTCGCCCGGAAGGGTTACGGGGTGAAGATCTTCGAAGCAGCTCCCGTCCCCGGTGGAGCGCTTCGCCTCGCGATTCCGTCCTACCGTCTGCCGGCTGAGGTGGTCGAGCGCGATGTCGCGAACGTCACCGACGCGGGGGTCGAGATCGCGACGAATACGCGCATCGACGACCTCGACGCGCTGAAGCGCGACGGGTATGACGCAGTGCTCGTCGCGACCGGCACGCCGGTTGCCGCGCGCCTGCGCGTCCCGGGCGAGGACGTAGCCGGGATCTCGAGCGCGCTCTCGTTCCTGCGCGACGTGAAGCTCGGCGCTCCCGCGGAGTTCTCCGGCAAGAGCATCGTCGTGATCGGCGGCGGCAACGTCGCGATCGACGCGGCACGGAGTGCGCGCCGCCTGGGCGCTGCTGAGGTGCACATGGTCTGCCTCGAGTCGCGGGATGAGATGCCCGCGTACGCCTGGGAGATCGACGAAGCTCTCGCAGACGGGATCGAGCTTCACGACTCATGGGGGATCGCAGGCTTCGTCGGCGCAGCTGGCGTCGAGGCGGTCGAGCTCAAGCGTTGCAGCTCGGTCTTCGACGAGAACCACCGGTTCAGCCCGCAGTACGACGAGAATGACGTCGCGCGTATCGAGTGCGACGCGGCGATCGTCGCCGTCGGCATGGGCGCTGATACGGCTGCGTTCCCGGAACTGGCACCCGACGGCGCGCGGACGCTGCAGGCCGATCCTGCAACCCTGCTGACCTCCGCGCCCGGCATCTTCGCCGCCGGCGACGCCGTCGCCGGGCCGTCGATGATCACCGACGCGGTCGGTCAGGGTCGCAAGGCGGCGCACATGATCGACCGGTTCCTCCAGGGGCAGGAGCTGGCCGGCTTCGTCGAGCCGCTGCCGGCTGTGAGTCAGGCCGACGTCCTCGCCCGGCAGCGCAGTCACAGCCACCGCGAGCCGCTCGCAGCGAGCCCCACGGCTCCGGCGACGTTCGACTTCGCGGAGCTCGAGCCGCCGTTGGGCGAGGAGGAAGCCCGCGCAGCCGCGGGCCGCTGCCTCGACTGCGGTGTCTGCTCCGAGTGCCACGAGTGCATCGCTGCGTGTCCGGCAGATGCGATCGACCTCGACATGCGCGAGCAGGAGCTCGAGATCGAGGTCGGGACGGTGATCGTCTCGACCGGCTACAAGCTGTTCCCCGCGGACCTCAAGCCGCAGTACGGCTACGGCAAGTTCCAGAACGTGATCACCGGCATGCAGATGGAGCGCCTCCTCGCTCCGACGCGCCCGTACAACACGGTGCTGCGCCCGGGCGACGGCCGCGTGCCCGAGCGCGTGGCGTACGTGATGTGCACCGGCTCGCGTGACGAGACGGTTGGCAACCCGCTCTGCTCGAAGTTCTGCTGCATGTACTCGATCAAGCAGAACCAGCTGATCATGGGTGCGCTGCCGCTCGCCGACGTGACCGTGCACTACATCGACATTCGCGCGGTCGGGAAGGGCTACGACGAGTTCTTCGAGCAGTCGAAGGCGATGGGCGCGACGTTCGTCAAGGGGCGCATTTCGGAGATCACCGAGACCGAGGACGGGAACCTCGTTCTCCGCTACGAGGACATCGAGAACGGCGGCGGCGTCACCGAGGCGGAGTACGACCTGGTCGTGCTCGCGGTCGGTGTGCAGCCGAATAGGGATGCAGGTCGTCTCTTCACGGTCGAGGAGCTCGCGCTCGACGACGCCGACTACGTCGACGAGGTCGAGGAGGACATCAACCCCGGCCGCACGAGCATTCCGGGCGTCTTCGTCGCCGGGGCTGCGTCGGGCGCCAAGGACATTCCCGAGTCGATCCTGCACGCGGGCGCGGCAGTCGCGCAGGCAGCCGCCCATATCGAACGGAAGCGGGTGCTTGCATGACCGAGCGGCGGATCGGCGTCTATGTCTGCAACTGCGGCGGCAACATCTCGGACTATGTCGACGTCGAGCAGGTCGTCGAGGCAGTCAAGGACGAGCCGGGCGTCGTCGTCGCGCGGCGCGCGATGTTCACGTGCTCGGACTCGACGCAGCAGGAGATCATCGACGACATCCAGGGCCAGGAGCTCGACGGCCTCGTCGTCGCGTCGTGCTCGCCCAAGCTGCACACGTTCACGTTCCGCGCGGTCGCGCAGCGCGCCGGTCTCAACCCGTACGAGTACACGCAGGTGAACGTCCGCGAGCAGTGCTCCTGGACGCACACCGACGATCGCGAAGGCGCGACCCGCAAGGCGATCTCGCTGGTCCGCGCAGGCATCGCGCGCACCCGCCTGTCCACACCGCTCGAGCCGATCGTCGTCGAGACGACGCCGCGCGCGCTGGTGATCGGCGGCGGCATCGCCGGCATGCGCGCGGCGGTCGGGCTCGCTGACGTCGGGCTCGCAGTCTTTCTCGTCGAACGGGAAGCAGAGCTCGGCGGCCGGGTCGGTGACCTCGGCGAGCTCTTCCCGCACGGCAAGGACGGGCGCGCGCTGATCGCGCAGCTTGCCGAAGAGATCAAGCAGCGGCCCGAGATCACCGTGTTCACGAACGCCGAGCTGACCGCCAAGTCCGGCACGTTTGGCAACTACCGCGCGGTCGTGCATGCACAGGGTGAGTCGATCCACCTCGAGGTCGGCCAGATCATCGTCGCGACCGGCTTCGACAGCTACCAGCCGGAGGCCGGCGAGCTCGGCTACGGGATCGACGGCGTGCTGACGCTGCCGGAGTGGAAGCAACTGCTCGATTCCGGCGCCGGTCCGGTCGTCGTGAACGGCAAGCCTGTCGAGAGCGTCGCCTACGTCTATTGCGTCGGCAGCCGCGATGCCGAGCGCCCCTACTGCTCGCGGTTCTGCTGCAGCGCCGCCGTGCACGCTTCATTGAGCGCAGCGGGACGCGACGCCAACCTGCGCCAGTACCACCTCTATCGCGACCTGCGCACCTACGGTCGCAACGAGCTGATGCTGAACGAGTCGAGAAAGCAGGGCTCGCTCTACTTGAAGTTCGCCGACGACGACCCGCCGGACGTGGCGCGGTCGGACGACGGGCTCACCGTGACCGTTCGCGACCTGCTCACGGGCGGCGAAGAGCTCGCGATCCCCGCGGACGTGGTCGTGCTCGTCACCGGGATGGTCCCGCGTGCGAACGACGACCTGGTCGGCGTGCTGAAGCTCCCGATCGGCCGGGACGGATTCTTCAACGAGATTCACCCGAAGCTGCGCCCGGTCGAGACCGTCGTCGACGGCGTCTTGATCGCCGGCACCTGCCAGGGCCCGAAGACGTCCGCCGAAAGCGTCGCCTCCGGCCTGGCGGCCGTCACACAGGCCGCCGCAGTGCTCAAGCGCGGTGTCGCGGAGCTCGATCCCCAGGTTGCCGTCGTGCACGCCGACTCGTGCACCGGTTGCGCCGAGTGTGTCGAGAGCTGCCCGTTCGGAGCGATCTCGCTCGTGGCACGCGACGGCGGTGAGATCGCCGCGATCGATGCCGCCGGCTGCAAGGGCTGCGGGGCGTGCGCACCGGTCTGCCCGGAGAACGCGATCGACCTCGAGGGCTACACCAACGCGCAGGTGCGCGCGATGATCGACAGTCTGCTCGTGGGAGCGCCCGCATGAGCCGCGACGTGCGCGAAGTCGTCCGCGACGAGCCGCTGATGCGCAGCCGCCTCCTCGGCCTGCTGCACGACGGGCCGCTGACGGTGCCCGAGCTCGCAACGGCCGTCGGCTTCCCCGAGGACGAAGTAATGGTCTGGATGATGGGCCTGCGCAAGTACGGCTACGTCGCAGAGGTGCCCGGCGCGAACGGCGACGGTTACTTCGCCTACGGCGTGGTGGAGGGACGATGAGCACGATCGTTCAGCGCGACCTGTCCGACGAGCTGCGCGTGATCGGCTCGTACGACGCGGAGGAGTGCATGAACTGCGGTGTCTGCACGGCGGTCTGCCCGCTCGAGATCGACCTGCTGCCGCGGCGCCTCTTCCGCTACGTCGAGCTCGGCCTGGCCGACCGCGTCCGCGAGGAGAGCGAAACGGTCTTCTCATGCCTGCTCTGTCGCGCGTGCGAGGAGAGCTGCCCGGCCGGCGTGCACATCACCGAAAACGTTCGCGTCCTCCGTCACTGGCTGCTGGAGGGGAGCCGCTGATGCCGCTCGCGACCCGCGACGTAATCGGGATCCTTACCGACAACCTGCGGCTGCGCGGCTCCGTACTGCCGATCCCTGCACGGCGCGCGACCCGCTGGGCGCGCGAGCTCGACCTGCCGCGCGGCGGTGAGACGGTCCTCTACACGGGAATGATGTACCAGCTGATCCCGTACATCGAACGGCTCGTCGCGCTCGAGCAACGGCTCGGTGACTCACCGCTCGCCGGCTTCAGCGGGCTCGCGCGCCGAGTGAACCGGTTCGTCAACGGCGCAGCACTGGTGGCGCGTCCGTCGGCAGGCGAGCGAGCCGAGTACGACCGCGTGCCCACGAACGTCGCAAAACTGCTTCAGCAAGCCGGCGTCGAGTTCGGCTACCTGTACGAGGACGACCTCTACTCGGGCGCACTCGCTCACGACCTCGGTGCAGACGCGGTCGTGGCCACGCACGCACGAAGGGTCGCACGGATCTTTCGCGAGCACGGGGTGAAGGAAGTCATCACGATCGACCCTCACACCACGACGATGCTGCGGAGCGTCTATCCAACACTCGTCGACGACTACGACGTCCAGGTGCGCAGCTACCTCGAGGTGCTCGCCGAGCGTGCGTCGCCCGAGCAACCCAGCCTCTCGGGCTCGGTCGTGCTGCACGACTCTTGCGTGTACGCGCGCTACGAGAACGTCGTGAACGAGCCTCGTGACCTGCTCGCTCGAGCGGGCCTGACGGTTCTTGAACCACGGCACGCAGGGAAGTTGACGTGGTGCTGCGGCGGCCCGGCTGAGGCGCTGTACCCCGACAAGGCGGCGGCCGTCGCCACCAAGCGCGTCGAGCAGTTGCGCGCGGTCGCTGATGACTGCGTGACGATGTGTCCGATCTGCCTCGTCAACTTGCGTAAGTCGGCGGACGGAACAATGCGCTTCCGCGACATCTCCGAGTACCTGGTTGAAGCCGAGTCCGGCCGCAAGTAGTCGTCCGAAGCACCTACGACGCCCATATCGGTTGCCAGGCGCGGCTCATGCCACGATTGGAGTTCCGGGCGTGCGGGTGATCTGCTCGCTGAACTCGATCCCGCTCTCGATCGCACGGCGGACCGGACAAGCTGCGGCGACCTTGTCCAACATCGCGATCTGCTCGCTGCTTAGCTCGTTGCCGATGTTGACCGAGATGTCGCAGTGCCGGGGCGTAGCGCGGTGGTCGTAGACGACGTCGACGGAGACCTCGCCGAGTTGCCATCCCTTCCGGCTCGCGAACATGACGAGCGTCGTCGAGACGCACGACGCGAGCGCCGCGGGAAGGAGTTCATGGGGCGCCGGAGCACTGCCTTCGCCGCCGACGTCTTCTGGCTCGTCGGTGATCAGGCGATGCTTTCCGTCGATCACGATCTCCTGGCGGAGCGTGCCGAGGATGGAGCGTGAGGTTGCGGTGAGGCTCACGCGACCTCGACCGCCTCAGTACGCGCTTCGATCGCTTCGTCCAGGAAGCTGCCGATTGCGTTGGCGGGGCGGGCGCCGACGAAACCGTTCACCGGTTTCCCTCCGCGGAACACCGCGACCGTCGGGATGCTCTGGATCCCGTACCGCGCGGCGAGTATCTGCTCGGCGTCGACATCGATCTTTGCGAGCTCGATCTGTCCCGCCCGCTTTGCGACCTCGGTCTCGATCGCAGGTCCCAGCATGCGACAGGGGCCGCACCAGCTCGCCCAGAAGTCAACGACAACGGGCAGCTCGTGCGACCGTTCGATCACGTCGCGCTCGAAGGTCTCGGTCGTCACGTCCATGTTGATCTCTCCTTTCAGTGAGCAAGCGGCGTTGGCTTCTCGCCGCGGGTCTTGAGGTGGAACACGGCATAGAGCGGGCAGAAGCCGACGGAGCTCGTGACGAGCATCACGCCGGCGAGGACGAGGAAGACGACGCCGATGACGTTGCCTGCGCCGATCAGTAGCGCGATCACAACGAGCAGCGGCGCCGCGACGAAACCCCGGAGCCTGCGGTCGAGGGTGCTCATGTTCTTGGTCATCTAGGACTCCTCACGGTCAGGCGGGGGCGCCACCCATCAGGGCGGCGAGGGTCGAGAGCTGAGACTGGAGCGAGCCGCAGACCTGTTCGCAGAGGGCGAAGACGCCCTCATCGGCGACGCGGTAGTAGACGAAGTTTCCTTCCTTGCGCCGGGCGACGATTCCGGTCTCGGCGAGCACGCTCAGGTGCTTCGAGACGTTCTGCTGGCTGGCGTCGAGCCGTTCAGCAAGTGTGCTCACGCTCAGCTCCCCGTCACGCAGCAGGTCGAGAACGCGCACGCGCATCGGTTCGCCGATCGCGCGGAAACGGCGCGCGATCAGTTCGGCCAGGTCGTCGGGGATCGGGTGTGGCAGTGAGGGCATCGGTCTTCCTTCTGATATGCTATAAAAC
>Ga0265313_10003483_pt1 | contig 12700 bp, 13 predicted proteins | sample 4123metaG_FD_203122 | JGI IMG/M metagenome (GOLD analysis project Ga0265313, IMG submission 203122) | Rhizosphere microbial communities from Carex aquatilis grown in University of Washington, Seatle, WA, United States - 4-1-23 metaG | ecosystem: Host-associated > Plants > Roots > Rhizosphere >...
AGTTGTTGCGAATTTCATTGTCACACCTTGAAGCTGCACGACAAACGATAGCAGCCGTAGAGCAATATAGCCACTATCCACATCCATTTCTGCTCTCTTTATCTAGGCCCGTGCTTGTATGTTCTGCTAATCTTTTCCAACTGCAATGGGGAAAGATCATGTCAACTCGTCAGCTGTCGCAAAAATCAATGCTCGCGGGAATCCTGGCACTGTCGTTCACGTTTTTCGCGCTGCAAGAGATGGCGCCGAGTAAAGCCTGTTGTTCGTTGGCTCCAGCCCGCTTTACAAAAACCAGAGGCTGGGTCGGCGAGGCGCAAAAGGACGGAAAGCTTGTCCATATTCTGGCATACGGAAATTCCGTTCAAAATCTTGCTGGTAACCTGTTCTCAAACCGTGGCAATGCGATGTTCTTGCCAATACCTGCCCAACCCGGCAGCATGACGGACAAAAATCTCCTTGATATGTCAAAGGGGGTGCATGTACTGGAGGACATGGAAAGGGCATGTGTGGAAAGTTCCCAGGCTCTGTCGGCCACATTTAGTCTTTCAGCGCGACCGGCTCCGAAGGTTCAAGTATTCGAACACGGAGTGTACACAGTGGTGCTGGCGCAACACGCCAGCGACATTCCCGCTGCCCTTTCTAGAGTTCCAGAAAGAAAGAGACCGGCATTGAACCAAAACATTTTTTCCGCGTACGAAAAATGGTATCCGAATTGGACATTTGCTCTTTGCTGCTTTGACAATAAAGATGAGCAATTAGCAGAACCAATGCTCTGGTGGTATCAACCGAAGCATACTAATCTGCTGTTCTTTCCCGCGCTTGATGCTCATACAGGAGATGTTCCCAAAATCACAGAGCGGGTCGATGTTGATCACTTTCTTGCCGCATCCAGCCCAAAGCTTGATACAACAGGCGTTTTGCCCGATGCGGATCGTCGCAAAGTCGACTATTCTGATTCAAATTTACCGGCTGATGTGAAGGCGCTGTTGCCAAAAAATGTGATTGGAGGAAAATTTAAAAACAGGATGTACAACGGCGATTTTGCATTTAGCGCCAACGAAGTTCGTAAAGGAATCTTCTTTCCACGCCGGATCGTACCTCCGGGTGTGCAACGCACCCAAGATTTGCCCAGCTTTACCGATCTAGCCAACGACAAGAAATTCTAGAGGCAATCGACCTCAGGATTCACGATAGAAGCACATCTTGAACCAATTCCTGGATTATTAGACCCTGCTCCTCGCTCAGTGTGATCAGCGCATCACCTTTCAAGTATTTGATTTCGATTGGCAAACCGACAGGTGACAAACCAGTCAGCGTGACATAAAACGCGCACGCTGCAAGGTAGGTTCCTGCAGGGCTCGGATGAATATCATCCGCATAAAGCTCTATTTCCGGGTGCTTCTCTCGCAGTCGTGTCCAGCAGTCACCGACAGGCACCTTAATCGCGTCCAGTTGCGCGGCGAGTTCAGTCTGCCTGACAGCCACTCTTATATTTGCCTCCGGATCACTGCGAAAAGACCAAATTGCAAACAAGGCGGTCTTCGCACCGATTGCTTTGATCTCCTCGGCAAAGAGTTGAGCATGTTGCGTGATGTCATAATCTTGGTTAGCAGTGGTGGCGCTTTGCTCCTGCAAAACCACGTAATCCCATGGACCGCTCTCTCTAATGCATTTGCTGGCGACCTTGTAATTCCAGTGATCTTCCAATCGAAATCCGCCCTGCATGACAGTGTAAAACTTGAAGCCGTGTCCAAGAGAGATTCCAGTCTTCGGAGGTTCCGAACATGAACTTAAAAATCTGAGCAACACTAGCGGCAAATCGTTTGTGAATGTCAGGCTGTTGCCAATGAACAAGATCTTGAGGGCATCAGGATTGGTATCGTCCTGATAATATTCCATAGGAGGAGTGAGCATTCGTTTCAATATTGGAGACAATAGAAATCGCAAAGCTACGAAGACAGGCCTTAGTACAATGCGAAGAAGGCGGCTAAACATTATTGCATGTGAGGCGATGTCCTTCAGCAAGGAGATCAGGCATCACGCCTCGGGTCATTCTCACTCCAATGACTTTGTCCTGGCCAAGCGCAATCTTAGATTCAATCAAGTCCGTGACTATTTTTCCGTCGCTCAATCTTAGTTCCTGATTTGCTCTGAAGAGCACACAGTTTATCTCAATTGGGGAAATTGAAACAAGGTGTGTAATTGAAACAAGCCGTTCTGAACGAAGGATTTAAAAACTCACCGCCAGACCCATTGCATTCTATTGGGTACAAAGTGTCCCCATGCAGCCAGCTGTTCATCCAAATTAGCATCATAAGAAACTGAATGTCTGAGGATTTCTGCACACTGCTTATTAGCAAGAAAGCCTTCGACATTGAGCGACAAACAGCGTAAAGCCATGACGCAAGCTTTGTCATTCAAATATCCAGCCGACAATAGTTTCCTCGCGATCTGACGGGCGGAGAGTTCTAGACCGTCCAAAAGGCTGTCCACAGTTTTTTGACTGAGAAGATTTGCGGCAACGAGCAGCTCACCGAAAGTAAAGACCGGAGTCGGTGGCACGGCCGGCGGATTCAATTCACCCAGAGCCTGGTAGATCGATATCTCCTTAGCATGTGCATTTTTGAGTGCTTCGGCCGCATGAAATGCCTTGATTGAATCGCTGGCTATCATGCCCTGCAAAACAATCGCATTTTCCAAAATCTCGTGATTGACGAGACCTTGCTCGATGAATATTTGACCGATTTGCCGTCCTCTCAGAATGTGTATCTCCAGGCACTCCATCAGGTCGCTGTCAGAGACAAAACCAGCCATGGCAAGAAGCTCATGAAGTTTGGGACCCTGACCTGATTCCTCATGATAGATATCGAGCATGAACAGAACTTGTTCAATAGTCATGCCGGTCTTTCGCACCGTTTCAATGACTTGCAACGCGGTTCCTTCGCAGATTTTTTCTTCCTGCTTCAATAAGCAGCATGTCAGTGCGGCCTTCATCATCAAGCTAGAAACGTCCCGGTGGAACACCAGAACGCGCCCCATCTGCATTCCTGTTTCTAAAGAGGTCTTTATAGCGCGACCTAGCTGTTCGTTAGAAATGATTCCAGCTTCTAAAAGAAGAGTTGCGATTTCATTGGAAGCGCTGGGCAATATTTGCGTTTTCTTGTGTTCATCGCCCAGAGCGGACAGGGCTTCATCGAAGGTCAATTGCTGCGCGGTGGCTATACGCAGCGCTTTTACTGCGGTGTCCGGAGAAACAGCATTTACCCTGATCATGGTTTCAGCCTGGAGGACTCGGTCCATCTTGAATTGGCTGACGATGCCTTGCATCACAAGAACCTTGTGGAGCGGGGTGCTGAGGCGCGCAGAGGAAGCATACCCTTGCTCAAGAGCACTGAGGTCGATAATGTGAGCTCCCGTTAAAAGCAGTGAAAGTACTTCGTTTCGATTCTTGGTTAACATACGAAACTCCCATTCAATGCAACGCCATTGAATTGATTTGAATTGATTTGATTCTGATTTAGGCTATATCCAATATGTTGCCCATCGTACAAAAGGCGCTACCGCCATCGGTACAGGCTTTACCCATATAGAAGTACGCTCATTCCTATGTAATCGGGGCGTCGAAGCCCCGGCGAGGCTCTAATGGCGGGCTTCTCCCCCTTAAGGGGGACCTATTCCAACCCGGAAGGTTCAGCCAGGGGACTGGCAGTTCGAGTCAATTCAAATACTCCAGTATCCAGCTTTTGAAGCTGAAAGTCCTTTACTGGACCGAGATTGCCGTACTTATGCATGTTAGAAACAATCCAGTATGGAAGTTCGTGGTTTGTCTTAGCATCAGTAATATCAATCATCTCTAGCCCTGGGGTTCTTGCCAATGAAGCCGTCAATTTACCCGGCGAGCCCAGTCGCCGGAAACCGCCGTGAGAAAATGCAGAGGCTTTCAATCTATCGTCGGTTCTCGAGTAATAAACGCGGGTCACGCTTCCGTTCGACGCGAAGTTACCGGCATGATTCAAAAACGTCTTGCCATCAACATCTGCATTCGACATGATCAATTCCTTGAATTGAGGGTTCGCCCCCCTGGCATCAAGAGGCTCATTGTCAGACACCTTCGCATCAAAATCAGCACCTCGCCGCACCAGCGCGCGATCCAAAATGAGAGCGCCCATGCTATGCGCGAGTAAAGTCATTTGCTTCGCGCCCAGCTTCTTTTGCACACGCCTCAAAAAGTAGAGAAAATCGTCGACTGTTTGCTCAGCCAAAGTTTCATTTTCCAGATACCTGGTAAACCCTTTCGGAGAAACCCAATCGTAGAGAAGGACGGGCATTTGCATATGGCTGGCAATTCTGGCTGCTCTAGCAAGAGAAGTATCAAACGTTGCGCAGCATCCGTGCAAGAAGATGACCGTTTCTTTGCTTTGAGATTTATCTCTGTATGAATCAAATGCAGCAACGACCTCTTCTCGGGTCAGTGTCGCATTCTTTATGGAACAGAGCGCTGGAGGAACCGAACGCGACAGCTTTTTGGCATCACTGTCTATCTTGAAGCGGTGCCACTGCATGCGCTCCTCGATGGTTGCATCCAACGGAGTGCGCACAGGATATGGCACCAAAACATTCTTTACCCCGAATAAAAGGCCGGTGTCATTCTGCTCCTCAGAATATTCAACGCCGCCATTCTTGCCTGTATAAGTGCGATTTGTAGCGAAAAAGACAGGAATCACAAGCCATTGTTGCACGCCTTTAGTGTCGTCCGGCGCCGGCTTCATGAGCGAGCAAGAGCACAAAAATTGCGTCCACAAAAGCAGCATCAAAAGCATAAGTGCAGATGAAGCGCGGCTTGCGCGAGGAATTACAACCTGGCTTGCAAATTTGCGCATTGGTAGTTAAGTTCCAAACGCCGATTCGATCGCTGCCATTGCCGCTAGTTCTTTGTTGTAAAAGTGAAGCTTCGGCAGTATCAGATCAATTCTCTCGAATGTTTTCTCAGTCACCAGTAATTGCTGCTGCTGATTGGCGTCCAGATCCAACATTCCAGCCGCAATAAAAGAGAGTTCTTCCGCATCCACATCATCAGAGAAAGTGCACTGCAAATCCTTCTTATACACGCTCCTGATCAATGAAATTAGTCGATTCATCTCTGTTTTGAGATCACTAACGCTGTACATTCTGGTGAATTGTATCGGGTCATCGTGCAATGTCGAAAAATCAGCCACAAGATATGGCTTGTCACGGTAATAGTTGTTGATTTTCACTCTGTCACCACCCACGGTGATGATATCAGAGCGACCATCCTGACGCTTTGACACCCGCACAACTCTGGCAATGCAGCCGACTTCACCTCGTGAATCATCGCCCTCGGAATTGAGCACGATAAACTCGCGGCTGTTCGGCAAGATATCTATGAGCATTTCGCGATAGCACGACTCAAAAATATGAAGCGGAAGAATTGAGTTCGGAAATAGTACTACACCGGGAAGAGGAAATACTGGAAGTCGGGTTCTCATGCTTTTTAACATTTGGGTCACCAGTTTTCTGTTAATACACCACTCCTACCTAATATATGAACGCTTACCGTGAACAACCGATGAACAGGATTGCTCTTTCTCATAATGTTCAAAGTCCAGTCCTGCGCCGCGGGGGCGTTTTGCTACCTTGATCACAAGTCTCAAATTGCATTCTACCAGACGGTCTCGACGATAAACGTGTAGCAGGGTATAAGAGTCGAGATAAGGATAAACTGCATGCGGCTTCACCTTAGATTCCTGGTCCCGACAATTCTAATACTCTCGACAGCCGCCGGCCATGCCAAGCAACGGTATAGTCAGGCTGGAGGTCAGGGTTACGTCTCGGAGAACGCCTTTTGGTGGCCGGCGCGACAGTACGAGGGCGTCGACGATTTCGCGACGGACAATCAGCTGTTATGAGGGGGATAAATGATTAACATTCACTGCCTGAAGTTCGATGAATCGATAGTCGAAGGCTGGGCAAACCCGGATAACCACGATAGAGGCATAGGTTGGATGGACCATCCTTCTGCTCCGGCGCGGATTGTTATGAAAGACTTCAATCCCTTCCCATTACAATTTCCCTGCAGTCTCGACGACATTTACGCAGTCAGGCGCGATGCTCTGGAGACCTTGACCAATCAAGGCTGCGGGCTAGTTGAAAGCGACGTCATTTCACGCAGCGATCTGGGTCCGCAACCAATCAAAATTGTGCGAGAAATCGCCAAGCAACCACAAAATCCTAAGGGAATGTCTTACAAAGGAGCGATTTATATTCCAATGGGCGACACCAACTTCATCATCCGAGTCTGGTGTTTTGAGGTGGGAGTCACAGGAATGCGCGATTCTGTAATCGCTAGTAAGCTTGCAGGCGAAGGGTTTGTCATGGATCCCTCCAGCCCTGATTGGGGCGGTTGGTGGTTGGACGAATATGGTCTTGGTCCGGCACCAATAAGGAAAAACCTTTCAGAAGACGCGAAATACGATCAGATGTTTCCCGATCATCCACTTTCTATAACTCGCAATTTGCTGGGCCGAATTGAGCAATCATTGCGATTTGATCCTAATGCGCAGCCGCCACAACAGTCGCCACCGCAACAGCCACCCCAAAATCCGAAAGGCAAAGGATTTTTCGGCGGTTTGTTCGGTGGCAAAAACTGATTCGGGCCAATCAGCCGATTCAAAGTTAAACAGCCACTTCACTAGCGTTGGTCAAGCTGTTTAAACGGCAATTCGCTGCCCGCCGGTATATACGTTAAAGCGGTTTTCCCTCACAAATCCCAGTAACGTCATGCCGCAATCTTTTGCCAGCTCGACCGCCAGACTGGAAGGGGCGCCGACTGCAGCAACAATAGGAATTCCCGCACCTGAGGCTTTCTGAATTAGTTCAAAACTGGCTCGTCCGCTTAGCAATAGGATACTCTCGCCGAGCGGCAGTTTTCCCAGCATTAACTGGGCTCCAATCAGTTTGTCGAGCGCATTGTGTCTGCCGATGTCCTCTCTTACAGCAAGGAGGCTTCCGGCTAGATCGAATAGTGCAGATGCATGTATGCCACCGGTGCTTTCAAAATCAGCCTGTTGCTTCCGCAGCACTGCGGGCAAACTGGAAATGATTTCACGGCTGACTGAGACCTGGCTCTCAATTAGAAACTTGCGGCGATCCATAACCGCAGAAATAGATTTCTTGCCGCAAACACCGCAACTGGAATTTACAAAAGAATGCCGATCGAGCTCTTCGCTCTCAACTCGCAAACCGTCTTGCAGTGTAATGCCAACAAAGTTGCAACCTTTGCTCTGGATGTTTTTTACATCAGAAAAACTGCCGATCACTCCTTCGTTGAATAGAAAGCCGAGAGCGAGCTCGTCATCGTTGCCGGGGGTGCGCATTGTCACCGCCACAGAACGACTAAATTCTGCACCATCGGAATTTCCGTCAACATGAATCTCGAGCGGTTCTTCAACCGACAAAAAATCCTCGACGCGCTCCGGAACACCGCCGTTGACCTTGAGCGTTTCCACCGAGACGATGTTCTTTTTATCGCTTTGACAGGACTTCATATTCAACCTTTAAGTAAGCGGTTTGGAGCGTTTTACATCAATAATCATCTGCTTCATCAATGGTTGATCGCTTTGTAGACTGAAGTCACCGATCGGACAAAGCACATTGCACTCCGGCATATATCCGGCTGCGCTGCCCTTTGGAATATTGTACTCAACCGCGCGAAACTGCAAGACCGTGCGCTGGGTACCATCTTTTGCATAGCTGGTTATATCGATCAGATCGAATTCGTCAAGCCCGCGCGCCCTCATGTCCTCACCGTTCATAAAAAGAAGTGTGCGCAGATTCTTGACGCCGCGATATCGATCGTTGTTTGAGTAGATCGTCGTATTGAATTGATCATGAGAACGTATCGTGCACATCATCAACTTTCCTGGCGGAGGAAGGTTGTCGTGAAGCTCTGCAGTCGAGAAATTGGCCTTCCCATTGGCGGTGTTGAAAATCAGTTCGCGAGCTGGCTGTGCCAGGCGAAAACCAAGCGGCTGTCTCACTCTATTATTGAAATCCTCAAATCCGACAAGCGCTTGCGACATTTTGTCTCGAGTTAGATCGTAGTTGCCGGCATATGCTTCCCACGGTGTTTTTGAATTCTGCAAGGTCGCACGTGCGATACCACATATAATGGCGCACTCAGACATCAGAGATTTTGATGCCGGCGGCTTCATCCCTTTTGACAGGTGCACCATACTCATACTGTCTTCAACCGTTACCTGTTGCGGTCCAGCACTCTGCTCGTCAAACTCGGTTCTGCCAAGGCAAGGCAGAATGAGAGCCTCCTTGCCATGTATGACATGACTTCGATTCAGCTTTGTGCTCACTTGCACCGTCAGCCCGCAGCGCTGCAGCGCCTCATATGTATATTCCGTGTCAGGAGTTGCTGAAGCAAAGTTGCCACCCATACCGACAAAAACATTGACTTCGCCTTTGTACATTCCATCGATGGTGCGAACAGTATCCAGCCCATGCTTGCGGGGTGATTTGATACCACAAGCCGCATCCAGTCGCGCCAGCCAAGCTTCCGAGGGTGCGTGATCGATTCCGCAAGTACGATTGCCCTGCACATTGCTGTGCCCGCGAATCGGGCATGGTCCGGCACCTTCTCTGCCGATGTTGCCTCTAAGCAGCAAAACATTGGTTATCTCTCGAATTGTATCAACGCCAAACTCGTGCTGAGTAACACCCAGGCACCAGCTGATGATGCAAGCGCCGGCTTGTCTGTAAATCTCTGCGGCTTTGACTATCTCCGCCCTGGCCACTCCGGACTGAAGTTCTATTTCTGCCCACGACGTCTGTGTGCACACGTGTCGATACTCTTCAAACCCAGCCGTGTACTTATCAATAAAATCTCTATCAATCGCATCCTTATCTGTTTCAGCCAGTTCCAGCAAATACTTTCCAACTCCGCGAATCACTGCCATGTCGCCGCCGATGCGGGGCTGCAAATTTAACGAGCTGGTTTTCGTCGCTTTGAAAAGCAGCATATCCATTACTTCATGCGGTGTAATCGCTTCTGTTGCCGCGACCTCAATCAAAGGATTGATGTGGACGATCTTCATGTCACGCTCTTTGACACCGTCACCAAGAGCAGTCAGCATCCTGGGAGCATTGGTAGCTACATTGACTCCCATGACAAAAATGGCATCCGCCTTCTGCCAATCTACGAGATCGACAGTTCCTTTTCCTGTGCCAATCGACGCCATCAATGCGCGTCCGCTGGCTTCGTGGCACATGTTTGAGCAGTCCGGCAGATTATTGGTGCCGAACTCGCGAGCAAACAACTGGTAGAGGAAAGTAGCCTCATTCGACAATCGGCCGGACGTATAAAAACTAGCGGCATCGGGCGAAGGCAGCGCATGCAAATGTTTTGCGATCAGCGCGAAAGCTGATTCCCAGCTGATTGGCTCGTATCGATCCGTGGACTGGCTGTAGACCATAGGCTCGGTAAGCCGTCCGGCATTTTCCAGTTCAAAATCAGTCCAGCACTCTAAATCAGAAACTGTGTTTTGCGCAAAGAACTCCGGTCCAACCCGCTTCTTTGTCATCTCCCAGGTAACATGCTTTATGCCATTTTCGCAAATGTCCATCCTCAGGCCTTTGCGATCATCCGGCCACGCACAACCGGGACAATCGAATCCGCCATTTTCATGATTCATGCGAAAAATAGATTCGACGCCTTCGACAATAGCACCCTGTTCCACAAGCACACGCCCCACACTGAGAGCGGCACCCCAGGCTGCGGCGGGATGCTTGTAGTCTTTTTGCGAATACTTGGGCGCCTTCTTTTTGGAAGAGTCCTTCTTCCCATTGGAAGAGTCTTCCTTCCCACTTGAAGCGCTTCTCGTCTCTTCAGGCTTATGCTCGTCGTTCAGTTGGTTTGCCTCCCGAATTGAAACAAGCTACCGCTCAATTATTTGTCCGAAGTCTGTGGACGGCTGAAGAGAAATGGAGAGTTTCGCAGAGCATCAATGATTTTCGGCGACACGCTGAAATTGGTTTCCAGCAGTCTTTCCGGTGTCTTCGCCAACCACTCCGTCAAGGCGATCTCCTGGTAGGAGCCGGCATTGAAAACAGCCAGCATCTCGCACTCGCTGTCACCTACAGTTTCCAGGTAATGACCCATTCCCATCGGCACGTATCCGACATCGCCAGGACCGAATTCGCGAGTGATGGCGCGTCCCTGCGATCCAAATACCGTCATGCGCGCGCGACCGCTAATGTAATACTGCCATTCATCCGCATTAGGATGCCAGTGCAATTGGCGCATTGCATACGGCTTCATTTTGAGGATGGCGCCGCACATGGTTTTCGAAATTGGAAATTGCTTTTGATCGACAAGATTGAACGAACCACCCGATGTTACGAGAGGTACTTTTGATCCCAGTCTGAAACGGTGAGTCAAAGGTGGCGGATTATCGGTGCCGGGCTCAGGATCCAGAGGAAGAGGGGGTGGAACAGGACCTTGACTTATATAGACTTCCTTTTTGGGAAAGGCTGAAAATGCGCTTACCGGCAAACCGAAATTCTTGCTTAGAACACCTGGAGGTGTTTGAGCAATCCAGTCGCTGACACTGAAAGTGGCAAACTCCGAGAAGTACCCGCTATCAAAAACCAAGATGAAGTGGCATTCTTCGTTGCCGATGCCCTGAATCGAATGCCCGTGTCCGCGCGGGAAATACCAGACATCTCCGGGGCCGAAATCCTTGATTTCGGAATGCCCTTCCGGATCGATCACGGTAATTCTGCAATGACCGGCGATCACGTATGACCATTCCGCAGCGTTGGCATGCCAGTGAAGTTCTCGCAAACCGCCTGGCTTTAGAAACATGGAAACGCCGGCCAGCCCCTTCGAAATCGGAAAGTTCTTCGCGGTCGCTTCGTTGGATGCGCCGCCTGGATGCTCTTTGAGCGGCTGTTTTCCGAGTTCGTATTTGATCTCGGGCATGGCATCGCTTTCCGCTTCAGGTGCGGAAGCCGAAGCAATTGCTTGCCTCTTTACCAAGTCTACAGACGTGTCGGAAGTGTTGGAAGCATTCAACGAAGCTTCCGGCTTACTTCTTATCGTCATGGAATAGTCGCCTTTTGCAAAAACAGCAGGAGACGAAAGACCAAACAAGCATGCGATTGCAAGAGTAAATGCGCTGAACGTTTTTGTATCGATCATGACCGTTATCTACTGGGGAGCGAGGATCGTAGCTTATTGACATGAGTCTTCCGTGGCTGTATTACGAAGCGATCCGACTGGACATCCAGCCCTTTGACAACAGCACATCGAAGGCTAGCAATAAACTGTTGGATCAATTACTTCACCGCCCCTTCCCAATCACGAGGATTCACAAATGAAACGGCATATCCTTTGCTCCGCCGCTATTCTGGCTTCTTTCCTTGGGAGTTTGGCAGGGACTCTGCTGATTCAATGCAGTGTCGCTTATGCGCAAAGCAATGCACTGACAGGCACCATGCTCAATCTCACCGGTCCCGACGGCCGCTTGCGCGTGCAGGCGGGGCATTATGACGGCTCCTACTCTCCAGCTGAAAAAGGGCAACCCCTGGTTGCGCTTTACGACAACAGCCACAATATCCGCCTGCTCCTGCGCTTAGCCGGCCGCAATGAGTCGCCCGTACTCGTTTTCAAAGACACCAGCCATAGAGACCGCATGGTAATAGGTCTGGCAATGGAAGGCAGCGAACAAGAACCATTTATCGCCGTCTTTGATAAAAATGGCGGCAAAAAACTGCTGACCGGTGCCTATTAGCCTGCAAGCATCGGGTGCTTACCAGGCGGCAAATGTCTCAAAACTTCCGCATTCAGAGTTTTTTTGCCAACAGTCGCAGTAGCCATCAACTGAGCGGCACGATTCATGCTTAGCTTGCTAAACTGAAGTTCGGAGACCGCTGTTAAGGGATTAAACGGAAAAACAAATATGAAAACCATACAACTCGCTCTGGGCCTAATGCTCTCACTTATGTTGACTAGCTCGACAGCCGTCCTGGCTAAGGATTCTGCCACGAAGAGCACGAAGACGGATGCGGCAACAACCACAGCCAAGGAAGAAGTAAAAGAAACTGCCAAAGCTGCAGATAAGAGCGCCAAGGCTGAAGAAAAGAAGACGGACAAGGCTGCCAAGTCCGCAAAAGCTGAAGAGAAGAAGGCTGCCAAAGCTGCAGGCAAAAAGGCAGACAAGGCTGAAAAGTCCGCCAAGACTGAAGAAAAAACGGCTGCCAAAGCTGCAGACAAGAAAGCAGACAAGGCTGAAAAGGCTGCCAAAACCGAAGCCAAAGATGCCTCCGCTGAAGCAGGAAAGGCTGCCGGAGACAAAGAACACGAAGGAATGACTTTCGTGAAGGGCTACACAAAGAAAGACGGAACCAAGGTTGAAGGATACTGGCGCAAGAACGCGGCGAAGAAGTAACCACTAGCCTTCTGCCAATCAGACCATAAACTAACGAGCGCCCGCAATCTGTGCAGGCGCTCGTTAAACTTTACAAGCAATGTCTTTCTATTTTGCCTTTGAATGGGCGGATGCAGGTGAAGTCATGGACGAAGGCGGTGCGGTCGACTTCGTTTTCGATGCGGTCGAGTGGGCTGACGGTGCGCTTGCTGTCACAGCCGGTTTTGTGGAGTTTAAGGCCGGTG
>Ga0265313_10003485_pt1 | contig 12692 bp, 12 predicted proteins | sample 4123metaG_FD_203122 | JGI IMG/M metagenome (GOLD analysis project Ga0265313, IMG submission 203122) | Rhizosphere microbial communities from Carex aquatilis grown in University of Washington, Seatle, WA, United States - 4-1-23 metaG | ecosystem: Host-associated > Plants > Roots > Rhizosphere >...
AGGCTTCCATCGCTACTCTGTGGACGAAAACTGGTTCGTTCCGCACTTCGAAAAGATGCTGTACGATCAGGCGCAGCTCGCGATTTCGTATCTGGAGGCTTACCAGATCACCGGCGACTCGCAGTACGCCGATGTCGCCCGCGACATCTTCGAGTACGTGCTGCGTGACTTGAAACATCCAGATGGCGGATTTTATTCGGCTGAAGATGCCGATAGCGCTGCCGATCCCGCTCAGCCGAAAGAAAAGTCCGAGGGCGCATTCTACATCTGGAGCTATCAGGAAATCGTGGATGTTCTCGGTGAGGCCGACGCTTCTGTTTTCTGCCAGCGATTTGGAGTGCAACCGAACGGCAACGTTCAGGAAGATCCGCACGGAGAGTTCACTGGACGTAACATTCTTTACCAAGCACAAGACGTTCCCTTCAACGAACAGTCCCTCGCCAAGCTGCTGGAAGTCCGCTCGCGCCGTCCCCGTCCGCATCTTGACGATAAGATCCTCGCCGGCTGGAATGGCATGATGATTTCGGCTTTCGCCAAAGGCGCACAGATTCTCGCAGGATCAGGCGATGCTCAACGTTATGAGCAAGCGGCGCGCGATGCCCGGAATCTGCTCTATCGGCATCTGTGGCGGGAGGCCGATTCCACGCTACTGCGCCGTTATCGCGAAGGCGACGCAGCTATCGAGGCGTTCCTGGACGATTATGCGGCTCTGATCAACGCCCTTGTGGATTTGTATGAAACGGCGTTCGACCCGGCTGATCTGACCTGGGCTGCGCAGCTTGCCGAACGTGCCATCACGCTGTTTCAGGATGCAGAAGGCGGCGGATTCTTCAGTTCTCCCGCGAATCAAAGCGATCTGGTGCTTCGCCTCAAGGATGATTACGACGGCGCGGAGCCTTCCGGGAACTCGGTCATGGCGTTGGCGCTGCTTCGCCTGGCGCGTATCACAGGACGAGAGGATTTCCGCAAGTCTGCTGAGCGCACGCTCGAAGCATTCTCCGGGCGCATGCTCGCAGGCGGCGCGGGACTGCCGCAGATGCTGGTGGCGCAGATGTTCGCCATGGGCAAGCCGATGGAGCTGGTTCTGGCGGGCCCTCGTGACCAACAAGTCGGGTTGCTGACGGAAATCCGCAAACGCTTTCTGCCTAACGCGGTGGTTATGCAAGCGTCCGAAGCGCCGCAGGCCATGCCTGCTATTGACAATCGCGCCACCGCTTATGTTTGCGAAAACTACGCATGCAAGCTGCCCGTAACGGACGCCGCCGGGCTCGCAGAATTACTGCAAGCGGAATTACTACAATAGAAATCTATGGAGAGACCAGTGGAGAGACAAGGCGCTACAACATTAAGAGGAAATCCGCTGACGGTGCTTGGTCCGGCGTTGAAGCCGGGCGAGAAGGCGCCGGATTTCAAGGCGGTCGACGATTCACTCAAGGATGTCAATCTGGCAGGCACGGGCAACGGCGTTCGAATTTTCAGCGTGGTCCCATCGCTCGATACCCCGGTGTGCGACGCGCAGACCAAGCGATTTAATGAAGAAGCCGGCAAGCTGCCCGACGTGAAGATCTACACCATCAGCATGGATCTTCCCTTCGCGCAAAAACGTTGGTGCGGCGCCTACGGCGTGGATCACGTAAAGATGGTTTCCGACCACCGCGACGGATCTTTCGGCCAGGCCTACGGGACGCTGATCAAGGACCTTCGCATCATGAGCCGCGCGATCTTCGTGATCGACAAGAACAACGTGATCCGGTATGCGGAGTACGTGAAGGAAGTTGCCGATCACCCCGATTACGAAGCAGCACTCTCGGCGGCCCGAGCGGCTGCTGGCGGTGCGGCCTCCGCTTAATTCGCTAACCCGCTAGCTCAAAGCCGGCTGGGCTTGAAGCGCTTAAATACTACGAGTCCAGCCAGACCCAGCCCCAGGATCGACCAGGTGGCCGGCTCGGGAGTGACCGCCGGCGGAAGGTCATCCGATACGTTGAAGGTCTGGTTTGGGGTGGTTTGAAGCTTGAAGATGACGTCGCTGTAGTCGCCGTATCCTTCCGTGGCATTCGGGCCAAGGCTTTCATCGAAACCGATGTAAAAGGTGTTCGGAGTCTGCGGGTTTTCCATGAGCGAGAAGTGCTGATAGTTCGGGTCGCCCCAATTGAGCGCCGAGTTCGAGTAGTACATGTGGCAGTAGGGGGCTCCGTTGGCGCCGTATCCGCAAGTGTAAGAGTAGATTCCGTAATTCGACCAGCTGCCTACAAGGACTGGGGATTGCGGAGTTACGTTATTGTTGATGATGCCATTCGGAGAATTGAGGTTCCATAGCGTCCCGGTTGCGAACAGCGTCTCGTTGATGGTGGGATCGGCGACGTCATACAGCCCGATCTGATTGCCAACCATACCTTGGGAGCTGTAAGGATAATTGGATTGCCCGTCGCTAAAGAGCAACGTGGCTTGCACCAACGACCCCGACTGGGCGAACGTGAAGTTAGGCGCATCCGCGCCGGGGCCGCCCGTCGACAGATAATCTCCGAAGCTGCCGCCTGTGCCCAGATAGTCAGTGGAGCCCAGCGTCGGGTTGCTGCCAGTGAGGTAGTCCCCGACGTTCATGTTCGCGCCCTCGGCGGAGTTGTTATTCCAGAACGGCGTACTACTCGTACCTGTGGTCGATTGAAAGTTCGCCGGGATGCCGACTAAGCTGCCCGTCGAAGTAATGGTGTCCGCCTGAGCCCCGATCGATATCAGTATTCCTGCGGCAATAATCCCAAACGTTTTCATCTTTCCCCCGATGGACCTTGCGTTCCCGGCTGCGTTTGTCAAACTGTACTGGCTAGCCGGTGTCTTCAGTCCCAGCTAGAAAATATCAAGTAGGTCTGGGCTTGCTATTCACCCGAACGTACCGGGACGAGAAATCGTACTGAATGCGTTGGTCTAAGATGACGGTCCTGTTTTCTGAAACTTCCGCCTAAGGTGCGAGGTTCCGCGACAACGTTATGGAACTAGAAAAGGATTTCGAAGTCTTGTTGCCAACCCATTGAGAGATTTAGGAATACGGGCGGGTGGATTCCAGGATCGCCACTCCGGAGTACCGGAACCTTTGGCTTTCCGTACAATAGTACTTATTCGAATCTTTCATCAAATTCTTCAAGTCAGGATTGCGGCGGAATTGGCATTAGTATGAGCGACGCGACATTCGGGACCTGGAGCGCGGCCGCGAGCCCGGTGACCATCGAGTATTCGCTGGTGGTGATCGAGGAGATCCGGCGCGAGGTGGCCGAGGGCTTCCAGAAGCTCTCGCGGGGCGGAATCGAAGTGGGCGGCCTGTTGTACGGTGTGCGCGAAGGGCAGACCGTGCGGATCATGGCGATTCGTCCGGTGACCTGCGAACATTCCGGAGGTCCAACATTTCGTCTTTCCGAGCGGGATCGCGCGGCTCTCCACGAACAGATTCGCCAGGATCAAGCGGATCCGCGCCTGGAGGACTTGGTGTGCCTAGGTTGGTACGTATCGCACACCCGCACCGAAATCACGCTGGCCGAATCCGACCTGGAGATCTTTTCGAGCTTCTTTTCCCAGCCGTGGCAGGTAACGCTAGTCGTCCGGCCGAGCCGGGGCGGGAATATGCGGGCTGGATTCTTTGTCCGGGAGCCGGACGGCGTGTTGAATGCGAGCCAGAGCTACCTGGAGTTCAATTTTCCGGACCGGCTAGCGGCGGTGTTTGATCATAGGGGAGATCGTCGAGGCGACCCACGTGGAGACCAACGTGGAGACCAACGCGGGTCGTTTGCCGAGCGGGAGCGCCAAGCGGCGGACCGCAGCGCCGCCCGCGCCGCTCGCGCTTCGGCCGTGCCTGCTTCTGCCGAGCCCGCTTCTGCCGAGCCCGCTTCTGCCGCCCCTGCACAAGATATCCCGCGCGACATGCCGCGTTCTGGCCCGGCCTCACCCCATGTGACATCGATTTTTGGAGAGCCGGCGCGATCTCCAGCTCCGCCGGTCGAGTCCGCTCAGCCTGGTCCCGTTAAGCCCAGCTCCGGTAAGAAGTGGTTATGGCTGGCGGCCGCCTTGATCGTGATCGTGGGACTGGCAGTTACGGGCGCGCGCTTTCTGGCATCCGGTGTGAAGAATGAAGCCATGACGCTGAACGTGCTGGAACGGGAGGGGCAACTGGATATCGAATGGAACCGCCAATCCGCGCCCGTATCCAAGGCCGTCCGCGGCACGCTGGAGATCGCCGACGGCCCTGAGACCCGGACCATCCCACTGAAGCCGGCCGACCTGGCGCTGGGGAAGTTCTCCTACAAGCGCGAAACAGGGGATATTCAGGTGCGAATGATCGTCGAGGCGCCCGACGGGGAAAAAGTGCAGGAGGCATCCCGCTTTCTAGGACCGCCTCCGCCCAAGGCAAACGACGACGAGTTGAAGACCCTGCAGAATCGCAAGGACGAACTGGACTCCGAAGTACAGCGCCTGAAGCAATTGAACGATCAGCAGGGGCAGCGGATACAGCAGTTGGAGCGCACGCTGAAAATCCTTCAGACCCGACAGGGGAACTAGCTTCGCCCCAGTCTGCTCATGCTCCTTCCCATTTACCAGGTAGATGCCTTCGCGGGTGGGCTCTTTTGCGGTAATCCCGCTGCAGTCTGCCCCCTGGAGCGATGGCTCACGGACGACATTCTCCAGGCCATCGCCGCAGAGAACAACCTGTCGGAGACAGCCTATTACGTTCAAGCGAACGGGCGCTACCATCTGCGCTGGTTCACGCCGGCCGTGGAGGTGGACTTATGCGGCCACGCCACATTGGCGGCCGCTTACGTCATTCAGCAACTACGGCGGGAAACCGCGGAACCGAAGGTGACTTTCGATTCGCGCAGCGGCGAATTGACCGTCGCGCGGGAAAATGATCTTTACGTTCTGGATTTCCCTTCATGCTATCCGCCGGGGTGTGCGGATGATCCCGTTCTATTCGAGGCTCTCGGCGCTCGGCCTGTAGAGTTCCTGCGGACGGGCGATTGCTTCTGCGTGTTCGAGGCCGAAGATCAAGTCAGAGCCCTGGCTCCGGATATGAGCAAGCTCGCCGCGGTGGATTGCCGCGGGACGATCGTTACCGCGCCAGGTAAGGACTGCGATTTTGTCTCGCGCTTTTTCGCGCCGCGCGCCGGAATCCCGGAAGATCCGGTGACGGGCAGCGCACATACGAATTTAATCCCCTATTGGTCCCGCAGGCTGGGCAAGAAGAAGCTGTTCGCGCGGCAAATCTCGCGGCGGGGCGGGGAATTGTGGTGCGAAGACCGGGGCGCTCGGGTGGGAATCGGGGGCCGGGCTGTACAATACCTGGAGGGCCACATCACGGTTCCCTCCGAATGAGTGTAACTACTTTCCGATCAGGGGCATCTGAACGTTTATGAGAAAACTAGCTGTGTTGCTGTTCTTGGTGGGTGCGGGTTCCGCCTGGGGGCAGTTATTCGAGGTCTGGTTCAACGGCGGGGAATCGCTGATGTCGAACAAGGGGCTTGGAACCTTTAATGTGGACCCAACCACCGGCCTTCCCCTTCCGGGCGCAACGAAGAATGACGTGCAATTCGGGGATGGCTTCCGCTTCAGTTTTCGAATGACCCTCAACAATGAAAGCCATTTCGGCCATGAGGTGCAGTATGCCTACAGCAGGACCTCACTCGATATTCCAGCACAACCCGCCATCGTTGGGACGGTAAATAATATTGGCTCACCGGCTACTCCGGCATCTAGCCAGGGCATGGCAATTCATCAGGGCGGGTACAATTTCCTCCTGTATGCGACCACCGAGGGAACCCGCATCCGGCCCTTCGCCACCGGAGGCGTGGGCTTCGCTAACTATGTGCCGCCGGGCTCTTCGGCTTACTCGGGCGGAGGATCTAACAAGTTCGGAGTCAACTACGGAGGCGGCGTTAAGGTGCGCTTGACGCATTTGTTCGGCGCACGTCTGGATGTCCGCCAGTACACCACGCCCAAGCCCTTCAATCTGCCTCTGGCCTCAGGCTGGTTGAGGCAGACGGAAGTATCCGTGGGGATCGGTGTCATATTCTAGGGCTGGAAATGCCGGGGTTAGAATAAAAGCACGGGCTAAAACAGAAATGTACGCGAACGTGTTGCGGCGAGTCAGTCCGGCGGCGGGGCTTCTGCTGCTGGCCACGTTAGGCTTGCCAAAGACCGCCTTCGGCCTGGATCCGAGCCGCAAGCTTACCCAGTACGTTCATCGCATCTGGCAGTCCCAGCAAGGCTTGCCGCAAGGCGCCATCCTCCAGATTTTTCAGACGCGGCAAGGTTACCTGTGGCTGGCGACGCAAACCGGCCTGGTGCGTTTTGACGGAGTCCGCTTCCAGGACGCGGAGGATATTATTCCAGGCGCGCCCCCCAATCTAGGGGTGCGGGCCGTACTGGAAGATCCACAGGGAAGGCTGTGGCTCGGCTCCACCGAATCGGGGATCTACCGGCTCGGACCGGACGGCGTGAAGCAATACACCACGGCGCAAGGGCTTCCGTCCAACGTCATCCAGTGCCTGGTCCAAGAACGTGATGGTGCAGTGTTGGTATGCACGGATACCGGGCTGGCTCGCATGGATGTTTCCGGCAGCGAACCCAAGATTCACCGCCTCGCCGAGGATGACTCTACGATGGTTTCCCAAAATGTTCGGGCGGCCTGTGAGGATTCCAGCGGAATCCAGTGGATCGGAGGCGACCGGCCGGCGGTTCAATACGGCAGTCGCATCATACCCCTTAAAGGGATTCCTGCTTCCGCATCCGTGAGAGCGTTGCTGTGCGTCGGCGACACCGTATGGGTGGGAACCAGCGACGGCCTGATACGGATTCACGATAACGAGCAGCATCTTTTCACCGCAAAAGACGGCTTGGCCGATGATTTTGTGTTTTCTCTGGCGGAAGGCTCGGCCGGCACGATCTGGATCGGGACTCGCAACGGCTTTAGCCGCCTGCGCAACGGCCACCTGGATAGCTTCCGGCCTCAAGACGGGTTGTCTCAAAGCAACGCGATCGCGATGTTTGAGGATCGGGAAGGAACCTTATGGGTGGGCACCAAACGCGGCCTGAACCAGTTCGTGGAGGGGCGCGGCGTTCCCTACACGGCCAGCGAAGGACTTCCCAGCAACGAGGCTGGTCCGGTGCTCGAAGACCGCGCCGGTATCGTTTGGGCCGGCACGCTGGATCGCGGGCTGGCGCGCTTTGACGGGCACGAATTCCGTTCGTTGACCACGCGCGACGGGCTGGCGTCGAACACCATACTCGCGTTGGCTGAGGATCGCGACGGTTCCTTGTGGGTGGGTACGCAAAACGGGCTGAACCAGTTGCGTGGCGGGCGCGTGGCGGAAACCTACACGGTTCAGCGGGGCCTGCCGGGAAACGTAATCCGAGCCCTGTATGAGGACCGCGCGGGTGTGTTGTGGGCGGGGACCGAAAAAGGGCTGGCGGCACTCCGCGGCGGGCGTTTCGAGACCGCGCCGGCGCCGGCTTCAACCAACCCCCAGGCCGCCGTAGTGGCGCTGTCGGAGGATCGGGAAGGACACATCGTAATCGCCACCGACCGCGGCGTCTACCAGGGCTTGCCGGATGGATTCCGAGAAATCACCTTCAATGGAGCAGCGATTCGTCCCGTGAATGCGCTGTATCGCGATGTTGACGGGCTGCTGTGGATGGGACTGAACGGCGGCGGGTTACGTCTATGGAACGGCTCCGGGATCGCCAGTTTCCTGCCGCGCGACGGATTGTACGACGGGGAAATTTATGGAATCGTGCGCGACGATCAGGATCGCTTGTGGATGGCATGCAGCCGCGGAATTTTCTCCGTGCCGCGCGGCGAGCTGCGACAGTTCGCGGCTGGACAGATTAAGAAAGTAACCAGCGCCGCCTACAGTCCGATGGACGCGCAGCGCGTGATCGAAGGGCAATCCGGGGTAGCCCCGGTGTTGTCGAAGGGCCAAGATGGGCGTCTGTGGTTTGCGACCATTCGCGGATTGCTGATGCTGGATCCCAGTCACTGGGAGCGGGAAGCGACGCCACCGATGGTTGTGATTGAGAGCCCGATCGTCAACGGCCACAGCGAACAGGCGGACCACATCGGGCAATTGCCGCCGGGGCAAAAGAACATCGAGTTCAACTACACCGGACTGGCTTATTATCTGCCGGCCCGTTTGCGGTTCCGGTACATGCTGGAGGGATACGACAAGGAATGGATCGACGCCGGCAACCGCCGCGAGGCTTTCTATACCAATCTGCCGCCCGGCCCGTTCCGGTTTCGCGTGACCGCCTGCAATGTCGACAATGTCTGCAATGAGCAAGGAGCCACCGTGGCGTTTTCCCTGGCTCCGCGTTTTTACCAGCACGCCTGGTTCTGGCCGCTGGTGGCGATAGCGATCGCCGGGCTGGGTTGGCTAGGGTACCAGTTGCGGATCCGCCGGCTTCGCGAACGCTACGACCTGATCCTGGCCGAACGCAGCCGCATCGCGCGCGAGTTGCACGACACGCTCATTCAGGGCTTCTCCGGCATCACCATGGCCATGCAGGCGCTGGCCGGCCGCCTGCGCACCTCGCAGGAGCGGGAAACGCTCGATGATATTATTCGCGATGCCGCCACTTGCCTGCGGGAGACGCGCCAGTCGGTGGCGGGCTTGCGCGCGGGACACGATTCGGAATCGGGCTTAGCGGTGGCAATAGGTTCCGCGGCGCGCGAGATCACCGATACGAAAGATGTCCGGCTCAAACTCAAGTTGGAGAAAGTTCCCGGCAAATTGCCCGCCGAAGTGGAGTACAACCTGTTGCGCATCGCCAGCGAGGCGATATCCAATGCGGTGAAGCATTCCGGGGCGCGCAACATCGAGGTGGCGCTGGAGTCCACTGCGGAAGGGCTCCGGCTCCGCGTGCATGACGACGGGTCCGGTCTGGGGAGAGACGGCGCTGCGCTGCGTCCGGGCCATTACGGAATTATCGGCATGAAGGAACGCGCTACCCAGATCGGCGCGGATCTGCAATTGCTCAGTGAGCCCGGGCACGGCACGACTGTTTCCGTACATTTGCCCGCGGGCCGGGCTCCGGCAGCGGAAAAAGTCGAGAAGGTGGAAACACTGCAATGACTCCGACAACATTGACTCAAACCACGACCACGCCGATACGGGTTCTGTGCGCCGACGATCATCCGCTGGTGCGCAAAGGGATCGCCTCGATTCTGGCCAATGAGACCGACGTGATCCTGGTGGGCGAGGCCGGCAGCGGCCAGGAAGCCGTGGAGCTGTTCCGAAAGCTGCAACCGGACGTCGTCCTGATGGATCTGCGCATGCCCGGGATGAGCGGGATCGAGGCCACCCGGATCATCCGCGCCGAGGCGCCGGAGACCAAGATCATCGCGCTGACCAGCTACGACGGCGATCAGGATATTTATCGCGCCATCGAAGCCGGTGTGCGCGGCTACATCTTGAAAGAAATGGTTCACACCGAGGTGCTGCGCGCGATCCGCACCGTGCACGCCGGCAAACGCCTCATGCCCGCGGAAGTGGCCGAACGCCTGAGCGAGTATTTCCCCCAGATGGCTCTGACGCCGCGTGAAATCGAGGTCCTGCGCTTCGTCGCCAAGGGCATGGCGAACAAAGAGATCGCCCATCAGCTCGGCACCGCCAGCGGGACCATCAAGATGCACATCCAGAACATCCTGGCGAAGCTGGATGCATCCGATCGCACCCACGCGGTGACGATCGCTTTGGAACGTGGAATCCTACATCTCGATTTCTGATGCCGCCGCCAGGCGTCGAGATCGTGACACCCCGGCTGTGGTTGCGCCGCTGGCGGGCGGAGGACCTGGAGCCCTTTGCCGCGCTGACGGCCGATCCTCAAGTGGCGGAGCACTTTCCCTCCACGCTTTCGCGCGCGGAAAGTGAGGCGATGTTCGGGCGGATCCAAGAACACTTCAAGAAACATGGTTATTGCTGGCGGGCGGTCGAACTGCCTGGGCAGGTCCCGTTTATAGGTTTCATTGGTCTCGCGGTGGTGCCTTTCGAAGCGTCCTTCACGCCGTGCGTAGAGATCGGGTGGAGACTCACACCTCCGTGGTGGGGAAAGGGGCTGGCCACCGAGGGAGCTCGTGCCGCGCTGGAATACGGCTTCGAGCGCCTTGGCCTGGAGGAGATCGTGGCCTTCACCGTGCCAGGCAACGTCCGTTCGCGCCGAGTGATGGAGAAGCTGGGGATGCGTTATTCGGAAGGTTTCGAGCATCCTCGCATCGACCCGCAACACCCGCTCTGCCGTCACGTGCTGTATCGCCTGTCGCGAGCGGAGTGGGCTAACGCACGTCCTTAAGCCGCGTTGCCGGCATCCACTGGTAGCCGAAAGGATCCACCAGTCCGGCGGTGCGATCGCCCCAAGCCTGGTCGGTAGGTGGCCAGAGCGACGTCGCTCCCGCTTCGATCGCGCTTTGGTAGACCGCGTCGCAATCCTCCACGTGGAGATAGAAGCTGCTGGACATAGGATCCGGCTCGTGCGGTTCGCCCATCTCGAGCACCGCATCCCCGATGCGGACCGCGGCATAGGCCACGCGGCCGTCATGTTCGTAGAGCGCGAGTTGTTTGGCACCCAGGGCCCTCGTCAGGAAATCGATGTAAGTGGCGGCGCTGGTTGGATGCACGAAAGGTGTCACGGTCCACAGGCCATGGAGCGCCGGAGTGACGCCCAGGTGCGTCGCGATGTACCACTGGTTCCCCGAGGCGTCCGTCACAAACCCGGCGCGTTCGCCGTACACCGTGTCTGAGGGTTCGCCCATCGACGTGGCTCCAGCTTCAATCGCGCGCTTGAACGTGGCGTCGCAGTCTGGCACGTAGACGTGAAATGCCCCGATCCACTCGTGGCCCCGTACGGACTCGCCTCCCATGATGATGAGATCGGAATCACCGATCTTCACCCCGGCAACGAGCCCGTCAGGTCCGTGAGGATGCCGGGACGTTTCCTCAGCATTGAAGGTGCGCTTCAGGAAGTCGATCAGCTCAGACGCATTAAGCACGGCAATAAACGGTGTGACCGTGCGTAGGCCTTCACGAATAGGTGCGACAGCCGAAGTGGTCATGGCTGCTCTCCTTTGCAAGTCTGATTTCAAGCGTTTCTGGAAGCCTTCATCGGGCAGATCGCGCAGGCTGGCAGCGATCCGGGCCAGCGCGGCGAGCTCGGGATCGTCCGGCGGCGGCGCGCCGGTGACGATGGCGTCGATGATCCGATCGAGTTGTTCCACCTTCATGTTGTCGGGCATCAGCGCGTCGTCAGGCATGAGCGCCCTCCATTTGAGCCCGGAGATTTTCGATAGCCCGGAACTGCAGTTGCTTCACCGCACCCTCGCTACGGCCGAGCTCGCCCGCAATTTCCCGGATGCTCTTCTGTTCCACGAAGCGCATGTGAATCACCCGGAACTGCGCCTCCGGAAGCCGTTCCACCATCTGGAAAAGCATGGCGCTGCGTTCGATTTCCTCGGGTGCGGGCCGGTCGGTTTGGCTAAACATGTCCGCCGGATTCCCCGATTCGCGTCCGCTGCGCTGCCAGTGGTCGGCGATGGCCCGCGAGGCGATCCGCAAAAGCCACGCGATAAACGGAACGCCGCGCCATTCGAACTTGCCGATCCCTGCCAGGGCTTCGCGGAAGACCTCGGACGTGAGATCCTCGGCTTGGTTCCGGTCGCCGACGCGGCGGATTACGTAGGCATAAACACGGTGGAAGTTGCGTTCGTAGAGCTCGTCGAAGCACGCCGGATCGCGCTGTGCGGCTTCCACTCGCAGTCGATCGGCTTCGTCCGGGATCATTCTTTATTCGTTAGAGTAATCCGCCGGGAGGGGCAAAAAGTTACGCCCGCCGTTTGGGCGTTTTACCCTGCTTATTGGCCCAGGCTATCCGCAGCACGCCTTTCAGCACATCCGGTGTCACCTTAGCCAGGCGCACCAAAGTGGCGCCCTTCTCACCCCACTTGTTCGGGACGGGCAGGAAGATCGCGGGTGCATCCTGGATCATCCCGTCCTGCTGCTCCTTTGTGAGCAGTAACACGCCGCATCCAACCTTCTCATAGGCCAGCGTGGCGAAGATCTTTCCGCCCACACGGAAATCGGCAACGTGGAAATGGGAACCTTCGGCTGTATCCGGCAGGCTCAGAGCAAGACGACGGAAACCCGCTGCGGTCACGCTGCTAGCATACTATGCCATTTGGCGAACCGTTCTCTGGACTTATTGGGAGTCGAACGCGGGTACGCAAAGCGGCATAGTGGATTCACCTGGAATGTTAAAGATCGAGTCTAAACCGGAAGCAACGGGCACAGTCAGACTGACGCTGGCGGGCAAGATCCATGCGAATTCGCTGGGGGAGATTCGCCGGGCGATCGACCGCGCACGCAGGCAGCGAGCCCGGCGCGTTGCGCTCGATCTGAGCGAGATCACACTGGCCGATCGCGCGAGTATCGACTTTCTGGCGCAGCAGAGCAAGGAAGAAGTCGAACTAGTCAATTGTCCTCCGTATCTCGCATCCTGGATCGAGCGGGAGCGTTGAGACCAAAAGAGGACAGTTTAAGCCGGCGGCTCGGCGACCACCAGCACCGCCGCGGATACCGCGTGACGAACCCCGTCGATGGTCGTCCCGAAGATCAAGTCCTTTAGGCCGGTGTGGCCATGGGCGCCCATGACCACTAGATCGGGCT
>Ga0265313_10003487_pt1 | contig 12690 bp, 10 predicted proteins | sample 4123metaG_FD_203122 | JGI IMG/M metagenome (GOLD analysis project Ga0265313, IMG submission 203122) | Rhizosphere microbial communities from Carex aquatilis grown in University of Washington, Seatle, WA, United States - 4-1-23 metaG | ecosystem: Host-associated > Plants > Roots > Rhizosphere >...
GTTGGTGGTGCCCAGATCGATTCCAATGTTCATGGATTGCGGATGGAGACTATTCGATCTCGATTTCGGCCGGAGCTAACACGCTGTTATTAAATGTGTCCGGTCCGGTGGGAGGCAGATCCACCTTTTCCGCCTTCCAGCCCTTGTGCCGCAGCACACCGCCGGGAGCCGTGCCAGTCGGAGGCACCTTGCCGATGAACTTCAGGGCAGCCTTATCCACGCCCTCCGTCTTGGTGAACGTCCCCTCCACACCGTCGATTACAGGTTGCAGCCGCATATAACGGTCCAGTGCTAACCGCGACTGCGCATGTACGTCGCGCACTGCCGCGCCGATCTGATCATCGGCGAACGGGCCGATGTCCTCCATTAGAAAATCCACCAGGCGCGCCTCGCGTTGCAGGATGCCCAAAATCTGTACCGCGCCAATAGAAGGCCCGGCCTGCGGTTTCGGCGGCGGTGAAGCTTTCTCCTGCGAAGATCTCACCGGCATGGCTTTCGAGTATCCGAAGGCCTGGGCGATGTCGGCTGGCAGCGTGCCGCCGAACAGGATGGAGAAGAAAGCGCGAAATGCGTAAGAAATGCGGCTCATATCTGTAGAGAACTCCAGGATACACTGCCCCCCCGTGTTGGATGCCCACTTATAATTGAGATACCGATGCGCAAACGGCATCTTTTCGGCGCGGGCCTGGTGGTACTGGCGATTCTGGTCACGCTGGTGGTGTGGCAGGTTTCCTTCACCTTCGGCGAGTTCGGTCCCACTAATGCGGCCGAAACATTCCTGTTCTGGGCTGTCTCCACGCTGATTTTCTTGCTGACGGTAACGCTCGGATTCATGCTGTTCCGGGAGACCGTCAAGCTGTACCTGGAGCGGCAGCGCAACCGTGAAGGCTCGCGCATCCGGTCGAAGCTGGTATTTGGCGCCCTGGCGCTGAGCTTGCTCCCCGTCGTATTCCTGGTGCTGTTCAGCTACGCAGTTTTGAACCGAAATCTTGACAAGTGGTTTAGCGCGCCAGGGGAGGGGATGAATATCCAGCTGCGGGGCGTCGCGGAGGGACTCGGGGAGGAGGTGCAATCGCGGGCGGATGCGCTGGCACACTGGCTCTCGATACTTCCAGAGGTGCGGAATGGAACCGCGGACTTCGCCAAACTGTGCCGCGAGAACCGGATCGAGCAACTACGCATCGACTCACCTGGGGGAAGTCGTATCCTGTGCGCCTCCACCGCCGGTGTTCCGCTTTTCACTTCCCGCGAGGAACTTCCCGGTCAAGGGATGCTGGTGGTTCGCGCGCGGCCTCATCTTGACGTCGTGGAAAAGCAGAAGCAGATCCAGGATTACGTGAACAAGTACAACCAGCTTTCCTCCGGCCGTCGATCCTTCCGCTATTTGTATCTCATGCTCCAAGTGTTGATCGCCTTGTTCATCCTGTTCGTAGCGACTTGGATCGCCCTGATACTGGCGAAGCAGATCAGCGTGCCGATTTCCGCGCTCCTGGACGCGGCCAGCCAGGTGCGGAAGGGCAACCTGGGGTATCGCGTGAACGTGCCCGCCAACGACGAAATGGCGTCGCTGGTGCGCGGCTTCAACGAAATGGTGAACGGTCTTGAAGACAACAGCCGCGAACTGGAAAGCCGCCGCCGGTTTACCGAAGCCATTCTTGAAAGCATCCCCACAGGCGTGATCTCGCTGACCTCCGGCGGCCGCATCCAGCGGGTAAATCGCGCGCTGCGCGGGCTGTTTCCGCCCGATCAGGTGGAGCGTGCCACCACCTTGGGCGATCTGTTTCCTCCCGAACACGCGGCCGAGCTTCGCTATGTGATGAAACGCGCCCGCCGCACCGGACTGGCTGCCATCCAGGTGGATCTCGAGCGGCCCGGCCAGGTTCTACATCTGGCTTTGACTGTTTCGGCGCTGCCGGCGCACGAACCGGATGCACCGGGCTACGTGGTAGTGCTTGAAGACACCAGCGAAATGCTGCGCGCACAGAAGGCCGAAGCGTGGCATGAGGTGGCCCGGCGGATCGCGCATGAGCTCAAGAATCCGCTCACCCCGATCGCGCTTTCGGCCGAGCGAATCGCACGCCAGTTGGACCGCGGAGCCTCGACGGCGGATTCCCATCGCGTGCTGCGGGAGTGCGCTGCGACCATTTCGCGCGAAGTGGAATCGGTCAAGACGCTGGCCGACGAATTCTCTCAGTTCTCGCGGTTCCCGAAGGCGCAGATGGTTCCGTGCGAGTTGAACGCCGTGGTTCGCAACGGGCTGGATGTCTTCGATGGCCGGCTGGACGGCATCGATGTGCGCGCGGATCTGGCGCCCGATCTGCCCCGGGTGAATCTGGATCCCGATCAGTTCAAACGCGTGGTGGTGAACCTGGTGGACAACGCGGCCGAAGCCATGCGCGACGCGATGGTCAAGCGGTTGATCGTGGTCACGCGCGCCACCTCCGCGGACTCAGTGGAGCTGCTGATCGCGGATACCGGCTGCGGAATTTCCGCCGGTGACAAGGAAAAGCTGTTCCTGCCGTACTTTTCCACTAAGGGACGCGGCACGGGTCTGGGTCTGGCGATCGTCAGCCACATTCTGAGCGAGCATGGCGGACGCATCCGCGTGGAAGATAACCGTCCTTCAGGGACGCGCTTCTTCGTCGAAGTGCCCGTTGGCACCCTCGACGCGATTCCGGCGGAGGCTGAGGCGCGCGCGTGACAAACACGCGGGTTCTGATCGTGGACGACGAACCGGGCATCCGGGAATCCCTGCGCGGCGTGCTGGAGGACGAAGGATGTTCGTGCGAAGCCGTGGAAAGCGGCGAGTTATGCCTCGATGAACTGCGGCGGCACGCATATGACGTAGTGCTGCTGGATGTGTGGCTCCTCGGAATGGACGGTCTGGAGACGCTGTCGCGTATTCAGGAAATCCCCTTCGCCGATCGTCCGGAGGTGGTGGTGATTTCCGGACACGGCACTATCGAAACCGCTGTCAAGGCGACCAAGCTCGGGGCGTTCGATTTTCTGGAAAAACCGCTGACCATCGAGAAGGTGATGGTGGTGATCCACAACGCCGTGCAGCAGCGGCGCCTGGAGCTGGAACTCAGCCGGCTCAAAGACGGCGGCGAACAAAAAACTCGCATCATCGGGGAAAGCGTGCCGATGAAGGCCCTGCGCCAGCAATTGACGCTGATGGCCGCCACCAACGGCCGCGTGCTGATTTTCGGCGAGAGCGGAACCGGCAAGGAGCTGATCGCCCATGCGATTCACTCCGCCAGTTCGCGCTCCGGCGAGACTTTTGTCGAGGTGAACTGCGCGGCCATCCCCGAGGAAATGATCGAAAGCGAGCTGTTCGGCCACCGCAAGGGCGCCTTCGCGGGCGCGGCGGAAGACAAAACCGGCAAACTCGAAAAAGCGCACGGCGGGACGCTGTTTCTGGACGAGGTCGGGGACATGTCCCTGAAGACTCAGGCCAAGGTTCTGCGGGCGTTGGAAGAGCAGCGCTTTGAGCCGGTGGGCGCGGCCGAATCGGTCCAGGTGGATGCACGCGTGGTGGCCTCCACCAACAAGAACCTGGAAGAAGAGATCGAACGAGGCAATTTCCGCGAGGATTTATTTTACCGGCTCAACGTGATTCCGTTTCACGTGCCGCCGCTGCGCGAACGGATCGAGGACGTTCCGCTGCTTGCGGATCACTTCCTGCGGGAGTTCACCACGGCTTATGGGCGCAAGCCCAAGGAGCTGACCGAAGAGGCGCTGCGCGTGCTCGAGGAGTATCCTTGGCCTGGCAACGTCCGCGAATTGCGCAACCTGATGGAGCGGATCGTCATCATGAATCCGCAACCCCGTATTGACGCGCGCCACATTCCTCTCGATCGTGCCCGTCGCGCGGTTTTCTACAAGCCGGTGGAACGTTTCGGGAGCTTGCAGGAAGTACGGGAAGCGGCCGAGCGCGATTACATCCTCAAAAAGCTCGAAGAGGCCAAGGGCAACGTCACGCGCGCGGCGGAAATGCTGGGGCTCGAGCGCAGCCATCTGTACCGCAAAATGAAAGCGCTGGGCATCGCCGGGCGCGAATAAAAGTTGCGTTTTGAGGATTGGTTAAGTTCGGCCTGCCGTGGTGGAAATCGGCCACCGATCTAAGGCTGCGCTCGCGCCTTAAGCTCCGAAATTTCATGCAGATCCAGTTTGGAGCACATTTGGCACGTCGAGTGCATTCCTCCCGGCGAGGAGGATGCCAATCATGAAAAAGAGTTTATTGGCTGCGATGTTCCTGGTGGCGAGCAGTTCCTTGTTTGCCGCTCATGTCGCGGTGGGAATTGGTGTCGGAGTTGGGCCGGCGTATGGATATTACGCAGCACCGCCCCCACCGCCTCCGCCCGCAGCCGCGTATTATCCGTCGAGCCCCGGTCCCGGCTTCACTTGGGTTCCCGGCTACTATAACCGTGTAGGTCCACGCTACGTCTGGCGCGCGGGATACTGGGGTCGTCCACCCTATGCGGGAGCGGTTTGGGTCGGGCCGCGTTACGTGGGCCATCGTTACTTCAACGGATACTGGCGCCGCCGGTAGTTGTTCATGAACAACAGTTGAAACAGAAGCAAGGCAAATAATCAGGAGGCAGTCCTATATGAAAAGAACAGCAGCTCTACGTACGATCACGATTTCGATGCTGGCGGTGATCCCGCTTTTGGCGCAGGGGCCCCCGCCCCCATCCTTCCCACCGCAGCAGTTGGACAGTCTGGTTTCGAGGGTTGCTCTTTACCCGGATCCATTACTGGCCCAGGTTCTGGCCGCGGCTACATTTTCCGACCAGATCCCCGATGCGGCACGCTGGGCGGATCAACATCATTACCTGACCGGGGACGCTCTGGCCCGCGACATCCAGGAAGACCAGTTGCCCTGGGATCCGAGCGTTCAGGCGTTGCTGCCGTTTCCTTCGGTGCTGGACATGATGGCGTCCGACATGAATTGGACTCGCGATTTGGGTGATGCATTCCTGGCTCAAAACGCAGACGTGATGGATGCCGTGCAACGGGAGCGCCGTCTGGCGCGTGATTTCGGCTATCTGCGGACCAATGGCCAGGTAATCGTTAGCGGCGGGCCGTATATCGAGATCGCGCCGGTGAATCCGGCGGTGCTGTATGTGCCCTACTACGATCCCCTGATCGTGTTTGCCCGGCCGCGGGCTGGTTTCGTGGTGGCTCGAGGGATCACGTTCGGTTTCGGAATCTCGATTGGACCGGCTTTCCGGCCGTGGGGTTGGGGCGGCAATCGCATCCTGTGGAGCTCGCACGCGGTGTTCGTTAACAATGCCGAGTGGCACCGCAACTGGGTCAACCGGGCTAGCTATGTCCATCCGTACGCGATCCGGCGAGCCGTTGGACCTGGGCCCGCGCCGCGAGTAGAAGAGCGGCACGCGCTGGAAGGACGCACCGAGCGCGAGAAGGCGGCGGAGCGGACCGGCGGCCGCAGACCTGCGGAGGAGCACAAGGGCAAAGAAGACCGCAGAGACGATCGCCGCTAGATCAGACCGTTTCCAGCGTGAGCGGCGCCGGATGTTTGCCATCCACGTCGCTCACGCCATATTCCTGTGCGAGCGCTGCCGCAACGCAAACTTTTCCGCTGCGTTCCATGAGCCGCGGGTCGTCCGCCAATGCTGCAATCACCCGGCCGATGAATTCCGGGCTCTCGCTATTGGAGAGATCGAACCATCCACCGGCCGCGGCGGCCATGACCAACTCAGTCCGCACCAATCCGGGGTAGAGCGATACGACGGCTATTCCGTGCGGCCGAAGCTCGTGCGCCATGTCGGCGGTCATTTTGTCCGTGGCCGCTTTCGAGATTCCGTAGATCGCATTGCCGATGTGCTTCTGCGCGGCCCAGTGGCTGATGTTGACGATCAACCCGCGTTTTCGCGGGACCATCACTCGGGCAGCGTGGGACGCAGCGACGAATGCGGCGCGAACACCGGCGTCCATCATGCTGGTCCACATATTGAACAAGCGATGCAGGGGCTGCTCCGAGAACGGCAGAGGCCAAGTGAACTGTCCATCTTCGCTCATGTGTTCGTACCCGCCCCAGGCGGAGTTAACCAGCACGTCCAGTCCGTCGCTAACATGCGCGAAGGCTGCCGCAGTTTGATCGTCACGCAAGTGATCGCAAGGCACGCGCACGATTGCGTCGGGAAGATTCGCGGACGCGATGGTGCGGCCGGTAGCGAAGACCTTGAATCCGCAATCCGCGAGTCCGATGGCGGCGCCCCGGCCCACGCCGCGGCTCGCTCCGGTGACCAGCGTTATCCGCATCTCCATACGCTACCCGAAAAAGCGGTCGAACGCGGCGCGGGTCTCCGAGCGGATTCTGTTCAAGTCCGATAAAGGGATCGGCGTCCAGCGCGGCAGCAGGGCGTTGAGAGCGTCCAACTGCGCGTCCGAGCCAGGCAAGCGGCTCTCCGCGTGTCCCGTAATCACGCGGAGGCCGTGATCCAGCGCGCGATAGAATGTGGCCGCATCGTTCAGGAACTGGGCATCCTGGCGGCTCAAGTGGCCCATCTGTTCCAGGACCTCGATACGCGTGGGCGTGTTCAGCACTGTGTAGAATACGCCGGCGCTCTTCAAGCGCAGATACAGCAACAGAAAATCGATATCGTAGTAGCCTCCGCGCCCGGCTTTCAAGGGCCGGGAAGGGCCCTGCTCTCTCTCCAGACGCGCTCGCATCTCGCGCAAATCGGCTCGCGAACGCCCGCCCTGTCCGTATCGCCGCCAGTCGACCTGTTGCAGCTCGTGTAGAAAAACCTCGGCGCATTTCAGATCGCCGGCGACGGCCAGCGATTTCATGTACGTAATGCCTTCCCAAGCTTCGGCGGCATTCGCGAAGTATTCCGTGACGGCGCTCTCGGTTTGCACCAGAGGTCCAGCGGTGCCGTTGGGCCGCAAGCGCTCGTCCACGGCGAACAGCACGCCCTCTCCGGTGTAGGCCGTAATGAGATGCACCAGGCGCTCCGCCACACGGGTCCAGAAGACCATCTCGGAGGCGTCGGAATCCGGCAGCACGAATACCAGATCCGCATCCGAGCCCAGATCGAACTCGCGCATGCCCAGCCGCCCGAGCGCGATCGCCAACATCTGATTCGCGGGCTGGTAGCCGGCATTTTCAGGAGGATTCGACAAGCGCACATCCGCGATAGCGATCTCGTAAGCCCGGGCGATCACGGCGTCGGCGAGTCTGGAGGTTTTATCCAATGTTTCGAAAATCGGATGCGACCGGCAGATGCTCTCGGCTTCAATCCGCAGGATTGCGCGCCGGAACCAGCGGCGCAGCTCGGTGGCGTCGTGGGGAGGCGGCTCGTCCTGGATCAGCGGAATGGAAACGCGCGCCAGTTCGTCCATCGATTCCGGACGGCGGATCAGGTCTTCCGCAAAGTATGGGCTGTGCTCGAACAGATCCAGAGCCGTGGCCGCCAATTCGGGCTCGGAATTGAGGCGCTCCAAGCGCGCAGGATCGTTCGACAGGCGTTCCAGAAAGTATTCGAAAGGCACATACCCGCGATGGAGATCGGCATGGGCGATGGCAGCGGCCAAGGCGGGTGCGCGTTGATCCAGCGCCTGAATCACAAACGCGGTCGGGCGGCCGCCAACCTGCTCGGCCGGCTCGACTTGCTGAATTGAAGTCCGAGTGACCGGGGCGGCGCCGACGGCGGGACGCGACGTCACCACGCGCTCATACATTTCGAGCACCGCCGCGAAATGATGGTGCAACTCGCGCAGAAGCCACTCGGCCGAAGTCCCGGCGGGCATGCGCCGCGCGATTAATTCCAAGACCGCCGGATCCTCGGGCAGCCGGTGCGTCTGCCGGTCTTCGTCGAACTGCAAACGATGTTCCAGATGCCGCAGGAACTGGTAGGCCTGGGCGAGCCGGCCGTATTCGGCGCCGGTGAGATATCCTTTGTCCTGCAGACGCGCGAGGGCCAGCATGGTTCCGCCGTGACGGACCCAAGGATCGGCGCCCCCGTGCAGGCGCTGCAGGCACTGGACCAGGAATTCGATGTCGCGGATGCCGCCGCGCTCGAGTTTCACATCGATATAGCCCGGCGGCGCAGAGCGGTTGGCATGTAGCTTTTCTTGACGCGTTGCGAGCTTTTCATTCATGCGCTCGCGGGTAGCGGAAAGTTGTTCGATAGCGGAGAAGTCCAGGCTGGTGGAATAAATCAGGGGCTCGGCGAAATCCAGCAGCGCACGTCCGGTGGGGCGATGGCCCGCAGCCACACGCGCCTTGATCAGCATCTGCAGTTCCCAATCGCGCGCGCGCTTCTCGTAGTAAATTTGCGCGCCCTCCACCGATATACACACCTCGCCCAGGCTTCCGTCGGGGCGCAAGCGCAGATCCACGCGATAACACAGTCCTTCCGCGGAATAAGCTGACAGAAGGCCCGTCAGCTGATTGGACGCCCGCTTGAAGAATTCCTTATTCGATATGCTGGCCGGTCCCGCAGTCTGTCCCGTCGTCTGACCGTTTTGGGAGTACAGAAACATCAGGTCGATATCGGAGCTGTAGTTGAGTTCCTCCCCGCCCATCTTCCCCAAGGCGATCACCGCAAAGTGCGAGGGGCTCCGGGAATCGTCATCCGATCGAGGCTGGCCGTACTGCGCCACCAGATCCTGGTAAATACGCTCGTAGGCGACTTCGACAATGGCGTCGGCTACGGCGGTCAGCTCGCCGGTGATCTCCGGCAACGTGCCCAGGCCCATGACATCGCGGATCATGATCCGCAGTATCTGGCGCCGCCTGAATTTGGCCAGGTCCACCGGTAGCGGAAGACCCGGCCGAAGCGCGGACTCCAGGCGTGCGCGGAGATCTTCAACGGTGCGGACACGCTGCAAATCCACAGGCTCCAGGAGCTGCTCGGCCCAGCCGGGATGCTCCAGAATTTCCTCGGCCAGGAACCGGCTGTAGGTGAACACGGCAACCAGATGCCGCATCCCCATGGCGGAGCGCGTCAAACGATCGAATGCGCCGGGGTGCTGCTCCCGCAAGCGAGTGAAGTAGTGCAGGCCTTGTTCCGGCGCCGGCGAGCTCGCCAGCAGAAGATCGAAGCGATTCAGAACCGCCGGAGGAAGATGCGGCGCCAGAGCGGCGAGCTCGCGCGCGGCGCGCTTGCGGTCCCGGTAGGGGAGATGCGACAGGCGATGCATGACGGAACTACGCGGTTTCGTCCACCAACTGGATCGGATCGCCGGGACGGATGGTTCCTGCTTGCAGGACGGATGCATAGAATCCGCTCAAGCCCCATCGCGGCGACGCTGGATTCCCAGCCTTCACTTCTTGATCATAGACCGCCTGCTGAATGCCAGGCCCGTAAGGGGTCAGCGTCTCGCAGGGCGCGCGAAGCTTGGTGATCTCGAGGAGAACCTCGCCGATGCGGTAGCGCTGGCCGATACGCACGTAGCGACGGTCCAGACCTCGGGTGGTGATGTTTTCGCCGAGCGCGCCGTGATACAGCGGGAAGCCTTGTTCCTTGAGCTCGTCTATGCCCTCGGAGGTGATGATGAGGATCGCCTGACGCGGTCCGCCATGGACCTGTGGGTTCGCGTGTCCGTCGCCGGCGATGCCGAGCGAGGTGACTATGCCGGCTGGAATCGGACGCTTGGGGACGCCGCCTGGAGAAACGTTGATTTGGACAACCGAAGCGGACGCCACCTTCCCCTTATCATCGCGCACAACGCAGCGTGTCGCGATTCATGCTTCCGAGTTCGCGCGCGCCACTCGCTGTGCGCTAAACATCATCGCGCAAAAAAAAGGGCCGGAACGTGTCCGGCCCCTACAATCGTGTTGCGTTGTACGCGATTAAGAGCGCGATTGAAAACGGATTACTTCGCGACGGTATTGATGGTCTTCAGAATGCGCGAGACGATCTGGTAGGGATCAGCCTCGGAGTTCGGGCGGCGATCTTCCAGATAGCCTTTGTAGCCGTTCTTGATGAAGTTAACAGGCATCCGGATCGAAGCGCCGCGATCTGAGAGACCATAGCTGAACTTGTCGATGGCTTGCGTTTCGTGCAGACCTGTCAAACGCAGCTGGTTATCCGGGCCATACACCGCGATGTGCGCGGCGATGTTGTTTTCGAACGCCTTCATGAGGGATTCAAAATAGGGCTTGCCACCCACTTCTCGGATATGCTTCGTCGAGAAGTTGGTGTGCATGCCGGATCCGTTCCAGTCGCCCTTGATGGGTTTGCAATGCAATTCCATGTCGACTTCGTATTTCTCGCAGAGACGCATCATCAAATAGCGAGCGGTCCAGAGATCATCGGCGGCTTTCGCCGAGCCTTTGGCGAAGATCTGGAATTCCCACTGGCCTTTCGCGACTTCCGCGTTGATGCCCTCATGATTGATACCAGCGTTAAGACAGAGATCCAAGTGTTCTTCGACGATTTGACGAGCGATGTTGCCCATGTACTTGTAGCCCACGCCGCAGTAGTAGGGGAATTGGGGAATCGTAGGGTGGCCGTCTTTCGGGAAGCCGAGAGGACGTCCATCCTTGTACAGGAAGTATTCCTGCTCAAAACCGAGCCACAAGTCGGGATCGTCCTCGATCGTAGCGCGGGCGTTGGTAGGATGCGGCGTGCCATCCGGGTGCATGACTTCGTTGAGAACGAGATAACCGTCCTTGCGGCCTCCATCCGGATACAGAGCCACAGGCTTCAGGATGCAGTCGGAGCTCTTACCCTCGGCCTGCAGGGTGGAACTGCCATCAAACCCCCAATTGGGGATATCTGCCAGGGTCGGCGGCTTCTCAAACGACTTCAGCAGAGTCTTGCCGCGCAAGCCAGGCACGGGCGTTTTGCCGTCAAGCCAGATGTATTCGAGTTTGTATTTTGTCATAAGTATTTTTGAAGGATCAGTTTGTCGGGGTCGTCCGGGCGCTGGGCGCTAGCGACGTTCAGCCCTCAGAAACATATCTTAGCGCCGGACTCAGGCTGCCTGCTAATAGAAAGTTTGGATGGACATGATAGCGTCCACCGACTAGCTTTCGGTCAAGCCCCGGCAGTCTCAGTGGCCGGGTCGCGGAAGCCGATTCTCAGGAGAAGCGGGGTGATCAAAGTGGTCGCTACGGCGGTAAATACAACCACAGCATATACTTCCGGGCGGATCACCTTGGTGGCGAGGCCCATCTGCGCGATCGCCATGGTGACTTCGCCACGAGGAACCATTCCCAAGCCGACCTTCAGGGCGTTTTCCCAGCCTATGGAAAGCGCGCCCAACCCGCAGCCCAGCACCTTGGTGACGATGACCATCGCCAGTATCAACCCGGCCAAGGCAATGGTCGATTTCGAGCGGAACAGCCCGAGGTCCATCTGCAGCCCGATCCCCACCAGGAAAAACGGCACCAGCAACTCGCTGACGCCACGTGTGAGATCCCGGACTCTGGTATCGGCGGTCTCTGACAGTGCGAGTCCGGCCAAGAACGCCCCGACGATCGCGGCTACGCCGGTGTATACGGCCAGCGCCGATAGGGCGAACAGCAAGACTAATGAGATATGGAATTTCGCCTCTTCGCCCTGCGTCTTGGAGTGAAAATGCGGCAGAAGTCGACTGGCCGTCGCCGCTCCCCATTTTGCGACGACTACCGTGAAGGCGATTGCCAGACCAGCCGTGAGCGCGATGTCCAGCACGTTGAGCCGGCCCCTTGCCATACCGCTCACCACTGCGAGCACAATCAGCCCCAGCACGTCGTCAATGACCGCCGCCGCCAGAATGATCTTGCTGGCGACCTGATGGAGCAATCCGCGTGCGGATAGCGCCGAGGCCGTGATCCCAACACTGGTAGCGACCAGCGCGCTCGCCACAAAGAACGCCTCCATCTGCGATGAGCCCCGCGCCAGCAGAATGCCCCATCCTCCGAAAAACGTCGCCACGACACCCAGAGCCGCGACTAACGTGGCCGTGCCGCCCACGCGCAGCAGATCCGAAGCTTTCACCTGAAGGCCTGCGTCGAACAGCAGGAACATGACGCCCAGATCGGACAACGCTTTGAGCGTGTCATGTGGGGCGATCCAACCTAAAACACCTGGTCCGATGAGCGCTCCGGCCAGGATTTCACCCACTAAAGCGGGCTGGCGCAGCTTCACGAAGACCTCGCCCATCAGCTTGGCGGAGCCGAACACAATCAGAAGCACGACGGGAAGAGGAAGGTCGGGCTGCACAATTTCACCGTAACATTCCCTGGTGCGGTAGCAACGAGATGCGGTAGCTTAAAAGACAAGCATGCCCGCGAGGCTCGTTGGCTTTCTATTATTGCTGGCTGGTTGGGGGCTTGTCCTGGCCGCGATCGGGATGCTTAAGTCGAACGCTCCGCGCACCGCGTTCGTGGTGGCTGGAGTCGCCGTGGAGTTGCTCGGTCTGGTTCTCTTAGGCCGGGCACATCTTCTTTCGCAGGACGAAAAAGTGACACGGGAGGGAAGAGGTTGAATCCTCCCGCTGCTCTTCCGGATTTAGCCGCGGCCCTCTGCGCTGTGTGCATACTGCTGGTGCCGCTGGCGGCCGCCGGGCTGGCATTGATCAACGCCGGGCTGGGGAGATCGCGCAACGCAGCGCACGCGATGATGTCCTCTCTATGCGTGCTGGCCGTAGCCGCCGCCGCCTACTTCATTTGCGGCTTTTCCTGGCAAGGATTCCCGGGTCGCGCGGCTTACGCTATCGAAGCGGGCG
>Ga0265313_10003488_pt1 | contig 12690 bp, 11 predicted proteins | sample 4123metaG_FD_203122 | JGI IMG/M metagenome (GOLD analysis project Ga0265313, IMG submission 203122) | Rhizosphere microbial communities from Carex aquatilis grown in University of Washington, Seatle, WA, United States - 4-1-23 metaG | ecosystem: Host-associated > Plants > Roots > Rhizosphere >...
GCTCGTCGCCGACCGGATTGCGCTCGTCCTCGGCGGCGGCGTGCAATACCAGGCCACGAGCAAGTCGATTCCAGACCAGCAGCTGCCGGCGTCGCTCTACGCCAACAGCCGCTTTGCGCCCCGCGTGCTCCTCGCGCTCGGGGTTGCGTTCTGACCTACCCCAACGGAGAACGTTCGCGATGCGAAGCCACGGGATGATCTTGGCGCTGGCGGGTTCGCTGGTCGCCTCTTGTTCGAGCGAGACCGTCGCGCGGCCTCCGCCGCCCCCTGTGAACTGGAGTTCACTCGAAGCGCAGCCGGTCGCCTCAGCGGGCCCCCCCGTGCCCACCATGAAGGAGCGCGCCGCCGCGGAAAAGTACGTCGCCGGCCTCGCGTCTCCCGGATTCGCGCAGCTAGGACCGCTGCTCGACGACGACGCCCGCTTCTCGTTTCCCGGGGGCGACGACGTGCACGGTCGCGACGCCGCGGTTCGGGCCCACGAAGCGCTTCTCGGCGCCTTCGAAGCGCGCACAGTCGTGGCCAATCGCGTTTGGCGGACCGCGACCGCGCAGGCCGTGGAGTGGACGCTCAAAGGCGTGCACACCGGGAAATGGATGGGCGTCGCGGCGACGCAAAAGACCGTCGTGTTCCAGGGATTGAGTCTCTTGTGGACGAAAGACGACGGCTCGCTCTCCGATATTCACCTCTATTTCGACGTCGCCGTGGTCCAGGCCATGCTCGGGGTCGGCCCCAAGAGCCTGCTCGCGCTTCCCGTGCCGCCCTTTCCGGTTGGTGCCCTGCCCCAAGTCTTCGAGCAAACGGGGTCCCCGGAGGAGAAGAAGAACGCCGCCGCGGTCGCCGCCGAACTCGACGCGCTCGAGGGCGACCGCGAAGCCGACTACGTCACGGGCATCACCGACGACGTCGAGTTGAACACCCCCGAGCACGAGCCGAGGCACGGCAAAGAGGCGTTTCGGACGTATTTCAAAGGGATGCACAAGGCCATTTCGCAGCTCGACACCACGATTGACAACTCCTGGGGCGTCGCCCAGTTCGGAATCGTCGAATACTTCATTGCGGGAGAGCAAATCGGTCCGATCGAGTGGATTCCCGCGCAGCGAAATAGGGTCGTGCGGCTTCAGACGGTGGACATCGCCGAGGTCCGCGACGGCAAGATCGCGCGCATCTGGCGGTATTACAATCCGACGCAGATTTCGGCGGGCGGCGGTAGTTGAGGGGGACCCTCAGGTCCCCCCGCGGGCGTTGAGCTCTCGTTTCTTTTCGCGCCGCCCCCCTCAGGTCCCCCCGCGGAGCGGGGGGACATTGCACGAGGTGGACGGGCGCTTCATCCGCCTGCCTTTGACGCGGGATTGCCGTGCGGGAGGCATCAACGACCTGCGCGCCGCCCGCTCGGACGTGTAAGCCCCGCACCAATGCGCAGTCCTGGGCAGCGTGTCGCGCGTGTGACACTCGACGCCGCCCAGCTATTTGAGCTCGAACATCGCGAGGCTTGTTGGTAGACGGGGGCCGTGGAAAACGTCATCCCCCCCGGAAAGCCGGCGGTCGCGCCCTCCCGGCGTGCGGCGAGCGGGACCGGGGGTGAGGCTCTCAACTCGACGCTCGCGAGCAAGCGATTTGGGCCGTCGCTCGGCGCGTTCGCGCTCCTCACCGTGCTGCTCGCGTCCGCCTCCGCGAGAGGCCAGGTCAGCGAGCCCGCGCCGCGGCCCGACGAGCAGTTCGACTTCATGAACTTCATCACGCAGCATGGCCTCCACGACATCAAAGACGAGAGCTGGAACGCCTACGGACAGTTCACGTACATCACGAGCTGGCACCTGCCTTTTTCGGAGCGCTATACGAACTTGAACAATCCCCCCGGCGTCGGCAACTCGCTCTTGCCGACCAGCGAGCGGAGCTGGACGGGCACGTCCACCCTTTTTCTCGGTTTGCGCCTCTGGCACGGAGCGGAGGCCTACTTCGTTCCCGAAGTCGTCGCCGAGCAGGCGTTCTCGGGTCTTCACGGTCTAGGCGGCGCGATCCAGAACTTCGAATTGCAAAAGCAAGGCGCGACTTCGCCGATCGTCTACCAATCGCGCGCCTACATCCAACAGACGATCGGTCTCGGCGGCGGGCGGGTCGTTCAGGACTCCAATCCGCTCCAGCTCGGGAACGTCGTCGACGGCAGGCGACTCGTCATTCGCGCGGGCGACTTCAGCGTCATCGACTTCTTCGACAAGAACACGTTCTCGGGGGACCTACGCGAAAGCTTCTTCAACATGGCCTTCTTGACGTACGCCGCCTACGACTTTGCGGCCGACGCGCGCGGCTACTCGCTGGGAGCCATGGCGGAGCTCTACTACGACGACTGGTCCGCGCGGATCGGTCGCTTCGCCGCTCCGCAGGATCCCAACGGCCTGCCGCTCACCTTGGAGATCGACAAGTTCTACGGCGACCAGATCGAGATCGAGCACGAACACCAGCTCTTCGGGCGAGCGGGAGCCATCCGCGTTCTCGGGTTTCACAATCGCGAGAACATGGGGGCGTTTCGAGACGCCATTGCCGCATTTCGCACCGCCCCGGCGACGAACAACGCGTCGAACTGTGGCAGCCGCTTCAACTACTACCCTCCAGGCACGACCGGTCCGGACACCGCCCCGGACCTATGCTTCGTCCGATCGCCGCACGACAAGGTGGGCATCGGAATCAACGTCGAACAACACATCACGAACGATATCGGCCTCTTCTTCCGGGGAATGTATTCCGACGGCCAAACCGAGGTGTATTCCTTTACGTCGACGGATCGATCGATCTCGCTCGGGGCCACCGCCAAGGGCTCGGCGTGGCAGCGGCCCTTTGACGTCGCGGGCGCCGGCTTCGGCGTCGGGTGGATTTCACAAGCCCATGCCGATTACTTGAGGATGGGGGGCATCGACGGATTCATCGGAGACGGCACGATCCGCGAGGCGCCCGAGAGCGTGATCGACGTATTTTATAGCGTGAGCGTCGCAAACGCCGTCTGGCTGTCCGCGGACTACCAGCGCGTCTGGAACCCCGCATTCAACGCCGACCGGGGACCGGTCGATATCTTCGGTGCGAGGGTGCATGCCGAGTATTAGAGCCCTTACCGGTCGGGTCAAGGCCACGGCGTTTGCGGCGGTGCTCGCCGCGCCGAGCGCGTGGGCGTCCCGTGCCGGCGCTCAGCAACAAACCCAGGGTTTCGCCGTCGAGCGCTACTACCCGTCGGCGCCGGGCGGCGGCTGGCTCGCCATGGATACCCTCGACATGCACGGCGGGGTGGGAGGCGCGGTCGCCCTCACCGGGGGCTACGCCTACAATCCGCTCGTCGTCACCGACGGAGCCCGGCGCGTCGGCGTGGTCACGGATCAGGCGTTCGCCGCGGTGGGCGCCGCCATCACCTACGATCGTTACCGATTTTACATCAACTTCTCGCATCCGCTCGTCATCAGCGGCACCGGCGGGCTGGTCGGCGCCTATTCGTTCACGGCGCCCTATGTCGACGCGGGAAAGAACCCGGACCTCATCACCGATGTCCGCATCGGATACGACGTGCGCCTCGTGGGCCACTCCGACAGCGCCTTTCGGCTCGGGATTGGGGCGCAGCTCTACCTCCCGAACGGCGACCGCGCCGACTACGATACCGACGACACGTTCCGCGCAATTCTGCGCGTCCTCTTCGCGGGCGACGTCGGCCATTACACCTACGCCGGGCAGCTCGGATGGCACATTCGACCCCTGGACGACTCTCCGACACCCGGAAGCCCGCAAGGCAGCGAACTGGTCTTCGGCGCCGCGGCAGGCCCTCGACTTCCGATTGGTTGCGGCGGGACCCACGCCATCGTGGTCGGCCCCGAGATTTACGGAGAGACAGCCATTCAATCGTTTTTCGGTTCCAATACGACCGGACTCGAAGCGCTCTTGAGCGGCCGCTTCGAAGGGACCGCCGACGACGGATCGCAGCTTCGAATCAAGCTCGGGATTGGTGGGGGACTCAGCGCGCATTTCGGCGCGCCCGAGTTTCGGCTGGCTTTTGGCATCGAGCTCTTCGACCACAACACCGACCGGGACAAAGACGGAGTTTCGGACAGCCGCGACGCGTGCCCCGATACGCCCGGCGTAAAGACGAAAGATCCCAAGACCAACGGCTGTCCGGCGAGCCAAGGGCCGTAGATCACCACAATCGGGATGTCATTCCGACGCGAAGCGAGCAAACGCACCGCTGGCAGGTCGCGTCGCAGCCGACGTCGAGTCCGCGACGGAAGCGCACCATTTCGTCGTCCAGGATCGCCTTCAGAGGCTTTTCGCGAATGCTACCGACCGCTGGCTGAAAGAAGCAGGGGCGCACCGTCCCGTCGGCCTCGACGACGGCGCTGGCCCAAGGCGCGTTGCACTCCACGCGAGGGAACGGCGTCCGATCGCGGTGGGCGCGGTAGTAGCCCGCCAGTTTGCGGAGCCGGTCCCCGCGCTCGGCCACCCGGCCGTCGCGGAACGCCGCGGCGTGGCTGACGAGGGCCTTGTCGATCACCCGCTCGAACTCGTCGACCTCGGTGGCGTCGAGCAGCAGGGCGTGCGCGGCGGGGGCGACGCTCAGCGCACTTCGCCCGAACGTGCTCGGACCGACGTCGGCCGTGAGAAATGAAATCTGGTCGAGCCCCATCGATGCCGCTTTGTCGACCAGCGCAGAGACCGCGTGGAAGTTCTTTCGGTGCAGCGTCGCGCGGGCGCGCACCGGCAAGTCCGGACGCAGTTGCTTGAGACGCCGGACTCCGCGTTCCACCGCTTCCAGGCCGTCGACCCCGCGGACTTCCCGGTAGAGTTCGCGCGTGTGGCCGTCCAGCGACACGGTCACCGCGGCAAAGCGATCGGCCACGGCTCGAGCGTGTCGCTCGAGGGCCAGACCGCTCGTCAGAAGATGGAGCGTGGCGCCCTGGGCAAGAAAGAGGTCGGCCAGATCGAACACGTCTTCGCGGACCAGAGGCTCGCCCCCGGTGAAGACGACGAGCTTCGTACGAAGCGCGGGCAGCTCGCGGCTGAGCGCCGCGACTTCGTCGCGCCCGAGGTCGTTCGCGCCGTCGGAGCGCCAGTAGTCGCAGGACGCGCAGCGCGAATTGCAGCGAAAGGTCGGAGCGTAGAGAAGAATCGGCAGGGCCCAGGTGCGGTGGGTGCGTACGTTGAGCTGGACGAGGCCATTGAGAAGCAGCCGAGAGGGCTGGAGGGAATCGAGGGCGCGGCGGAGTTTGCGCTTGGCCTGTCGTGCGGCTTGGCTCGGGCGCATGGGATGGGGTACTCCCGCTGGCGCAGGTCGGCAACCAGGACTGCGATCACGTAGGCTCAGGATTCGCTCGCTCTCCGGCCGACGACGAGCTGGAACCGCGCTGGTTCGCGCGAGCGGCGGACGCGTGCGATCCAGGGCTTGGCCCACCACCGGAAGCCGTACCACGGTTCGACCAGACTCCAACGCAGGGAGAGTTCGCGCTCCAGCGCGTCGAGTCGATCGTAGGTCAGAAATCCCTCGCTCGGGATGGCGTTACCGCGGAAGCCGTATCGCCTCTCGAAGGCATCTTCGCGCTCCCGTACCATCGCCGCGCCGCTCGAGGCGTCTCGATAAATCGGTGTATCCATGATGACGACGCGACCACTCGGTCTCAGCACGCGCAAGGCTTCGCGAAGCGCGGCTCCGAAACTCGCGGCGTAATGAAAGGAGGCGTTGTAAACGACGACGTCAACGGTGGCATCGGGGAAGGGCAAGCGTTCGAACTCTGCTTGGACCGGCAAGAACTCCCGACCGTAATGCTTCCAGACGCCGAGACCATCGAAGTCATTGGTCACGAGGTCTACCGCCGCGACTTCGTGTCCGCGGAGGGCCACGCGGTGGGCGAGCCAGCCGAGACCGCTCCCCATATCTAGGATTCGCAACGGCCTACCGGACGCCCGCTCCCAAGGCTCGATCACCTCCTTGACGAGCGTTCGAAAGCTTTTCGCTCGAATCGACCACTCGTATGGCCGCTTTCGGGAAAGATCGCGATATGGAAGCGCGCGCAAATGACTTGGATTCTGCACGCGCCGCCGCTCGGCCGAGCGCACCGTCTCGTACTCGAGGATAAACGTATCGAAGGCTCGCTCACGCCCCGGAACGAGGAAGCGCCAAATTCCGTCTGTTTGCCGATAGGCCGTCCCACACGGGACGCAGTGCCGCTCGTCAGGAACGGCGATCGCGAGCGCGGTGCGGCAGGCGGGGCAGGCGAGATCCCAGTGCATCCCGGCGTGGAGAAGGAGGCAGGGTAGCAACGAATCTCGCGCTAGAGTAGGAGCCCATGAATTCGGATCTCAAGCTTGGTGTCATTCTCGCCAGCACACGCGAAAAGCGGCGCGGGGAAGGGTTCGCGCGGTGGATTTTCGCTCTCCTGGCGGAGCGCAGCGGCGTCGCGGTCGAGCTGCTCGACCTTCGAGATTGGCGGCTGCCGAACTACGACCACGCGGCGGGCCCCACGGTCGCCGAGAAGAGTTACGCGGACCCGGTGGCCAAAGCGTGGGTGGAAAGGATCGCCGCGCTCGACGGCTACGTCATCGTCACGCCGGAGTACAACCACGGGTACCCTGGCGGTCTGAAGAACGCGATCGATCACACGTTCACGACGTGGGCGAACAAGCCCGTAGGATTCGTGAGTTACGGTGGAATGGCAGGAGGCGCGCGCGCGGTCGAGCAACTCCGGTTGGTCGCGATCGAGCTGCGGATGGTACCGATCCGGGACGAGGTGAACGTTCGATTGATCGGGGCGGCGTTGGACGAACGCGGGCAGCCCACGGAGGACGTTTACGCGAAGCGCGCCGCGGCGATGATCGATACGCTGCTTTGGTGGACGCGGGTTACGAAAGACGGGCGGGAGAGGTATCCGGTGGGGGGGAGGTAGGGTTTGCGGCCTGGGGCTGCTGGGCGTGGGCGGCTCGCCCCCACGCCCTTCGTTCTGCCAGACCTACGATTAGGACCAACGGGTCTGTCCAGGCCCGACCCGAAAGGGCTTTGAATCGCGCCGGTGGTCTCCGTTGCAGCGAGGCATAGGTCGAGGCCTGGACAGCGCAGAATCCTTCTACTTGAGTAGCCGCTCCGTAGAACCGCGCGGCGTATCGTCGCAGCCGCATCATCGGCATGGTGCTTTGGCTTTGCGACGGGTAGGAGGCGAACACCGACGCGATCGCCGTCTCGAGATCCGAAACATCGTGAACGAGATTCGTCAACTGGGGCGTCAGCGGCACCTGTGCGCCGTAAATGCGCACCTCCGGCTCGGCTACGGCTTCGCTAAGTGAAGTCCCCAAGATCTTGGCTATTCGGCGATGCTCGGGGTGGAAGTCGATGAGAGATGGTGCGTAAACGACCGTAGGGTTGATTTCACGGAAGGCACGAACGATCGCGCTACGCCCCTCTTCGTTTGACCAGTCTCCTTCCCGCAGGCCGACCCAATTGCAGTCAGCCCCCATTCGAGCCGCCGCTCGGGCGCCTTCCGCCTGTCGGAGCCTCCGCATCGAGTCGACGTCGAAGCCGAACGCGCGAGAACGAGAGCCGTCCGTCATGAAAAGGATACGAACGAGATCTCCGCGCTCGTGGTGCCGGATGAGCGTACCCGCGCAACCGACTGCCTCGTCGTCGGGATGCGGCGCAATCACGAGCACTCGTTCGTCTCCGGAGCTTGTCCAGCGTCGCGTCGGCGCCCGGAATAGCGTTCCCGCCGCGCCGCTGAGAGACGCCCAGACCCATTCTGCTCGCCGAGATCCCAGGCCGTTGAGTGCTCTGAGGAGCGTTCTTGCCGCCTGCACTCGTTCAGACGACATGGAGACCGTCCCATGGAATTTGGTGCTCCGGGCGGCGGTGTCGCGCGACTACGCTCGGATAGGTGTATTTCATCGAAGTGCCATGACCTGGGAGTACGCGTCCCTCAACTGGCGACCCATCGCATCGAAAGACAGGTCGCTTTCGAAACGCGCTCGTGCCTCGCGCCTGAGCGTCGCGCGATCTCGTTGACTCCATGCGACGATCACCTCAGCCAATGCGTTCGAGTCCCCCGGCTGGACAAGAGCCCCATAGCGGCCTTGGTCCGTGATCCACCGAAATGACGGAATATCCGTAACGAGGGGAGTCGTCCCGCACGCGAACGCCTCGATGACGCCGATTCCGGCCGCCTCACGGTGACTTCCCTGCACGAAAAAATCGGCGGCCCGCAGGTGTGCCTCGACTGCCGGATGAGGGAGCTTACCGATGATCTCGACCCGCTCCGCAAGGACGGGATTCGACGAGATGCGCTCGCGCACCGCACGGAGTAGCGGATCGTGACGGAAGCACATGTAGAGGCGAAGTCTCGGCAAAGTAAAGGCGGCCTGTGCGACCGCGTCGAGCACCGTGATGGGATCCTTGTTCGCATCGAGGTTCCCGAGCCAAAACAAACATGGGTCGCCACGGAGCCCCGTCCCCTCGCGCGCTTCGCGTTGGTCACCGGAATTGAAGAGCGTCGAGACCTCGACGGCTTCAAAAACAGGCAATCCGGCGGGCAGCAATCCGCTGTCCTTGAAAAGCTGCCCTTGGGCGCGAGCGCAAAAAAGTGCGGCATCGATCCCCTCGACGCCCCAACGAAAGTACCGGCGCCTCCAGCCAGCCGGCATCGCCGAGGTGTGTGCTTGGGCAAGGACGGGAACCTTTGGCAGAAATGCACGAAGCAGCCTGAGTTCCCGGGAGAACCCGAGCCCGTTGAAGTGCACGAGATCCGGCCCAAGTCCGCGTACGCGTGCGCACAGGCGTATCGGCAATGCTCGCACGCCGCGACCGTTCGGCAAACGCACGATGGGCTTCGACTCGCGCACGAAGTGGCACGGGATTCCAGCGACTTCGCGCCGTTCGTCGCACCATGAGCTCTGTACGAGCGAGACTCTAAAATGGCCATCGCCGGCTGCCGCGGCCTCGAGATGTCCAAAATCGTCCCAGTCGTGGATGAGCTCCACTGGAGTCCGTGGCGTCGGATCGATGTCTACTCCGACTATCACGACGTGCGGCGCGTTGCTCGTCTTGTCCAGCATCGGGAAAGGGGGGACATTCTGCCCGGCGCGTCATGGTTTTGCACGCGGGCGGGCCATCGGGCGAAGTAAGGTGCCAGGAGTGAGCAGCCACCTTCAACCAAGGCGTTCATGGGAGTTTCGCCCGGCGCTCGCAAGCGACGTGGGTGGGCTGGTCGCGCTTCACCAGCGAGTTTTCGACCGCACCATCTCGCGCGAGCATTGGATCTGGAAATTGGGCGCGCGCGGTCCGGGTGCGAATGTCTGGATCGCTGAGAAAGGTGGCCGTCCCATCTTTCAGTACGCCGGAATTCCAGTCCGTTTTCGGCACTTCGGAAGCGACTGCTGGGCGATGATCGATGTCGACACAATGACCGACCCCGACTTCCGCCGGCAAGGTTTGCTGACACAAGGGGCTGCCAAAGCGTACGCCGACTGGAAGAACGTCGGTTTCGCATTCAGCGTCGGTCTACCTAACGAACAATGGGGCTCGCGCGCAGCGGCCTTGGGGTGGGCACGGGTTGGAATCCTTCGCTGGTGGGTGCGCTGGCTCGATCCGGTCCGAATGATCGCGGCTCGCCTGGCGTTGCCGTGGGCCAAGGCGCCTCGCACATCCGCAGGCGACCGCGATCATGGCTTCGATACCGCGCCCGTGCTGCAGTCAGAACAAATTGGAGAACTTTGGAACCTCATTGAGCAAGACGGGGTCGTGCGTGACAGTTCCTGGTTTCGTTGGCGCTACCTTGGCGGGGTCCCCAAGTGGAATGTCGTTGGCGCCTGGCAATCGGGTCGCCTGGCGGGGGCCGCCGCCTTTCACCTTGATGGCAACCGCGAGTGTCTCTCGGGCATCATCGGAGAGGTCGTTGGCACGCGGTTCCAAGGTCTGCGGGTTCTTCTCCGGCGTTGCTGTAACGATCTTCGTGCGCTGGGCGCGGTTCGGGTGGCCATGCTGATTCACCCGGGAACGAGGCTCGAGGAAGCGGCGTTGGCCACGGGGTTCTTGCCCCGACGCGCGAGCTTCTCGGTCGAGGCAGTGGACCTGGGCGGAGGTTTGCCACTGACCGCACATTTTCAGGGGGGGGACTTCGACACCGTATGACGCCGCCGGCGGATGGGGACGTAGCGATGCGCGGGTGACGAGCGTCGGGTAACCTTGGGCCGGAGATGTTGGACCGCCTCCTGCGAAGCCTGTTTCGGCTCCCGGCGCCGCGTGGCCCCATGGATCCCTCATCCGGCTATGACCTATGGTCCTCCACGTACGACAGCGACACCGGAAACTTGCTGATCGAACTGGATGAGCTCATGTTCGCCGGCCTGCTGAAAAGGCTGCCGCTGCGCGGAAAACTCATCGCCGATGTCGGGTGCGGGACGGGGCGGCACTGGAAAAAGATTCTCGCCGAGGAGCCCGCCAAGCTGACAGGGTACGACGCGTCCAAAGGAATGCTTAGGCGACTGCGGCGGAAATATCCGAAAGCGACCGTCCACCAGGCACGCGCCGAAAGCCTGGTTCACGCGGCCGACGAGAGCTGCAATATCGTGGTCTCGACGCTGGCTCTCTCACACGTGGCCGCGGCCGAAGACGCAATCGCCGAGTGGTATCGCATCCTACGGCCCGGCGGCGACATTCTCCTCACCGATTTCCACCCAGGAGCCGCCGCGACGTGCGAATGCAGCTTCCGGCATCGGGGGCAGGTGAGGACGGTGAAGGCGTATGTTCACTCGATTCCGTTCCTCAAGGGCGCCGCAGCTCACAATCGGCTCGAGCTTCTCCACTTCGAAGAGACGCTGGTCGACGGCTCGATGGAGCGCTACTACGGGAGGCAGAACATGCTGCCCGTATTCGAGCGAATGAAGGGGGTGCCCCTGCTCTACGGGATGCACCTCCGCAAGCCAGAATCGAGCCGGGCATGAGCAGTCTGAGCGTCTTGCTCATCAATCCGCGCGTCTGCTCGCCGAGCAGCACGCGTCTACCGCTCGCAGTTCTCAACCTGGCAGCTGTACTCGAGGGCCAGCGACCCTGGCGAATCGTGGACGGCAACGTCGAAATCGATCCGGTCCGAACGGCGCTTGCCGCGCTGAAGGAGCGACCGCACGCGCTGGTGGGCGTCTCCGCAATGCCAGGACCCCAGATGGTGACGGCCATCGAGATCTCTTCCGCCATCCGGAACGCGTTTCCCTCCGTTCCGATTGTCTGGGGTGGATATTTCCCAACGCTTTATGCAGACGCCGCCCTCAACGCGCCCTACGTCGATTACCTAGTCCGTGGCCAGGGAGAACTTACGCTGGTCGACCTTCTGTCGCGTCTGCCCGACGCGGGCAGCCCGACCCCTCTAGACTCCGCGGTTGACTCGTCGGCAATTGGCGATGTGCCCGGGCTCAGCTGGAAGCGTGGTGGCCAGCCCCAACATAACGTGGACCGTCCCGGCGGTCCGCCCGGCGCATTCCCTCTTTTGCCCTACGAGCGCTTGGACGTGGCGGCGTATCTACGCCCAACTTTTCTTGGAAAGAGAACCGCCGTTTACCAAGCCGCACTCGGATGCAGATATCGTTGCGAGTTCTGCGGCGTGGTATCGATGTGGAACGGGAAGACGCAGCTCGAGGCCCCCGACCGGCTGCTTCAGGCAATGATGACGCTCCGGGACCGGTGGGGTGCGGACGCGATCCAATTTTACGACAACAACTTTTTTGATCAAGAGGAGACGAGCATCCCTCTCCTCGATGTGCTTGCCGCTCTAAACATGCCGTACTGGTGCTTCGCTCGAACCGATACCATGGCGAAGTTCTCGACCCAGACCTGGGAAAAGGTCCGACGAAGCCGCCTTCGGATGGCGTTCTTCGGCGCGGAGGCCGCTAGCGACGAGATTCTCAAGCGCATGAAAAAAGGCGCGCGCGTCGAACACACGCTCGAGGTCGCTGTGCGCTGCCGAGAGTTTGGGGTCGTCCCAGAGTTCTCCTTCATCCTCGGAGGCCCAGAGGATCCCGAAGACCAAATCGAAAAAACTTTTGATTTCATTCGAAAGATCAAGACAATTAACCCCGATTCGGAGATCGTCCTCCAATACTATAGCCCGACCCCGCAGCGAGAGCGCAGGCGGATCACGGGTCAGGGAGCGAGCGCGCGTCTTCCCGTGCTCCGCAGCTACGGACCATCGGGACCTTCGCTTCCTTCCACTCCGGAGGAGTGGGCTGAGCCCCTCTGGCAGAATTGGGTATGCCAGCGAGACGCGCCCTGGCTTACGCCTCGCCTCCGCCGGCGCGTTAGAGACGTGGCCCGCGTCCTTGCTTGCCGCTTTCCGACCGCGCAGGACTATCGGACGTCGTCCCTTCGAAAGTCCGTTCTGCGAAATCTTGCGCGCTGGAGGTACGCGACCCGCTACTACGACCACTCCTGGGAACTCGCGATTGCTCAGCGCTTGATCCGGCTTCGAGATCCCAAGACGGAGAGTTTGTGAGGCTCAGGGCCTGCGTCTGGCGCTCCGTTTGAGTAAAGAAGCGTAGACGCGCTCGAATTCACGGCCCGTCCATCGCGCGTCGTGGTCGTGCGCCCATTGCCGGGCGGCGGCGCCTACAGCTCGACGAGCCGTCTCGTCGAGGAGGAGTGCTGATGTTGCTTCGGCGAGCGCCACTGCGTCACCGGGCGCGACGCACCTCGCG
>Ga0265313_10003490_pt1 | contig 12682 bp, 7 predicted proteins | sample 4123metaG_FD_203122 | JGI IMG/M metagenome (GOLD analysis project Ga0265313, IMG submission 203122) | Rhizosphere microbial communities from Carex aquatilis grown in University of Washington, Seatle, WA, United States - 4-1-23 metaG | ecosystem: Host-associated > Plants > Roots > Rhizosphere >...
TGGTCGGCGACGTAGGAGAAGGCAAACGCATAGACGTTCAGGAAACCGAGCGTCGGAAAAAGCGCACCCGAAAAAAGGAGCATCGCTGCGAGGAAGGCCCTGCTCCTGCGCCGCAGAAGCCAGGCCGCCAGGAGCAGCGCCGCAAAGCCAGCGGGAAACAGGCATTGCGCGAAGGAACCCGGATCGATCCGCCAGCGCGGATAGGTGAAGGTCAGGTTCGCCGGCCAAGCGAGCTTGCCCATGTAGAACCAGATTGCCCGACCGGCGAGAAGGACGCGTTGCACAAAGCCCAGGTCGAACGCGCTTCCCTGCGCCCCGATGTAATTCCTCTCGATCCACGCGGTGAAGAAACCCGACGCCGCTCCGATCGCGAACCACAAAGCGAGAGGAAGTCCGTCTCGCCGCCAATTCACGCGCCCGTCCCTCCACCAAAGTACGACCAGAAGCGCGGCGGGCAGCGTGGCCGTCACCGACTTGCTCAGCACCGCCAGGATGAAGAAACCGGTAGCCATCGCGTAGAGACACGTCCGGGCTGTCCTTCGGCCTCCCGGTTCCCCCTCGCGCCATCGCAGATAACCCAGGGCCGCCGCAAAGTAAAAGACGGTTGAAAGCGTGTTCTTCTGTTCCGAGATCCATGCAACCGATTCGACGCACACCGGATGGAGCGCGAACACGAATCCGGCCGGCCACGCTCCCGAAACCCCCAGCCGCCGCAGCACCCGGACAAGAAGCAGGGCCGCTCCTATGTGCAGCGCAACGTTCGCCAGGTGATAGCCGAAGGCGGAGTCTCCCCAAAGCCTGCCCTCGACCCAGAAAAGGGAATGGAGCACGGGAAAATACTGCTCCGTCGCCCTCGGGTCGGCCCAAATCCGCCACAATCCGCGGAGCGGCCTCAGGTCCGCCCGCAGGGCGAAATTCGGATCGTCCCAGACAAAGCCAGCCCGGATCGCCGGCAAATAGGCGGCTAAGGTCAGGCCGGCCAGGAGCGCGCCAGCCCAAACAGCCAGGTTCCGTGCTGGGCTCGTCTTCAAGGGCTTCCGGGACCGCGCCTGAGCAGCTCCAGGTTCTCCCGCGCGCGGGGGTAATCGGGCCTGCAGCGCAACGCCTCCTCGAACTCCGACTCCGCCTCGCTGGAGCGGCCCGAGTTGGCCAGCGCGACACCCAGGTTGTTGTGCGCCTCCGCGTCGGCCGGGACGATCCGCAGGACCGCTTGAAATTCCCCGATCGCCTCAGCCGTCCGGCCTTCGTCCAGCATGACCCGGCCCAGGTTGAAATGCGTGGAGGGGTAATTCGGCTCCAGCCGGATTGCCGTCCGATAAAGGGCCACGGCATCCTCCGTGCGCCCCTGCGCCAGGAGCCTGTTTCCCAGATTCAGGTCGGCCAGCCAGCAGTCCGGATTCCCGGCGAGCGTCGTCCGGTACAGCGTATCGACGTCGCGATAGATCCGGCACTGCCTCCAGGTAAGGAGTCCCAGCGCGAGTTCGAGGACAGCCAGGGCGACCCATCCGGCCGCGCGAAGCCCGCCCGGCAAAATGCCCACCGCCGTCCACAACGCCGCAGCCGTCATGGCGAAGATGCCGAGGCTCGCAAGGTACTGCCAATGATCCGCGACATAGGAGAAAAGGAAGGGATAGACATTGAAGAATCCCAGCGCCGGAAAAAGCGAGCCGACAAAGAACAGAAGTGCCGCCAGGGGTCCGCGCGCCTTGCGGCGGCAGATCCAAAGGGCGCCGAACAGGGCGGCCAGGGCGGCCGCGCAAGCGAATCCCTTCGCGTCGATTCCAACATGCCACCGGGGGTAGATGAAGACCAGGTTGGCCGGCCAGGCGAGCTTCCCGAGATAGAACCAGACGGCCCGGCATGCCAGCAGCGAGCGCTGGACGATGCCCAGGTCGAACTCGGGACCGGAGGCCCCGACGAAACGGCGCTCGACCCACGAGGTGAACAGCCCCGCGCCCGCGCCGAGGACAAGCCACGGCATAAGCGGCAGGACGTCCCTGCGCCAGGCGAGCCGCCCCTCCTTCCACCAGACGATGACCAGAAGCGCGGCCGGCAGGGTGGCCGTCACCGACTTCGTCAAAAGCGCCAGGACAAACAGGAACGTCGCCAGCGCGTACCAGGCATGCCCGCCGGATCGGGGTCCGGCAGCAGCATCCGCCTCGGATTGCGGGGCCGGCCTCCCGCTTCGCCACTGCAGATAGGCCAGCCCGGCCATGAGGTAGAAGACTGTGGAAAGGGTGTTCTTCTGCTCTGAAATCCAGGCCACCGATTCGACGCAGACCGGATGAAGGGCGAAGGTCAGGGCCGCCAGCCATTCCGGTCCGAACATCCCGGTACGGCCGGAGCCGCCGGCCCCGGTTCGCAAGGCGGTTCCGCCCCGTGAAACCGGCGGCCACTCCCCAAGGCGCCGCAGGACACCGGCAAAAAGGCACGCCGCCGCGACGTGAAAAAGGACGTTTGCCAGATGGTACCCCAGCGCGGAATTTCCCCAGATCCGGTGCTCGATCCAGAACGCGGTGTGCAGCACGGGATAATACTGCTGCGTCGCGCCGAGTTCGGTCCAGATGCGCCGGAGGCCGTGCAACGACTGCAGTTCGGGCCGCGTCACATGGGCGTTGTCATCCCAGATCAGGCCTCCGGTCAGCGCGGGTCCATAGGCCACGGCGACGAGGCCGAGAATCAACGCTGCCTGCAGGCACCCCGATCGACGGCAGAAGTTCATCGTTTCGTGCCGCCGGATTCGAGCCCCTTGAGCCTGTCCAGATTCGCCTGCGCGGCGGGATAGTCGGGCTTCAGCCTTAGCGCGGTTTCGAACTCGGCCCTGGCCTCGGTCCAACGCCCGTGTTCGGCGAAAAGGCTGCCCAGATTGTTGTGAATGTCGGCGGCCGCCGGCTGGATTCGCAATGCCGCCTGATACTCCCCGATCGCCGCGTCGACGCGCCCCGACTGCGCCAGCACGTTCCCGTAGTTGACCCGGACGTCGGTGTTGTCCGGATCCTGCCCCAGCGACAGCTCGTAATCCTCGCCGGCCTCAACCGTCCGTCCGCCGTCCGCCGCCTGATTCCCCATGCGGTAATATACGGCAGCCAAGGCGGCGTGGATGGCCGCATCCCGGGGCCGGAATCGCAGGGCTTCCCTGTAGTTTTCCACGGCTTCCGCCAGCCGCCCCTGGTGAACGAGGGCGTGGCCAAGGTTTGTGTGCGCGTCGGCGTAGTCCGGGGCCAGTAGGAGCGCTGCGCCGTACTGCGCCGCCGCATCCGAATATCTCCCCTCCTCGAAGAGGACATTGCCGAGATTGTTCCGTGCGCCGGCATTGTCCGGCATTTTCGCAACGACATCGCCCCAAAAGGCTCCGTTGCCCAGGTACACCCTGTTGCGGGCGGCCGTCTCGACCGCCAGCGCGAGCGCCGCGACCCCGCACACAACCGGCGCAGCCCGTCCCAGCCATGCGAAGGCGGCGATCGAAAAACCCACGGCAATCGCGGCAAGCGGAAGGTACATCCGGTGCTCCGCGGCGATCTCGGTCGCGACGGGGATGATGCTCGAGGTTGGCGCGAGAATGACGAAAAACCAGGCTCCCAGGAATCCGACGGCCGGCCGTCGGCGAAGGGCAATAAGTGTGGCGCCGGCTAGGACCAGGATCGCCACGGCCCCCAGGGCCACCTCGATCGGCGGCCCCCCCAGGGTACGGCCGTAATCGGCGACCAGGGGATGCGGCCAGAACGCCAGGCAGAGGTAGCGGGGAACCGCCCTGAACTGGCTCAGTGCGTAGGCCCACCAGGGAACACCCGAATCAAAGCCAGCCGTCCCGCCCCGTCCGGCGTTTCCCGCGACAAGGGCCGCCAGGAAGAGCCATGTCGCAGCCAGCCCGATGTAATACCAGCGCCGCATGCGCCACGCATCCCGGAACGTCCCGGCCGCAAAGGTCCGGTCGTAGAGCAGCACCATGAACGGGGCCGTGACCATGGCCTCCTTGACTCCCATGCCGAGAAGGCATGCGGCAATCGAGCCGGCGAACCACGGATTGGACGCGCGGTCGGTCCGGTCCGAAGGGACTTCAGTGGTCCCCGCCTCAACCCCCCTGATAAAGAGGTACACGGTCGCCAGAAAACAAAGTCCCATGAGCGATTCCGCCCTTTGCACGATGTAGGTGACAGCCTCGGTTTGCAGCGGATGCAGCGCCCAAATGAGCGTCGCCGCCGCGGCGACTGAATCGGGACGGGATGCCTGCAGCCGCTTCAGGGTCCTTCGCACAATGCCGAAAAGCGCCAGGGCGGCGAGAGCATGGATTGCGACGTTGACGGCGTGATAGCCGAGCGGACCGGTCCCGCCGATCCGCCGGTTTGCCGCAAAGGAGAGGTTGAGGATCGGCCGCCCGCCGACCGTCGTGTCCGGCGGGGGATGGAATGCCCTGCTCCAGCTCGCAAGCGTGGGATTGCCCGGGATCGAGGAAACGTCGTCGTACAGGAAGGGACCGGGCAGTCCCGTCCAAAACGCTCCCGCTATCCCCAGGACAATGACGGCCGCCGCGGCGAGGCGCCCGCCCGAAAAAGCAAGCGGCGACCGCTTGGTAGCGGTCGCCGCGAAAGGAAACCCCATTGCCTGGGATCCGCTTAGAACTCGATTCGCGCGCCGATCTGAATGTTCCAGCGCGACATGTCGGGATAGAAGGTCGTCGTGCCCAACGTCGTGGCGTTGAAGACGTAGATGTACTGTCCCGCCCCGCCATTGCCGGCGGCATTGTACAATGTCCCGGCGATCGACCGCGAATACGGGAAGTCGTAGATGGCGACCTGGCCCCAGTTCCTATTGAGCAGATTCAGGAAATCGAAGCAGTCCGCAAAAAGCGTGACCCTGCCCCCTCCGTAGGTCGGGATGCGCTGCTCGAAGTGCAGGTTGAGGAACCTCTCCCAAGGAGAGAATGCGCTGTTGCGCGGCACGACCTGGCCCGCGAATTGGGCCAGGGACGGATTCTGCCCCAGGAAGTTGAAGAAGTTGGCCTCCTCCGTCGGGCTTGCCCAGGCGACCTTGGGATCGCTCGGGCCGGTCGGAACGTAGAACAGGTTGCGGCCCGAAATGCCGGACCCGTCCGCGTCGCCGGCAAAAACGAAGCTGTACGGGTGGCCCGTCTCGGCGATGAACTGCGCGGAGAGGATCGTCGCGGCCTGCTTGTTCGAGAAGAAGTGGAATTGCCGCGATGCGGTGAGAACGATCTTGTCCGGCACCTCATAGTCGCTGATGTAGGCGCGATTGTCGCCCGGATTCAGGTAGGCCTGCCCGGTGAAGTTGGACTGCGCGACCGATGAGGTCGTCGATTCAACCTGGGTCGCATGGGTGTGGCTGTAGGAGGCCGAGAACGCCCAGTTGTCCTTCATGGGACGCTTGAGGTTGATCGTATACTCCTGGGATCCCCCTTGGTCGGTGTTGCCCAGCCAATAGACCGGCCCGGTGGCCTGGTTCGCGCGCAGGACGGTGGAGCCGGAAACGCTGCTGGTTCCCACATAGCTGTAACCGGCGACCTGGGATGACGTCGGGATCGTGCCCGCGCTGATGTTGCCGGCATAGCGGATCGCACCGTCCGGCATGAACGCCGGGCCGCTCGAAGGCACCCCGTAATTCAAATTCCGGTAATAGATGTCCTTGTTCACCTTGGTCCAGTCTCCCTCGACCGTCGCGATAAGTCCGAGGAAAGGAAGCTCCTTGTCCAGGGCGATATTTCCCTTCCAGGAGCTCGGCCAGTGGAAATTCTTGTCGGTGACATTGAAGGTCGGGACGGGAACCGTCGCCGCAACGGGCGGCAGCGCCTGCGTGGCGGGATTGCCCGTGAACGTGTAGTTCGCGATCGGGGCGGCGGTGTTGCTGCTGGTCGAACCCGCGGAATACTGGGTCAACTGACCGGCGTTCGCAAATGAGTTTTCCAGCCATACAGCCGGATTCTGGCCCAGGAACAGGCCTGCGCCGCCGCGTAGCTGGGTCTTGAGCTTGGTCGGGAACGTGTAGGTGAATCCGAGCCGCGGCGAGACAACGTCGTTGCCATTCATGGTCGCGTTGTTCGGATAGCCGTAGGCCTTGATGAACAATTGGCTGACGATCGGCTTGCCCGGCTGATAGGGATAGTCCAGCCGGATGCCGCCCGTGACGGTCAATGCATTCGTCGGATGCCAGATGTCCTGCACCAGGGCGACATAATCGGTCAGCGCATAATGGGCGATCGCGTCGCTCAGCTTGAAACCGGCAGTCGGAGTCGCGATAAGGGCCCCGGACGGGGTCCCGGCCATGTACTGCGCGACGTTGGCGAAGGCGAACGTCCCCGTGTAGTTCTGGACAAATGTGTTTTCGTATTCGGTCCGGTCCGCCTGGCCGCCAAACTTGAGGGTGTGGGCGCCGACGGAATAGACTCCGAACGCATGTTCCTCGAGCTCACTCGTATGCAGGTTGTTGAGCTGGTAGGAATTGTTGTTGCCGAGGATGACGTCGCCCGTGCCAGTGATCGCCGAGGCGGCTCCGGTGGACGCGCTCGTCGTGGTCCCCGAAATGCTGTTGATGATGACCGCCGGAAACGTGGAACCGTTCGTAAACGCGGTGCCGTTGTACCGCCTGTAGCTCCCCTCGATTTCGGAGGAAAGATTGGGCACGATCGAACTCCAATTGCTCGTCAATTTTGCGGCGTAGGACTGGTCGACGCGGTGGGAATTGTACCAGGCGTTGCTGAACGATGTGCCGTTCGAGAACGTGTAGTTGACGAAGGTCGGCGCCTGACCGTCGGTGTGCCGGAATGTGAAGTCGAACTTGTGGGCATCCGAGATGTTCCAGGTGATCTTCCCAACGGCATTCTGCTGGGCGATATGGTTGGGCCCGGCCAGCGTGCCCGCCACGTAGTTGTACTTGGACGCCGACGTCGAGACAATCTGGCTGATGACCGAGGCATCCGTCGAATTGTCCACCGTATTGAACAGCTGGGCGGAGGACGTCGCCAGTTCGCGGAACGCGTCGTAGCCGAAGAAGAAGAAGACCTTGTTCTTGATGATGGGCCCGCCGAGGGTGACGCCGGTCGTGTGCTCGTTCAGCGACTCGTGCTGCCCCAGCAGGGGATTGGGCACCGGATCGGCGCCGCGGAAATTCGTGCCCGTGTAGATCTCGTACACGGCCCCGTGAAACTCGTTGGTGCCCGTCTTCAGGGTCGTGTTGAGCGCGGCGCCGAGGAAGCCGGAGTTGACGATGTCGTAGGGCGTGAGATCGAAGCTCAGCGATCCGATCCATTCCGGGGGAACCGGATTGCGCAGGCCGGAGTAGCTGTTCGAATTCAGGCCGAAGGTGTCGTTCGCGTTCACGCCGTCGATCATGAATGAATTCTCGCGGAAGTTCTGGCCCTGGGCGCTCAGCTGGAACGACGGATCGCTGGACCCGCCGCCCTGGAACATGACCACGCGCGGATCAAGGTTCTCCAGGTCCTGCACGTCGCGGCGGATCGTCTCAACCTGGAGGATGTCGTCCTTGTCCATCGTCAGGCCCGTGCCCATGGCACCGGAGCCAAAGGTCGTGTCGCGGGACTCTTCCACGGTCATCGCCTCCATTCTCACGACTTCGGCGCCCATGACAAAATTCACCTGCGTGGCCGCCCCAACCTCCAGGTTGACGTTGCCTCTCACCTCGGGCGCAAAAGTGCCCGATTCCGCGGTGATGGAATAAGGCCCGCCAGGCGCCAGGCCGCTGACCGTGTATTCACCGCCGGACCGGGTCTTCGCCGTGTAACGGGCGCCGTTCAACGCGTTGACGACAGTCACGGTTGCCCCGACAACCGCCTTGCCGTCCTTGTCGGCAACAAACCCGCTTAGGGCTGCGCTCGTGAGACCTTGAGCGTGTCCAATGCTGGTGAAGAAACAAAAAACCAGGGCCAAGGCCCCGGTCAGCAACAAGCCTAATCTTTTGGAATGCATAGTCTGTGTGTGGTTAGGGTCTTCTTGTCCCCTTTTCTATCAGGCGGCAAGCCGTATCTGGCATGAATGGGTCAACCCAAGGCCGACCCGGCAGTCAAGTACCTTTGGATGAAGCAGGCCGTATGCCGCAAAACTGTCACAGGATCGTTTGAAGACCGAAAAAATCGTTAGTGGGTCGGTTTGCCCGACCCACTACAAGAAATCGGGCCGCCCCCCTCCATTCGTGAACCCAGGGGGCCACAGGGCTCGTGCATTTTGTGGGTAAACGAGTCGTGCGTCAGTGCACATTGCACGAAAAGCGGAACGCAAATTCCATCGGAATGCGGAAGTGGTAATTTTTACCATCTGATTGACAAACCATTAGGCAACGGAACGCGGCGCTGGCACGAATCGAGGTTTCATCGAAGGCGAAAAATTCAACCCATTCCGCCAACATGAACGTCCTATCCGAAAAAATCGAGACCGTGAAGCCATTGGAAACAACGACCGACATGCAACTCGTCCATCGGTATGTGCACGGCGACGAGTCGGCTTTTGCCGAGATCGTGCGCCGGCATCAGGCCAGGATCTTTGCCGTCGCGGAGAGTTTTCTGCACAACCACGCCGACGCCGAGGAGATCGCGCAGGACACCTTTGTGCGCGCGCACCTCAACCTCCCGCGCTTCCGCGGCGACTCGTCGCTCGCGACCTGGCTGCACCGGATAGCGCTCAACCTGGCCCGGAACCGGTATTGGTACTTCTTCCGGAGGCGGCGCCATGCGACGCTCTCGCTGGACTGCCCGGTCGGCTCGGACGGCAGCGCCACCGTGGCGGACCTCATCCCCGCCGACTCGCCCGACCCCGCGCGGGAAAGTTCGCGCGGAGAGTTTGCGGCCCTCGTGGCAACCTCGCTGGAAAGGCTGGATCCGGCGCACCGGACTGTCCTCACCCTGCGCGTCCTTCAAAACAGGTCCTACGACGAGATCGCCCGCGAACTCGGCATCAATCCCGGGACCGTCAAAAGCCGGATCGCGCGAGCCCGCGAGAAGCTCCGCGCGCTGCTGGCCGATGCCTGCCCGGAGTTCGATCCAGGCGCATCGCCCGCGGACTGGTTTGAGCCGGCGCGAACCGCCGGCACCCTGAGCCCGGCCTAGTTCGCCGCCTTCTTTCCGCTCCGCTTGAGGAGGTCCCCTCTCAGATAGACATCAGGGGCAGCCTGCCGCCAGGCCGTCAGCCAGAGGGAGCCGAGCATCTCGCCGCCTCTGAGGAGCTGCGCATCGATGAACGCGCGTCCCTCGGCGCTGTCCGGGCCCGGGCCCTCGAGCTTCCTTTCCTTTTCCAGGCGATAGAGCGGCTCCACCCGTTTCCCGGTCTCGACCAGGTAGTCCATCACGGCGACAAAAACCGGATCGCGCCCATCCGGCCGCGGCGCGACGCCGATCGTTTCCGCGGGCACGGTTCTCGCCAGAAGCTCGGCCTCGGTTATGCCCGCCTTCGCGATGAAGCCCCCGTCGATCCAGGAGTGAAAGCCGTACTTGGTCGAATAGCCCTCCGGATTCGGGCCGACCCAGCCGTGGTGATGGATGGTCGCATGCAGGGGCTGCGCGCCGTCGCCGACGTAGTGCCCCATGACCCCCATCATGTAAACGATGTTGGCCCGGGCATTCGCTATCTCCGCCGGCGTGCCCGCCTGCTCAAAGGCCTTCAGGTAGGAGCACGCGGACTGGATCTTGGCATAGTATTCGGCGATCGCCCAAGGCAGGAAACCGGACCACTCGAGGGAGTGATCCTCGTTGCCGGGGTGCCCGGCCGCCTTGTCCTTCTCCGGGTTGGGCTTCGGGAAAAGGTCCAGGTGGGCCGCGCGTCCGGCCGCGAACTGGACAGCGAAATCGTACCGGAACTGCGGGAGCGTGGCGACGTCCATGCCGGCGTAGCCAATCTCCTCGAGGTCGATATAGTGATCGAGCCCGTTGTAATGCTGGAGGAGCTCCTGATGGGTATTGCGCCAGCGATCGGGTTCTCCGGCGAGAAACGCGATCCGCTCCGCGTTCTGGGGTGTGCGGGCCCAGGCGGGGAAGTCGCCCGGAAGCGATGCGAGCGCGATCTGGTTCACGAGCCGGTGGCCAGGATAGTTCCAGGCGCGGAGCGCGCATGGCGCCGCAAGGCAGACTGCGGGAAGGAGGAGAAGGCGGGGGGCGGCGGATAATCTCATGGGATGGAAACCGGTTGAATCAGGACGCGCCGCGGAGCCCGCGGCCGCGTTTCATGGGCGTGTTGGATGGGACTGGGGGGCCGGCGCCGGTTGACTCGGAGGCGCCGGCGCCGGACGGGAAGGGGGGAGCGGCGCCGGCTGCAGCCGGTCCAGTTCGGCCGAGTAGGCGCGTATGCCGGCAAGCAGCGCCTCCGCGAGCTGCCTGCGGAAAGCCGTCGTCGCGACGCGCGCCCCTTCCGAGTCGTTCGACAGGAAGGCCGACTCGACGAGGATCGCCGGGCAGGCGAGTCCGCGGAGCGCCGCCAGATGCTTCGTCTTCCGGCCGCGGTCGTCCGTGTGAAGGGAGCCCAGAACCTGCCGATGAACGCACTGCGCGAGAACCTGGCTCCAGGCGTCGAAACGATTGACGGGGGACGGGGCGGACTCGCGGTCGTCCCCGTGTTCGCTCCACGCCTGGTCGGAACGCTGGGTGGCCAGGGTGAAGGTGAAAACCTCGGTGCCGTGGGTCCGGGAGTCGCCCGGCGCGCTGGCATTGAAATGGATGCTGACGAAAAGATCGGCCCCCTGCGCGTTGGCGATCTCGGCCCGCGCGGGCAATTCGACATGCCTGTCCCTCGTTCGGGTCATGACGACCTGGTAGCCGGCGGCCTCGAGGAGCCGCCCGAGTTCGAGCGCGACGTCGAGCGTGTAGACCTTTTCCTTGAGGCCCAGCCTCGCGTTTTCCATCCCGTTGTCCGACCCGCCGTGGCCGGGATCGATCGCAATCACCCGGGGACGCGGCGGAGCGGCGCCGCACATTTCCGGGCGGATGAGGGGCGTCAGCCGGCGCGCATAGTCGAGGAGACTGATGTAAAAGCGGCCTCCCCGGGTCAGGACCGGTTCCCCAAGGAAGACGCGGAGCCCGTCCGCCTGCGCCTCCCGACTCTCGGCGGTGAGAACCGCGCGATGCGCGGCGTCGAAAAGGGCGAGTCCCGGCCGTCCGCCCGCGCCCCCGCGGGCGATCCAGGTCATGCGCAGACCCAGGCGCGCGGCCGCGTCGACGACGCTGACGTAGCTCGAATTCTCCAGGTGGAAAACCGGAATCGGACCCGCCGCGGCCAGCCGGCCCGCCATGGCAAAAAACAGGCCGATCCCGGCGCAACGGATGCCCGCCCGCTCCATCTGTTGGTTTTCCTCAGGCGCCCGAAGGCTGATCGGGGGGCGCGGCGCCGGACGCGGCCTCGTCGGATATGAACCTTGCCTTGCGCTTGTTCGGCGGCAGCGGAGTCAGCATCACGTGGATGTTGCGTCCGATGAGCTTCGCGTCCGCGTCGGGATGGCCCATGTTCGCGAGTTCCGCGACGGCCTTCTTGATGACGGCGAAGCCGATCTCCGTGTGAGCCATCTCGCGGCCGCGGAACTTGAGCCGCAGCTTCACCTTGTTTCCGTGGTCCAGGAATTCCTCGGCGTGGCGGAGCTTCGTGTTGAAATCGTTCACCTCGATGCGCGCGCTGAACTCGATCTCCTTAATCTTGCTGGCGGTCGTCTTCGCGTGCGAATGCTTCTTCTGCTCCTCGTAGACGTACTTGCCGAAGTCCATGATCCGGCAGACGGGGGGCTGCGCGTTGGGCGCCACCTCGACCAGGTCCAGACCGACTTCAAGCGCGAGATTGACCGCCTTGGGCGTATCCAGTATTCCGAGCTGCTTGCCCTCGGGCGAGATGACGCGCACCTGGGGCACCTTTATGCGGTGATTGCGCCGGATGGCCGCGAAGGGATCGAGGTTGCGACGCTGGTATTGTCCGGGACGGTTGCCGCCGCCAGTGGCGGGAGAGAACGAATTTGCCATCAATTTGCTTTTGTAATGGTGATTGGGCGAGAGGGGATATCATCCCAAACAAAAGGGATGACAACCCTGAATTATAGCAAGGCTTGCGGTGTATGCAGCAAAGCGGGACCGGCGCGGAATTGCAACAGCCTCCGGGCGACGGCGACCGCGTTTGCGAAGCTGCGCGGATTCGCCCGGCCGCGGCCGGCGATCGAAAACGCCGTTCCGTGATCGGGGCTCGTCCGGACAAAGGGCAGGTTGAGCGTCACGTTCACGGACTCGTCGAAGTCGATCGTCTTCAGGGGCGCGAGCCCCTGGTCGTGGTAAAGCGCGACCGCGACGTCGAACTCCCCGCGCAACTGGCGGGCGAAAAGGGTGTCGCCGGGCTCGGCCCGGGAAAGCCCCGGAAACCGCGGCCTCAGCGAATCGAGGATGGGGTTGATCCGCTCGATCTCCTCCCGGCCGATGAGCCCCGCCTCGCCGGCGTGCGGGTTGAGGCCGCAAACGCCGATCCGAACGGGAGCTCCCGCGGGCCGGGCGCGCCCGGCCCCTTCATCCGCCCGGACCAGCTCGTCGGCCGCGCCGACCGCGCGGGCGAAGTTTTCCGGGCTCAATTCCGCCGCGACCGCGACCAGGGGTATGTGCCATGTCAAAAGGACGACCCTGAGCCGTCCCCCGCAGAACGCCATGACCGGTTTGCCCCCCCACCTTGCGGCAAAGAACTCCGTCTGACCCGGAAACGTCCAC
>Ga0265313_10003491_pt1 | contig 12681 bp, 13 predicted proteins | sample 4123metaG_FD_203122 | JGI IMG/M metagenome (GOLD analysis project Ga0265313, IMG submission 203122) | Rhizosphere microbial communities from Carex aquatilis grown in University of Washington, Seatle, WA, United States - 4-1-23 metaG | ecosystem: Host-associated > Plants > Roots > Rhizosphere >...
AGGTTGCGGGCGAATTCGACGCAGAACAGCTTCTTGGGCGCCTTCTCCACCGTCGCCGCCGCCCGGACGCGGGGCGCCGGCAGGCGCGGCATGGGCAGCACGTTCAGAGACAGCCTGGTCTCCGGCGCCGCAACCTCAAGCCGGCGCGGCAGCGGCGCGATCCATACTTTCGGCGTCGACTCGACCATGGGGATGGGGGCTTGCGGCGGCGCTGTGTCCAGCAGCTTCCAGGCCGTATCCAGATGCTGGTCCAGGCTCTGCTGCACGGCATCGAGCTGGCGGCCGGCGTAATCCAGCACGCCGGCCTGCGCTGTCAGCGGCGCCAACGCCAATGCCAAGGTGAGAAGGAGTTTGCGCAATTTCTGGTCCGGCTTTGCGTTTCAGGTCGCCCGCGCCGGTAACCGGCATGGGATGCATTGTCGGACTTGAGATCTGGGTGCCCCCGCAGAACCACGCCCGGCGGCATTTAAGGGGACGGGGCGGCCGTCACAAAGACGTTTTGTTGCCACGCTTTCGTGACCCGTTCCTCATGATAAGCATTTGATATATATGGATAATATACTTCTGTTGCATCTATGCACCAGGCCGGGCGGGCGCGATGTTGTTGCACTGCGGCATTAGGCTATCCTGCTTCGCGGGAAAGGGGCTTGTTCATGGAGCTGCTGGGCTCGCCGGGCCGCACGCTGGTCTCGATCGTGCTGTTCAATCTCACGGTCATCGTGCTGGCCACCATGGGCTATATGGCGGCCGGCTGGAGCTTTTCCGACGCCAGCTACATGGTGCTGCTCACCATCTACACGGTGGGCTATGGCGAGGTGCATCCCATCGCCACGCCCTATCTGCATGCCGTCACCGTCGGGCTGATCATCCTGGGCTGCACCGGGATGATCATGCTGACCGGCGCCCTGGTCCAGTTCCTCACCATCACCCAGTTGCAGGAGATACTTGGAGGCCGTCGCGTGAAAGCGGAAATCGACAAGCTTGAAGACCATGTCATCATTGTCGGCTTCGGCCGCATCGGCGTCATGCTGGCGCGGGAGCTGAAGGCCGGCGGCAGCAAATTCGTGGTGCTGGAGCATAACGAGAAACGCGCCGCCGAGGTGCGCGAACTGGGCCATCTCTGCCTGGTGGGCGACGCCACCGAGGAGCGTTTCCTGCGCGAGGCAGGGGTGACGCGCGCCCGCCTGCTGGCCACGGTGCTGCCCAACGACGCCGCCAATGTCTTCATCACCCTGTCGGCCAAGGCGCTTAATCCCGGCATCGAGATCATCGCCCGCGGCGAGCAGCCCTCCACCGAAAGCAAGCTGCTGCAGGCCGGCGCCACCAAGGTGGTAATGCCCACCCATATCGGCGCCGAGCGCATCGCCGAGCTGATCCTTTTCCCCGAAACCGCCCGCATGCTGCGCTCCTCCGAGAAATTCAGCGAGCTGGAGCGCACCCTGCGCGGGTTGGGGCTGGAGTTGGAAGTGATCGTGGCGCCGCCGAAGGGGGCGCTGACCGGGCTTACGATTGCCGAAATGGAGGAGCGGGCGCGCGGCAAGTTCTTCGTGCTGCAGCTCAACCGCCAGGGCGGCGATACCTTCACCAGTCCCGACCGCGGCATGATTGTGCAGGATGGAGACGGGGTGGTGATCGTCAGCCGCAGCGGCGGCGCATCCGCCCGCGCGCTGTTCGAGGCCCCGGCGGAAAAGGTCCGCGCCGGGCGTTCGACCTTCTGACCGCGCAAAAAAACTCCCGGTGCCGCCGCCGGGCGTTTTGCTTTGCTCGCGGCGTTCGCCCCTTTCGCAGGTCCAAATTGCCTACGCTGTCGCCAGGCTCACGCGCTTCGCGCGCCGCGGCTCACTTCTTCAGGGCCGCGACAATCGCCAGGCTCTTGTCGACATGGTCCTGCGGCGAGAGGTGGTCGTCCGCGGAAGACATGGTCGCTATCACCTTGCCGTCCTTGCCGACCACGAAGGTGACACGCTCGATGAAGCCATGGCCGATCTCATTGCCCTTGACGTCCTTGGCGCCCGGACGGCCCGGCGTCACCTTGAGATTGTAGGTGGCGGCGATCTTGGTGTCGGCGTCCGAAGCGATAGGGAACTTGCCGGCGCAGAAATCCGGATCGGCGGAGAAGACCTTCAGCCGGTCCAGGCTGTCGGCGGAAACGCCGATGATCTGGGCGCCCGCGGCGGCGAACTTGTCGGCGCTTTCGGCGAAGGCATGGGCTTCGGCGTCGCAGCCGCCGGTGTAGGCGCTGGGGTAGAAATAGACCACCACCGGGCCCTTGGAGAGCGCGGATTTGAGGTTGAAGCTGAAATCCTTGCCGCCCAGGCTGCCCTTGGCGGAGAAATCGGGGGCGGCGTCGCCGGGCTTGAGGGCGGCCAGGGCGGGGGTGGCGGCGCAGGCCGCGACCAAGCCGGCCAGAATGAGCTTTTTCATGGGGAGTATCCTTCCTGGAGAGAGGCAAACCCTAGCATGGCGCGGGCAACCGTTGAAGGCGGGGGAGTGGCCCGCTAGCCTCCCAAACCGCACGAAATGAGGGCGATATGGGCGTTTTCCGGCTTGAGCATGTCAACATCCGCTGCGCCCGGCTGGCGGCGACCAAGGCTTTCTATATTGACATGATTGGCCTCACCGAAGGGCCGCGCCCGGATTTTCCCTTCCGCGGCGCCTGGCTCTATTGCGGCGACACCGCCGTGGTGCATCTGGTCGAGGCCGCCGACCATCCCGGCTCCTGGACCGGCACCCTGGATCGGGCCAGCGACAAGACACCCGGGCTTGATACCGGCGCCTTCGACCATGTCGCCTTTCAGGCCACGGATTTCGAAGGGGTGAAAAACAGGCTGGCGGCCCTGGGCCTGGCCTTCCGCGAGCGGATGGTGCCGGGCGGGGCGCTCAGGCAGTTGTTCGTGCCCGATCCCGAAGGCGTGATGGTCGAGCTGAACTTCTACAATTGAGGCTTTATCGTACCGCGGCGCCGCCGGTGCATTTATACGGAATTGTCACCGTCGTCAGTTCACAGCCGCCCCGGCCCATGCGTTCACAATTGCCCCTTCGCCCGCCGAACGGCTCCGCGTCGGTATAGCCCCACGCCCTGCATTGGGCCCGTGCCGCGTCGAGAGCCTGGCGCGTGCTGAACCGCGGCTTTTCGCGTATGCCATATTGGAAGGACAGATCGACCAGGCCGGCCGCCCTGTCGCCGCCGCTCGCACGCACGACCTTCGGCGTCACGCAGCCGGTCAAAAGCGCCAGGCCCGCGAAAAGCAAACACCCCCAGACAGATTTCATCTGAGACTCCCGTTCCGCCCGCCGCGATAATACAAAGTTGCCCGCGCGACGCAACGTCTGGCCGCGCCTTCAGTCTTTCGCGCGCTCGACATAGGAGCCGTCTTCCGTCATCACCACGATGCGGGTGCCCGCGGTGATGTGGGTGGGCACCATGGTGCGCACGCCGTTGGACAGCATCGCCGGCTTGAACGAACCCGACGCGGTCTGGCCCTTCATCACCGGCTCGGTCTCGGTCACTTCGAAGGTGGCGCGCTGGGGAATCTCGATCGAGATGGCGTTGCCTTCGAAAAGCTGCAGCTGCACGTCCATGTTCTCGGTCAGGTAGGGGGCATAGTCGCCCACCACATCGGTCCCGACATGAATCTGGTCGAAACTCACCGGGTTCATGAAGACGTACTGCTCACCGTCCTGGTAGAGGAAGTTGAAGTTCTGGTGCTCGACGAAAGCCTTCTCGATGCTGTCGGTGGTGCGCAGGCGCTCGACCGTCTTGACCCCGTCGCTGATGCGGCGCATTTCCAGATGGGTCACCGGGGTGCCCTTGCCGGGATGGATATTCTCGGCCGTGAGGACGAGGTAAAGCTTGCCCTCCTTCTCGATGACATTGCCTTTGCGCACAGAGCTGGCGATAACCGAAACCACGGGAAACCTCTCAAATCGGGCGGATTTGCGGGGGTCTTTAGCAGCAAGAGGTCCTGACTTCAAATGCCCTGGTGGAACGCCCAGACCCACGCCGACCGCCGCCCCCTGCTCCAGACGCGGGGGCGGATAAAGGTCGGTTTGCGGGGCTGGTTCGAAGGGCAGGGCTTCACCGAAGTGGAATGCGGCGCCCTGGTGGCTTCGCCGGGCAACGAGACCCATCTGCATGCTTTCCGCACCGAGCGCATCGGGCCGGACGGCGTGGCCCATCCGGCCTTCCTGCACACCTCGCCGGAATTCGCCGCCAAGAAGCTGCTGGCGGCGGGCGAGAGCAAAATATTCGAATTCGCCCGCGTCTTCCGCAACCGGGAAGCGGGCCGCCTGCATGCCCCGGAATTCACCATGCTGGAATGGTACCGGGTGCGCGAACCTTACGAGACGGTGATCGCGGATGCGCTGGCGCTTGCGCGCGCCGCGGCCGGGATCGCCGGCGCGAAACTGCTGCGCCACCAGGAACGACGCTGCGATCCCTTTGCCGAAGCGCAATGGCTGACGGTTGCCGAAGCCTTCACGCGCCATGCCGGCATCGACCTGCTGGCGACGCTGACGGCGGATGGCGAACCGGATCGCGACGCCCTGGCCAAAGTCTGCGGCTTCGCGCCTGCCGCCGATGAGGACTGGTCGGACATTTTTTCCAAAATCCTGACCGCCAGGATCGAACCGCATCTGGGCGATGGCCGCCTGATCGTCCTTCACGAATATCCCCGCCCCGAAGCGGCGCTGGCACGGCCGGCGCCGCGCGATGCGCGGGTGGCGGAACGCTTCGAGCTTTATGCCTGCGGCGTCGAGCTGGCCAACGGTTTCGGCGAACTCATCGATGCCGCCGAGCAGCGGCGGCGGCTGGAAGCCGAGATGGCGAAGAAGGCGCGGCTTTATGGCGAGCGCTATCCCCTGGACGAGGAATTCCTGGCGGCGCTGGCGCAGATGCCGCCCGCTTCCGGCGTGGCGCTGGGCTTCGACCGGCTGGTGATGCTGGCGACGGGCGCGCCGCTGATCAGAGACGTCCTGTGGACCCCCCCGCTTTAGGCCGCATGGCCGGTTTGCGCGCTGCGGGGTGGAAAAAGGCCCGCTCCGGGAGCAGTTTCGCGCCGCCATGACCGACACGCCCCAGGCCCTGAAAACCGTCCATGCCACCAGCTTCGCCGTGCTGGCCGCCATCAGCCTCAGCCATCTGATCAATGACATGATCCAGGCGGTGCTGCCGGCGATCTATCCCACGCTGAAGGGGGAATTCCGGCTTTCCTTCTCCCAGATCGGGTTCATCACCCTGGCCTTTCAGTGCACCGCCTCGCTGCTGCAGCCTGCCGTGGGTTGGCTGGCCGACCGCAAGCCCGCGCCCTATTCCCTGGCGTTTGGCATGGTCTCGACTCTCAGCGGCATGATCGCGCTGGGCTTCGCCGGCTCCTACGCCATGGTGCTGCTGGCGGCGATGCTGATCGGCATCGGCTCCTCGGTCTTTCATCCCGAATCCGCCCGCGTCGCCCGCATGGCCTCGGGCGGACGGCACGGCCTGGCGCAATCGCTGTTCCAGGTCGGCGGCAATACCGGCACGGCGCTGGGACCGCTGACCGCCGCGCTGGTGGTGGCGTGGTGGGGCCAGAACGGCGTGGCGGTCTATGCCATCGCCGCCGCCATCGCCATTGTCATTCTCTACAAGGTCGGCGGCTGGTACAGCAGCCATGGCCTCAACCGCATGCGCACGGCGCGCGCGCAGCCGGCGCTGCCCTATTCGCGCGCCCGCATCCGGGCCAGCCTGGGCATCCTGGCGCTGCTGATCTTCTCGAAATATCTCTACATGGTCAGCATCACCACCTACTTCACCTTCTACCTGATCCATACCTTCGGCGTGTCGGTGCAGGTGGCGCAGCTGCATCTTTTCGCCTTTCTGGCGGCGATCGCGGCCGGCACGCTGGCCGGCGGCCCGCTGGGCGACCGCTTCGGCCGCAAATACGTGATCTGGTTCTCCATCCTGGGCATGCTGCCTTTCACCCTGATGCTGCCCTACGCCAATCTGTTCTGGACCGAAGTGCTGTCGGTCATCATCGGCGCGGTGATGGCTTCGGCCTTTCCCGCCATCGTGGTTTTCGCCCAGGAACTGGCGCCCGGCCGGCTGGGCATTATCTCGGGCATCTTTTACGGCTTCGCCTTCGGCGTGGCCGGGCTGGGTGCGGCGTTGCTGGGCGGGTTGGCCGATGCCACCTCCATCGTCTTCGTCTATAAGGTCTGTTCCTTCCTGCCGGCGATCGGACTGATGACTGTATTCCTGCCCAATCTGAAACTGACGCACAAATGACGATAGACGACGTTGCCCGCCGCTATGCGGTGGCGGTATCGCCGACGCTGCTGTCGCTGGTCGATCCCGCCGATCCCGACGACCCCATCGCGCGTCAGTTCCTGCCCAGCTTGGCGGAACTGAACATCCTGCCGCAGGAATTGGCCGATCCCATCGGCGACGCGGCGCACAGCCCCGTGCCCGGCATCGTTCATCGCCATGCCGGCCGGGTGCTGTTCAAGGTCGTTTCGGCCTGTCCGGTCTATTGCCGTTTCTGCTTCCGCCGCGAGACGGTGGGGCCGGGCAGGCAAAACGCGCTGTCGCCGGCCGATTTCGAGGCGGCGCTGGCCTATATCGCCGCCCATGCCGAAATCCGCGAAGTCATCCTCACCGGCGGCGATCCTTTCATTCTCTCGCCCCGCCGCATCGCGGAGGTTTCGGCGCGGCTGGGCGCGACGGCGCATGTCAAGCTGGTGCGCTGGCATACCCGCGTGCCGCTCACCGATCCGGCGCGCATCGGCGACGAACTGGTGGCGGCGCTGCATGGCGCCGGGGTCACCCCCTGGATCGCCATTCACGCCAATCATCCACGCGAATTCGGCCCCGATGCGCGCCGCGCCATCGCCCGCCTGGCCGATGCCGGCCTGCCCCTGGTCAGCCAGTCGGTGCTGCTGAAGGGCGTCAACGACAATGCCGCCACGCTGGCGGAATTGATGCAAACCTTCGTGGAGAACCGCATCAAGCCCTATTACCTGCACCATCCCGACCTGGCGCCGGGCACGTCGCATTTCCGCAACAACATTGCCGAAGGCCTGGCGCTGATGAAGGCGTTGCGGGCGCGACTGTCAGGACTGGAGATGCCGGCCTATATGCTCGACATCCCCGGCGGCTTCGGCAAGGTGCCGCTGGAAAGCGATCATCTTCAGATTGCGGAAGGCGGAATCCGCGTTCGGGATACGCAGGGCGTCTGGCACGAATACGAAGATCACATCGCCTCTTGAACCGGCTTGCCGCGCAGTCTCTTGAAGAACGCGCTGACCCGATGCCGCGCCTGCTCGCGCCTGACCACGCCCATGTCGGTCACCCAGTTGAGCTGGATCACCCGCCGCGGCCCCTCGAAGGCATGGAAACCGTGCCAGGCATTGGGCTCGTTCCGGAAGATCAGCAGCGTGCCCTGGTCGGGCGGCACTTCGGCGATCATGTCCTCCAGGTCGCTGGGCCCGCGCAGCAGGCGCAGCCGCCCGCTCGATGCTTCCCATTCATTGTTCATGTAGATCAGCACGGTGATCAGCTTGGTGCGGCTGTCGGTGTGGATCTGGCCGTCGCGCGCCGCCGACTGCCCGCGCGCCGTCACCATGGTGGGGCGGCCTTCTAGGCTGATATGGAATTTCTTCTCCACCGCGCGGGTGAATTCCGGCCCCTGGATCGCCTCGATGAAGGCGCGGAAGGCGGGACCATAGCTGAGGGTGGGAAGGGGGAAGCTGCCGGGATGGGCGACATGCGGATAATCGGCGTTGATCGCCGCCATCGCCTCGCGGCGCACGAAGTTGGGCACCATCAGATAGGCAAAGGGCTCGCGGATCAGCGGCGTGGCGGCGAAAGCCGCGATATCGATGGGCAGGGCGGTCATGGCCGGGAAATACTACCGCCACTGGGAAAAGGCAAAGCTATACGAAAACACAGGCTCTCTCCCCCGCAATGCGAAGCATTTGGCGGGGGAGATGTCCGCCGGCAGGGCGCGCAGCGCCCGCGAGGCGGACAGAGGGGGTACCAAAAACGAAGGTACCGGAGGAGCTTTCGCTCCTCCGGTACCGACCTGACCTTTCATTTGCCCCACGAAAAGCCAGGTATTCGTGTCCGACCTAGTTGGTCGAGTAGTGCAGGATCTGCGACTTGTTGCCGATGGCGCCGGAGGTGATGCTCATGCTGCCGCCGATGTTGGCCATGTTGGCATTGACGGTCGAGGCGCCGATCGAGGAATTGAACTGCATGCTCTGGATCGGCATGTTCTGGGCGTTGCTGTCGGCCTCGAAGGAGTTGCCCATCGAGAGCGACTGGATCGCCGTATCGCCGACCACGCCGTTGATGGTGGCGTTGGTCTGGGCGGCCGGATCGCTGGCCTTGCAGACCTGATTGCTGTTGATCGCGGTCAGCACCGGGTCGGTCGAGACCGAGGCGCCGTTGCACAGGGCCTGGTTGGAAATCCCGACGCTGCCCCAGACATTGGACATGTTGGCGTTGATGTTCGAGCCGATGGCGGCATTGGGCCCGACGAACTGGTTGTTCTGCACCGTGGTGTTGTTCATCGTCATGATGTCCACCAGATTGCCGGCCGCGGCGCCCTGCAGCGCGGCGTCGCCGCCCACCGAGTCCACCACCGTGTTCAGGTTCGACCACTGCGTCTGCAGGGTCACCTGGCCGTTGATGACATTGGAGCCACCCGACGAGGAGTTGCCGTAACCGACGCCATAACCGGCGCCGTAGCCGTTAGTAGCCTGCGCGCACGCCAGTGTCGCCGACGACATCGTCAGAAGCGTAGCCGCGATAAGGGTTCGAGCGATTGACATTATTAGTCTCCATGGGGCGATAGGCGGTGGGTTGCTGATAGGGATTGGGTTGCGGATAGCCGGGCTGCGGATAACCGTAAGGCTGCTGATAGCCGTTGGGCTGCTGGTAGTTGTAGGGTTGCTGATAGCCATAGCCCTGGACGCCAGGCTGCTGCTGCGGCGCATAAGACTGGGCATAGGCCGCGGCCTGCTGCTGATAGGGATTGCCGGTCGCCAGATAGTCGACCGAGACGGCGCAGGCGCCGGAGGAAGAGCCATAGGCGCGGGAGACCATCTCCAGAACGCCGCGCTCGATCACCGAGCGCACCGCGAGCTGGATCGGCTCCAGGGCGCTTTCGCCGACCGAGGCGTCGAAGAAGTTGGCGCCCAGGAAGCTGAAGATGCCGGCCGAAACCTGGCGGCCGATGATCTGCTTCTGGTAGGAGATCACGTCCACCACTTCCAGGGTGATCGAGTTCACCAGGCGCATATCGACGCCGATATTCATCACATACATGCTGCCGCCGAAGGTGCCCTTGGTGGCCGCGGTGCCGCTGCCGCCGCCGTCGCCGGTGGCGTTCTCGGAGCGGATGTTGAAGTTCAGTTCGGTGATGCCGCCGACGATGTAATAGTCGGAGCCCAGCACCGAGCCGGAGAGGATCTTGCGATAGTCGCCCGGCGCCTTGGGCTGATCGTCGGCGATCAGCTTGTTGTTGGCGTATTTCAGGTCCATTTCGGCCACCGAAGTGTCGAAACGCTCGACCATCGGCACGCCGGCCTTGGCCAGGGCGGTCATGGTCATCAGGGCGGCGCCGGCCGTCACCTTGCGGCCCGAGCCGTCGGATTCGCTCTTGCCGGTATAGTCGCTGACCTGGCCGACCGCGATCTTGATCGGACGGGTGCGGGTGAGCCCGGACATGCAGCGCAGCGCGGAGGAATAGGGGGTTTCGTTGGAGATCACCGGCGCGCCGCCGATCGGGCTGGTATAGCGCCCAACGCTGTCCGCGTAGGGGCTGATGCAGCCTTCGAGCGCGAAGGCGGCGGCCAGGGCCAGCGCCAGCGGCTTCAGAAGATGTTTGCGTGCACGGGGTGTCATGGGAGGGGGCTTCCCTATGTCTTTCTTGTGTGATCAGTGCGTGCTGGTGTTGAGGTCAACAGTCGCTGTCTGGTTTCCGGTATTGGTCTGGCGGGAGTCGATAACCACTGTGTTGTTGAAGCCGATGACCTGGACCTGCAGCTGATTGCCGATCGCCGTGGCCTGGCCGTAGGCGGCTCCTGCACCGCCCGTGCCAACGCCGGCCGACTGGCCGCCCTGGTTCATGCCGAAATTGGCGGATGTGATCTGCCCGTCCACCATGGTCAGGTTGCCGTTCGAATCGCGCAGGCTGGAGGTGATGGGCGTGTTCTGGCTCGACGTGCCATAGCCGTTATAGCCGGCGGAATTGTTCCAGGTCTGGGCCCCGGCCGCGGTGGCGGCGCAAGAGGCGCAAAGGGCGAGACCGATAATCTTGAACAGACGCATGGCGGGGCTTTCCAACTGTGTTCGTCAAGGTCTTCGCAAGCGCCGTGCCAGTCCTTAATCGCCGTTAAGCATTGGCCGTGTCGTGCCGGGACAAAAGCAGCGTTTTTTGTGGCTTTTTCCGGCATTCGCGGCGGCGCCAACGCCGCCGGACGAGCCCGTCCCCGTCCGCCGCCGCCGTATCGGGGCGGCGCGCCGTGCCGGAATGGCACTGGTCAAAGTCCCGCCGATACGGTGTAAAGAGCCATGGCGTTCCTGCATTCCGGCGAAGGCCGGCAACCGGCTTTCAACGTGCCCGCCGTGGTGCTGGGCCTGATCGGGCTTCTCGCCGCTGCCCATGGCCTGCGCCTGGCTCTGCCCCCCGCCCAGTCCGCCGATGTTGTGGGCGCCTACGCCTTCATTCCGGCGCGGCTGCTGTTTGCCGGCTCATTCTGGGACAAGGCTGTGCCGTTCGTGAGCTACATGGCGCTGCATGGCGACTGGGCCCATGTCGGGATCAACTGCCTGTGGCTCCTGGCTTTCGGCCCCATCGTGGCCCGCCGTTTCGGCGCGCCGCTCTTTCTTCTCTTCTTCCTGGTCTGCGGCGTGGCCGCCGCCGCCCTGTTCCTGGCGTTCAACTGGGGCGGCGCCGATCCGGTGGTGGGCGCGTCCGGCGCGATCTCCGGCCTGATGGCGGCGGGCATCCGACTGCTGCCCGGCCTCGCCCCCTGGGCCTGGCCCGCCGAGGCGCCGATGGCGCCGCTCTTCTCCCGCCAGGTTCTGGGCTTCACCGCGGTCTGGGTGGTGATGAACATGGTGGTGGGAATTTGGGGCCTGGGCATGGTCCCGGCGGGCCAGGCGATCGCCTGGCAGGCGCATCTGGGCGGCTATTTCGCCGGTCTGCTGCTGGCCGGGCCGTTCGACAGCCTGCGCCCGCGCGCCCCGCGCGCGGCGGATTAAGGCGCAATCCGCCGTGTTGCGCTTGCCCCCTTAGGCATCTTGTGGCTCGCTACCCCGACTGGCCGAAGCAGAACAGACCGGCATCCCGCCGGCGCGCCGGGGGGACACACATGCTGCCACGCGCCGCCACCGCATCGCTGACCGCGCTGCTGCTGACGGGCGCGCCCGCGCTGGCGCAGAGCATCGAGACCATCAACGTTACCGCCGAACACCGGCTGGAAGACCTTGAGAGCGTGCCGATGGCGGTCAGCGCCTATCAGGCCGACGATGTCGCCGACCGCCGCCTGGAAGGGGTGCGCGACATCCAGTTCGCCACGCCCAACGTCAATTACACCAAGACCAACTTCACCAGCTCCAATTTCTCCATCCGCGGTATCGGCACCCAGGTGATTTCCAGCGACAGCGAATATGGCGTCGCCTTCAACCTGGACGATGTCTATTATGCCGTGCCGCCGATCGACGCCGCCCAGTTCTACGACATTGAGCGCATCGAGGTGCTGCGCGGGCCGCAATCCACCTTGTATGGCCGCGGCGCCACCGGCGGCGCCTTCAACCTGTTCAGCGCCAGGCCCAACCTGGACGCCATGGCCGCCGATCTTTCCATCGGCGCGGGCAATTACGGCGCCACCGAAGTGAAGGGCATGATGAATGTGCCGCTGATCTCCGGCCAGCTGGGCCTGCGCCTGGCTGGCGACTGGGTCCGCCATGACGGCTATACGCAGAATGTCTTCGGCGCCGGCTCGCGGGCGGATTCCCGCAATCTCTGGTCCGGCCGCGCCCTGCTGCGCTGGCAGCCGGGGGCGGACACCACCATCGACCTGATCGCCGCCCATTCCGCCGAGGCCGACAGCCGGCTGCGCGCCCAGAAGCAGCTTTGCGACACCGACCCCACCGGCACGCTGGGCTGCCTGCCCGACGCGCTCACCGGCAATGGCGGCGCCGTCAACCTCAACGCCACCTTCTTCAACAGCCCGGTCTCGATGCAGGCGCTGGGCGTCACCTTCGCCCCGGTCTATCAGGCGCTGGGGCTTTCGGCGGCGGCGGCAAAGGCGACGGCCGCGGGGCTGGGCCTGACCGATCTCAGCCAGGCTTTCGTCGCCGCGCCGGGAGCGGTGCCGGCCGATCCCAGGGTGATCAACTCCGACGTCACGCCCCATCTCAACGCGCGCAGCAATTCCCTCACCTTCGAGGCGCGGCAGAAGCTGAATGACTGGCTCTCCGCCACCCTGGTGGCGGCCTATGCCGACAGTTCCTTCCTCAGCAACCAGAGCTACACCAACCAGCCCGGTCCCGCCTTCAATTCCACCCTGCTCGCCACCAGCCTGGCCACCTTCCAGGCCACGCTCAATTCCTATGCCGGGGCGGGACTGGTGCCGGCGTCCTATGCCAGCGCCACCACCGGGCCTTACGCCTTCATCCTCAATCCCGGCCATGCC
>Ga0265313_10003493_pt1 | contig 12677 bp, 10 predicted proteins | sample 4123metaG_FD_203122 | JGI IMG/M metagenome (GOLD analysis project Ga0265313, IMG submission 203122) | Rhizosphere microbial communities from Carex aquatilis grown in University of Washington, Seatle, WA, United States - 4-1-23 metaG | ecosystem: Host-associated > Plants > Roots > Rhizosphere >...
TAATCTGCGGCTGGGCGCATTTCGCGCGGGCGCGCGCGGAGCCATGGAGGAAGGACTCGAGTCTGTGTTCCAGCGTTTTCCGCGCCTGCGCGAGCGACGCCGGCAGACAGCGGGCACACTGTCTGGTGGCGAGCGGCAGATGTTGGCGCTGGGCCGCGCTGTGATGTCGCGCCCGCGCCTGCTGATGCTCGACGAACCGAGCCTGGGCCTGGCACCCAAAATCGTCGGCGAGGCGATGCGCGCGATAGCGGCGTTGCGCGACTCCGGCGTGTCGATTCTGTTGGTCGAGCAAAATGCCCGCGCAGCACTGGCCATCGCCGATTACGGCTATGTGATGGAATTGGGCGCGGTGGCGCTGGAGGGCAGAGCCGCCGAGCTGGCGGGCGACGCCCGCGTGATCGAGAGTTATCTCGGCCTCGGCGCAGCGCGGGCCGCGGTATGAGACGAATATGAACAAAGGTGCAGGGCGATGAGCAAGATGAACGTGGCGGATCTGGTGGCTATCGACGTGCACACCCATGCCGAGGTGTCGTCGCGCGACGCTCCCGACGAGATGCCCGATCCGTTCCTGGAGGCCGCGAAGAAATACTTCAAGGGCACTGTCGACAATCATCCGCCGCTGGAGAAAATCGCCACCTATTTCCGCAGCCGTAGGATCGCTTGCGTGGTGTTCCCGGTGGACAGCGAACGCTCCACCGGCCGCCACCGCGTCTCCAACGAAGAGGTCGCCGAGTTCGCCAAGGCCAATGCCGATATTATGATCCCTTTTGCCAGCATCGATCCGCTGCGGGGCCAAATGGGCGTGCGCGAGGCCAAACGGTTGATTCGCGATTACGGCATCAAGGGTTTCAAGTTCCATCCGCAGGTGCAGGATTTCGCGCCCAACGACCGCGCCTGCTATCCTCTCTATGAGGCGATCAATGAGGCGCGGCTGCCCGCCATTTTCCACACCGGCCATTCCGGCATGGGCACCGGCATGCCCGGCGGCGGCGGCATCCGATTGCGCTATGGCGATCCGATGTATGTCGACGATGTCGCGGTCGATTTCCCCGACATGCCCATCATCCTCGCGCACCCCTCCTGGCCATGGCAGGACCAGGCGCTGTCGATCTGCCTGCACAAGCCGCAGGTCTATATCGACCTATCCGGATGGTCGCCGAAATATTTTCCGCCACAGCTGATCCAGCACGCCAACGGCCAACTCAAACACAAAATTCTATTCGGCTCGGACTATCCGCATATCACGCCCGATCGCTGGCTGGCCGATTTCGAAGCCGCCCCCTTCAAGCCCGAAGTGCGGCCGCTGATCCTGCGCGAGAATGCGATCAAGCTGTTCGGCCTCGATAAAGGTGCGTCATGAGCGGGCTGCCGAAAACGCTCTCGCTCACCGTCGATGGCGCGGTCGCGATCCTGCGGCTTGACCGCGCGGCCAAACGCAACGCCATCGACGACGTGACTGTGGAGGGCATCGGCGCGTTCTTCGCCGCCCCGCCCAAGGGCGTGAAAGCGATTGTACTGCATGGCGCGGGGGATCATTTCTGCGCCGGGCTCGATCTCAGCGCGCTGGGCGAGCTATCAGCGACCGACGGCATCGCCCATTCGCGCATGTGGCATCGTGCCTTCGAGCGCATCGAGTTTGGCGTCGTTCCTGTAGTGGCGGTGCTGCACGGCGCTGTCGTCGGCGGTGGACTCGAACTGGCGGCGAGCGCGCATATCCGCATGGCCGAATCCTCGGCTTTCTACGCCCTGCCTGAGGGACAGCGCGGCATTTTCGTCGGCGGCGGCGGATCGGTGCGCATCCCGCGTTTGATCGGCGTGGCCCGCATGGCCGACATGATGCTTACGGGGCGCGTCTATTCGTCCGAGGAAGGCCAGCAGGCCGGGCTCACGCAATATCTCGTCGGCGCGGGCGAAGGGTTGGCGCGCGGTATCGAACTCGCCAAGAAGATCGCCACCAATGCCGACATGACCAATTTCGCTGTGATCCAGGCCTTGCCGCGCATCGCCGAATCGGGCCGCGACGCGGGCCTGCTGACCGAGGCGCTGATGGCTTCGATCGCCCAAGCGGAACCTGAAGCGAAAAAACGCATGGGCAACTTCCTGGCCAAGCGAGCCGCCAAGGTGGAAAAACGGTGACGGTTTCCCTGGCGCCCTTCCGCAAAGCCCGCCTCGGCCCGCGCGACACGGTGTTCCGGCGCGAAACGGATGGCGGATTCCGCCTGCATTCGCCGCATGCGCTGGGACCATATCCAACGGCGCTCACCGATCGGCTGATCCATTGGGCCAGAGTGGCGCCCAACCGCATTTTCGTCGCGCGACGTGGGCTCGACGGCGCATGGCGGAAACTCGACTACGCTACGGTGTACGACAAGGTGCGCCATATCGGCCAGGCGCTGCTCGACCGCAAGCTCTCGCCCGAACGCCCCATCGCCATTCTGTCGGAGAACGGCATTGAGCATCTGCTGCTGGCGCTGGCGGCGCAGCATGTCGGCATACCCTATGCGCCGATCTCGCCGCCCTATTCGTTGGTCTCGTCGGATTTCGGCAAGCTGCGCTATGTGATGAAGCTGCTGACGCCGGGCCTGATATTCGCGGCCAACGGCACCAAATACGCGCGTGCTATCGCGGCCGCAGCGCCACAAGATGCCGAGATCGTCGTGGTCGACGATCCGCCCGATGGCATTGCGACAACGCGCTTCGCCAAATTCGAATCGACCGTGCCGACCGATGCGGTCGAGGCCGCGCACGCGCGCATCGGACCCGACACGATCGGCAAGCTGCTGTTCACCTCGGGCTCGACTGGCCAGCCCAAGGGCGTGATCAACACGCATCACATGTTGTGCGCCAATCTGGAAATGATCGGCGCGGCGCTGCCCTTCATCGCCGATGGGCCGCCGGTCATTGTCGATTGGTTGCCCTGGAACCACACGTTCGGCGGCAATCATAATGTCGGGCTGATGCTCTATAACGGCGGCACGTTTTACATCGATGACGGGCGGCCGGTGCCGGGTGGCTTCAACGAGACCGTGCGTAATTTGCGCGAGATCGCGCCCACGGTTTATTTCAACGTGCCGCGCGGCTATGAGGAATTGGTGCGCCATCTGCGCGACGATGAGGCGCTGCGCAAAACTTTCTTCAGCCGCGTGACGATGTTGTTCTATGCCGGTGCCGGCCTGTCGCAGCCGGTATGGAACGCGCTCGAGCAACTCGCGGTGGAAACTTGCGGCGAGCGGATCATGATCATCACCGGCTTGGGCGCGACCGAGACCGGTCCGTCGTCGATGTTCGCCAACTGGCCCGGCGGCTATTCCGGCCTGCTTGGCCTGCCGGTTCCCGGCTGCGAGATGAAGCTCGTGCCGCGCGAAGGCAAGCTGGAGGTGCGGTTCCGCGGCCCCAACATCACGCCGGGCTATTGGCGTCAGCCCGAACTCAATACCAACGCCTTCGACGAGGAAGGGTTTTACCGGATCGGTGACGCGCTCAAATTCGCCGACCCCGCGCGGCCCGAAGAGGGATTCCTGTTCGACGGGCGCATGTCGGAGGATTTCAAGCTCTCGACCGGCACCTGGGTCAGCGTCGGCGCGATCCGCGAGAAGGTGATCGCGCGCGCTGCGCCGCTGGTCCAAGACGTCGTGGTGGCCGGGCATGAACTGGACTATGCCGCCGCGATCATTTTTCCGCGCCTGGAGGATTGTCGCCGCTTGACCAACGACCTAGCGCCGGGTGCCTCGCAGAGCGAGATCGTCAACCACCCCATGGTGCGCCGCTGGTTCCAGGAATTGCTCGACCAACTCGCCAGGGAAAGCACCGGCAGTGCCAACCTGGTGGCGCGCGCGGTCATCGCCGAAACCCCGCCTGCGCTCGATGCCTCGGAGATCACCGACAAGGGCTCTCTCAACCAGCGCGCCATCCTCGGCCATCGCGCCAAGCTGGTAGACGAACTCTACGCTGTGAATCCCGGGGCGAAGATCATCGTGGCGGCGCGAAAGTAGCCCCCCACCCGCGTTGCGCCGCAATAAGCTGGGTGCTAGGCTTCGTGACGGGAGAATATGCCTTTATTCGTCAAATGGATGGCGAACCCAAGTGGTTCGCGCATCGCTGGTTTGGCGGCAGCGCTTCGGGGAGATCGGATATGAAGAGATATGGATTGGCCGCGGGGCTGGGTCTGGCGGTGGCTTTGGGCTTCGCCGCGACCGGCCAGGCGAAGACCTTCGTCTATTGCTCCGAGGGCAGCCCGGAGAATTTCTATCCCGCCATCAACACGACAGGTACATCGTTCGACGCCTCGGCGCGGCAGATCTATAGCCGCCTGGTCGAGTTCAAGTCGGGCACGACCGAGGTCGAGCCGGGGCTGGCAACGAGTTGGGATGTGGCGCCCGACGGGCTGACCTACACGTTCCATCTGCGCCAGGGCGTGAAGTGGCAGACCACCAAGAGCTTCACGCCGAGCCATGACTTCGATGCCGACGACGTGATCTTCAGCTTCGAGCGCCAGTGGAAAACCGACAACGCCTATTTCAAGGTGACCAGCGACAACCATTCCTATTTCAACGACATGGACATGCCGTCTTCGTTGAAGTCGCTCGAGAAGGTCGATGCCAATACCGTGCGCTTCGTGCTGAACGCGCCCAATGCGCCGTTCCTGGCCAATATGGCAATGGATTTCGCCTCGATCTCGTCGAAGGAATATGCCGACGTGATGTTGAAGGCCGGCACGCCCGAAAAGGTGGACCAGGAGCCGGTCGGCACCGGGCCGTTCGTGCTCGAGAGCTATCAGAAGGACGCGGTGATCCGCTACAAGGCCAACCCCACTTTCTATAAGGGCAACGCCAAGATCGATTCGCTGGTCTTCGCGATCACGCCCGATGCGGCGGTGCGCTTCGCCAAGCTGAAGGCCGGCGAATGCGACCTGATCCCCTATCCCGCGCCGGCCGATATTCCCGCGATGAAGTCGGACAGCAACCTCACGGTGGTGGAACAGGCCGGACTCAATGTCGCCTATCTTGCCTTCAACACCTCGAAGAAGCCGTATGACGATGTGCGCGTGCGCCGCGCGATCGACATGGCAATCGACAAAAAGGCGATCGTCGACGCGGTCTATCTCGGCATCGGCATCCCGGCCAAGAATCCGATCCCACCGTCGATGTGGTCCTATAACGACGCCGTGAAGGACTATCCCTACGATCCCGAAGGCGCCAAGAAGCTGCTGGCGGAGGCCGGGCTCGATAAGGGTTTCGAGACTGACCTCTGGTACATGCCGGTACAGCGCCCCTACAACCCCAACGGCAAGCGCATCGGCGAGCTGATGCAGGCCGATCTAGCCAAGGTGGGGATCACCGCCAAACTGGTGACCTTCGAATGGGGCGAGTATCGCAAGCGCCTGCAGGCGGGCGAACCGATGCTGATGCAGTTCGGCTGGACCGGCGACAATGGCGATCCCGACAATTTCATGAATACGCTGTTGGGCTGCGCTGCGGCCAAGATCGGCGGCAACAATGTGGCGCGCTGGTGCTTCAAAGCGTTCGACGATCTCGTGTCCGAGGCGCAACGCACCACCGATCCGCAGAAGCGCACCGAACTCTATGAGAAGGCGCAGCTGGTGTTCAAGGAGGATTCGCCCTGGCTCACCATCGCCCACAGCCTGCAGGTGGCGGCGATGGGCAAGGGCGTGACCGGGTTCAAGCTGAGCCCGCTCGGTGCCCACGAGTTCTTCGAGGTGGACAAGAACTGACCGGGCAGTTCTGGTGAAATCAATGGCGATCCGGCGGAGCGGCATCGACCCTCCGCCGGTCGCATCTTTACAGTTCCGATGCTTCGCTTCCTGCTGACCCGCGCCAGTCTGGTCATCCCGACTTTCGCAGGCATCACGCTGCTGGCATTCGTTCTGGTTCATGCGGTTCCCGGCGATCCGATCCAGGTTCTGGCCGGGGAACATGCGATTTCCCAGGAACGCCATGACGAGCTGCTGAAATCCTACGGGCTCGACCGGCCGCTGCCGATCCAATATCTGCGTTATGTCGGCCATGTGCTCGAGGGCGATCTAGGCCGCTCGCTGATCACGCACACGCCGGTGATCGAGGAGTTCGGCGCGCTGTTTCCCGCCACGATCGAATTGTCGCTGGCGGCGATGCTGTTCGCCGTGGTGCTGGGCTTACCCGCCGGCATCTTGGCCGCGACGCGCCGTAACACCGTGCTCGATCATGGCGTGATGGGCGTCTCGCTGGCCGGTTATTCCATGCCGATCTTCTGGTGGGGATTGCTGCTCATCATTCTATTTTCCAACACGCTGGGCTGGACGCCGGTGTCAGGGCGTGTCGCCGTCGCGTTCGATATCGAGCCGGTGACCGGGTTCCTGCTGATCGACTCACTGCTGGCGGGCGATGGCGATGCATTCCGTTCGGCACTCAGCCATCTCATTCTGCCCGCCATCGTGCTCGGCACGATCCCGCTGGCCGTCATCGCCCGCATGACGCGTTCGGCGATGCTGGAAGTGCTGGGCGAGGATTATATCCGCACCGCGCGCGCCAAGGGCCTGGTGCCGCTGCGGGTGATCGGCATCCATGCGCTCAGGAACGCCTTGATCCCCGTCGTCACCGTGATCGGCCTTCAGGTCGGCTATCTCTTCGCCGGCGCGATCCTGACAGAGACGATCTTTTCTTGGCCCGGCGTAGGCAAATGGCTGGTCGATTCGATCAACCGGCGCGACTATCCCGTGCTCCAGGGCGGCGTGCTGCTGATCGGCACTGTCGTGATGATCGTCAATCTCGCGGTCGATCTGCTCTACGGCCTGATCAACCCGCGCATCCGGCACCGACGCGCATGACCGCAGCCGAGGCCGAGGCGCTCGAACTCGCCGCGCCCGAACATCCCTTACGCGAATTCTGGCGCTATTTCTCGGCCAATCGCGGCGCGGTGGGCGGCCTCGTCGTCATCGTCATCGTCGTGCTGTTGGCAATTTTCGCCGATATCGTTTCGCCGCATTCGCCGATCGCATCGAACTCCAAGGCGTTTCTGGTGCCGCCGGCCTGGCAGCAAGGCGGCACCTGGACCTATCCGCTCGGCACCGATGCGATCGGCCGCGACATGCTGTCGCGCCTGATCCACGGCACGCGCTTTTCGTTGCTGATCGGCTGCATCGTGGTGGCGATTTCGGGAACGGTCGGCGTGGCGCTGGGCCTCGCCGCAGGATTCTTCTCGGGAGCGCCCGGCATTCTCATCATGCGTCTGATGGACATCGTGCTGACCATGCCGCCACTGCTGCTGGCCATCGTGCTGGTGGCGATTCTCGGGCCCGGCCTGGTCAATGCGATGATCGCGGTGTCGATCACCTATCTGCCGTTCTTCGTGCGCATCACCCGCGCCACGGTGCTAGGCGAACTCGGCAAGGATTACGTGACGGCCTCGCGCGTCAACGGCGCCGGCACGCTGCGCCTGATGTTGGTCACGGTGCTGCCCAATTGCATGGCGCCGATCATCGTTCAGGGGACGCTGAGCTTTTCCACCGCGATCCTCGACGCGGCGGCGCTGGGGTTTCTCAGCCTGGGCGCCCAGCCGCCGACGCCGGAATGGGGCACCATGCTGGCCGATGCGCGCGACTTCGTGCTGCGCGCCTGGTGGGTGGTGACCTTGCCCGGCCTCGCCATCCTGATCACCGTGCTGGCCTTCAACCTCATGGGCGACGGGTTGCGCGACGCGCTCGACCCCCGGCTGAAACGCTGATGGCCCTGCTCGAAATCGAAGATCTCAGCGTCTCCTTCGCCACCCGCGCCGGAAATTTGCGCGCCGTCGATGGCATGTCCTTTTCAGTCGAGCCCGGCGAGGTCCTGGGCATCGTCGGCGAGTCCGGGTCGGGCAAGAGCGTGGCGATGCTGGCGCTGATGGGATTGGTTGCCGCGCCGGGCATCGTGAAGGCGCGGCGCATGGCATTCGACGGCCGCGACCTCCAAGCCATGAGTGCACGCGAACGGCGCCACGTCGCCGGCAAGGATATCGCGATGATCTTCCAGGAGCCGATGACTAGCCTCAACCCCTGCTTCACGGTGGGCTACCAGATCATCGAAGCACTGGCGACGCATGCCGGCGATTCCAGCCGCGTTCGCCGGCGTCACGCTATCGAACTGCTGGAACAAGTCGGCATTCCCGCGCCCGAGAGCCGCATCGACGCCTATCCCCATCAACTCTCGGGCGGCATGAACCAACGGGTGATGATCGCCATGGCGCTGGCCGGCAATCCGCGACTGCTGCTGGCCGATGAGCCCACCACCGCGCTTGATGTCACTGTGCAGGCTCAGATTCTCGATCTGCTGCTGCGATTGCAGCGCGAACGCGGCATGGCGCTGGTACTGATCACCCATGATATGGGTGTGGTTGCCGAGACCGCGCAACGGGTGTTGGTCATGTATGCCGGCCAGATCGTCGAGCAGCAGCATGCCGAGGGGCTGTTCGCGGCGCCGCGGCACCCCTACACGGCGGCGCTGCTCGATGCCTTGCCCGAGCGCAGCCCCGGCGCGGCGCGCCTGCCGACCATTCCTGGCATGGTGCCCGGCCTGGCCGACCGGCCCTCGGGCTGCCTGTTCCATCCGCGTTGCCACTTCGCCGACCGGCGTTGCCGGGCGGAGATGCCGGAGTTGCGCGGACTGGACGGAGCCACGGTCCGCTGCCACTACCCGCTGGCCGCGTTGGCGGATGCGAGATGAACAAGACCGCCGAGCCCGTGGTGATCGCGCGGGACTTGTCCAAAATCTATCGCGTCGGCGATCGGCTGTTCGGGCGGATGGCGGCGCTGCGCGCGGTCGACGGGGTGGGTTTCACGCTGGCGCCGGGCAAGACGCTTGCCGTGGTCGGCGAATCCGGCTGCGGCAAATCGACGCTGGCGCGCATGGTGTCGCTGATCGAACGCCCGACCGCGGGAAGCCTTCGCTTGGTCGGCCACGAGGCGTCGGGTGTGCCGGCGGCGGAAACCAGGGCGCTGCGCCGCCATGTGCAGATCGTGTTCCAGGATCCCTATGGCTCGCTCAATCCGCGCCACAAGGTTGGCACAATTCTCACCGAACCGCTGGTCGTCAATACCGATCTCGGCAAGGTGGAACGCATCGAGCAGGCCCGCGCGATGCTGGCCCGGGTGGGTTTGCGGCCGGAGCATTACAGCCGCTACCCCCATATGTTCTCGGGCGGCCAGCGCCAGCGCATCGCCATTGCCCGCGCGCTGATGCTGCATCCCGATGTGGTGGTGGCCGACGAGCCGGTCTCCGCGCTCGATCTCTCGATTCAGGCGCAGGTTCTGAATCTGTTGATGGACTTGCAGCAGGAATTCGGTCTCGCCTATCTGTTCATCTCGCATGCCCTGTCGGTGGTGCGCCACATGGCCGACGAGGTGATGGTGATGTATCTGGGTCGCGTCGTGGAGCACGGCGCCAAGACGGCGATATTCGAGCGTCCCCGGCATCCCTATACGCGGGCGCTGCATGCCAGCACGCCCTTCGTCGATCGCAGCTTGCGCACGGTGCGAACGCCGGTCGTCGGCGAACCGCCCTCGCCGCTCGATCCGCCCTCGGGCTGCGGCTTTCGCACCCGCTGTCCGCACGCCACTCAGGTTTGCGCGGCGGAACGGCCGGCATTGCGGCCGGTCGACGGCCAACTCGTCGCGTGCCACCATGCCGAAACGATCTGAACTGCCCGACCTCGATTGGCTTTGCGCGCGGCCCGGGGGTACGATGATCCGTGCGAACAATCGACCACGAAAGCGAATCCATGCGGCGTGCAGATAGCGAGGCCAAACCCCCAATCGACAGGCCCGCGATCTCCAAGGACCGATTCGATCTCGTCATTTTCGACTGCGACGGCGTCTTGATCGACAGCGAAGTGCTGAGTTGTTCAGTGCTGCGCCGCCAATTGGCGCGGCATGGCATGCCGATTGAATTGGACGAAATATTCACACGCTATCTCGGCCACGCCTTCTCGGTCGTGTCAGAGGATTTCGCCAGGGTTTGCGGCCGACCGATCCCCGAGAGTTTCCTGCCAGACCTGAAAACCGATCTGTTCGCGACCTTCGGCCGCGAGCTGCGCCGGATTCCGGCCATCGAGACGGTATTGGAGTCGCTCGAACTGCCCTATTGCCTGTCCTCGTCGAGCGATCGAGAGCGGCTAGAAGTGTCGCTGCGCGTGACCGGACTTGCCCGCTATTTCGAGGGTCGCATTTACAACGCCGAGATGGTCGCCCGCGGCAAGCCGGCGCCCGACCTGTTCCTGTTCGCCGCGGGCCGCATGGGACTTCTGCCCGCACGCGCGCTGGTCATCGAGGACAGTGTAACCGGCGTGCTGGCCGGCAAGGCGGCGGGAATGACCGTGTGGGGATTTATCGGCGGAAGCCACTATGCGGGGCGCGATGGAGCGCCGATGCTGACCGAAGCGGGCGCCGACCGTATATTCCAAGACATGACCGATATCGAAATCTTCCCGCGCAGGACATAGACGATGGCTCTTACGGATGCGGAACGATCGCGGCTGGATCTCGCCGCGCGCGCTGGCTGGCTCTACTTCATCGGCGGCAACACCCAGGAGGAGATCGCCCGCAAGCTCAAGATTTCGCGGCCGACGGCTCAGCGTCTTGTCTCGCTAGCGCTGTCGGAGCGGCTGATCACCTTCCGGCTTGAACATCCCATCGCGGCCTGCATGCAGCTGGCCAAGCAGCTTTCCGAACGCTTCAAGCTTACGCTGTGCGACGTGGTGCCGACCGATCCGACTTCGACCAGCAATGTGATCGGGGTCGCCGAAGCCGCGACCGTCATCCTCGAGCAGTATCTCAAGGATTCGCGGCCGGCGATCATCGCCGTGGGAACCGGCCGTACCTTGCGCGCCGCGATCGATCTGATGCCCCGCATCGCCTGCCCGGATCATCGGCTGGTGTCGCTGACCGGCAATATTTCTCCCGATGGTGCGGCCAGCTTCTACGACGTGCTGACGCGGCTGGCCGATCTTACCCACGCGCCGCATTACCCGCTGATGTTGCCGGTCGTCGCCAAGTCAAAAAAGGAACGCGACCATTTCATCAGCCTCGATCCGATCCGCAGCGTCCGCGCGCTGGCCGCCAAAGCCGATCTGACCCTGGTCGGCATCGGCCAGATGGACAAGAGCGCGCCACTCTATGTCGACGGATTCTTGACCAAGCGCGAGTTGGACGAGGTCGTCAAACTCGGGGCCGTCTGCGATCTCACCAGCTGGCTCTACGACGCCGAAGGAAAATTGATTTCCTGCGCCATCAACGATCGCGTGACCAGTGTGCCGCGCGAGCCGGCCCGCGAACGGCCCGTCGTCGGCGTGGCGATGGGTGCGTCCAAGGTCGCGGCCATTCAGGCGGCGTTGAAAGGGCGGCTGATCAACGGCTTGATCACCAATGAAAGTACCGCGCGCGCGGTGCTTGCATTGGCGTCGTAAAACCCCGCGCTCGGACCACCAGATCGCCGTCTAGGTCTGTAATTCTGTCCTAATTTTCTTGCGATCCGACGACCGCCGCGCGACGCGGACGAATCGCGCTTGACTCCCGCAGAACCTTGTATGAGCATATGCTCACTATAAGAGCAATTGCTCATATCAAAATTGGGACGAAACCGTGCGCCACGCGCACGCCAGGGAGGAAACGATGACAGCTACTTTGAGAGCGTCCATTGCTGCGGCCATTTTATTGGCGGCGGCCGGAACCGCTTCGGCGGCGACCAAACTGACCATCGCGACCGTCAACAACGGCGACATGATCAGGATGCAGAAGCTGACCGACGATTTCACCAAGGCGAACCCGGATATCTCGCTCGAGTGGGTGACCTTGGAAGAAAACGTCCTGCGTCAAAAGGTGACCACCGATATTGCCACCAAGGGCGGCCAGTTCGACGTGCTGACCATCGGCACCTATGAAGTACCGATCTGGGCCAAGAAGGGTTGGCTGGTCGCGCTCGACGGGCTCGGCGCCGATTACGATGTCGACGATCTTCTACCCGCCATCCGTTCGGGCCTGTCGCTCGACGGCAAACTCTATGCCGCGCCGTTCTACGGCGAGAGCTCGATGGTGATGTATCGCAAGGACCTGATGGAGAAGGCCGGCCTCAAGATGCCGGATTCGCCGACCTGGGAATTCATCGCCGACGCCGCGCGCAAGATGACGGACAAGGCGAGCGAGACCTACGGCATCTGCCTGCGCGGCAAGGCCGGTTGGGGCGAGAACATGGCGTTCCTGACGGCGACCTCGAATTCGTTCGGCGCGCGCTGGTTCGACGAGAAGTGGCATGCGCAGTTCAACACGCCCGAGTGGAAGAACACGCTCGATTTCTATGTGAAGCTGATGAAGGATGCCGGCCCGCCCGGCGCTTCGTCGAACGGCTTCAACGAGAATCTGGCGCTGTTCGATGCCGGCAAATGCGGCATGTGGATCGACGCCACCGTCGCCGCCTCGTTCGTGACCAACCCCAAGGACTCGAAGGTCGCCGACAAGGTCGGTTTCGCACTGGCGCCGAATAACGGCCTCGGCAAGAACGCCAACTGGCTATGGGCTTGGTCGCTGGCGGTTCCCGCCGGTTCCAAGAATGCCGCCGCGGCCGAGAAGTTCGTGTCCTGGGCGACCAGCAAACACTATCTCGAACTGGTTGCGTCGAAGGAAGGCTGGGCGAACGTTCCCCCGGTCACGCGGA
>Ga0265313_10003495_pt1 | contig 12675 bp, 12 predicted proteins | sample 4123metaG_FD_203122 | JGI IMG/M metagenome (GOLD analysis project Ga0265313, IMG submission 203122) | Rhizosphere microbial communities from Carex aquatilis grown in University of Washington, Seatle, WA, United States - 4-1-23 metaG | ecosystem: Host-associated > Plants > Roots > Rhizosphere >...
TGTACGGCGGAGGCTAATATAACTTACTGTTAAACAAGTAGTTTTGCAGATTCTGACATCCCTGTGCCAGGAGGCTCTTGTTATTTTGACGGATTCGCCCCTCTCAATTGCATTCGAATTGAATAAAACGACTTGCTCGCGGTGATGAACAGCGTCCGGTGGTCCGCGCCACCAAAACTGACGTTCGCCGTCCACGGTTCCGGTACGTCCACATGTTCGATCCGCTGACCGTTTTTGTCGAAGATGGTCACGCCATGACCGCAAATATAAATGTCGCCCTTCTCGTCGATCGTCATGCCGTCGGAACCCATTTTGCAAAACAGTGTTTTGTTGGTGAGCGAACCGTCCGGGCGGATGTCATAACGCCACGTTTGTCCCGCGCCGATATCCGAGACAAACAAGGTTTTGCCATCCGGCGAGCCGGTGATGCCGTTGGGCTTTTTCAAATCATCCGTCACCCGCACAAGATTTTTCCCGTCCGATGAAAGATAAAAAACCTCCTGACTGTCCAAGGCCATTTTGTCGTGGTCCCACCAGGTGCGCCGGTAAAACGGATCGGTGATATACCTGGCGCCGCCGGGTGCGACCCAGACATCATTCGGGCCGTTGAGATATTTGCCCTTAAAGTCTTTGATGAGCACCGTCGCTTTTTTATCGGGCGCGATGGACCAAAGCTCGTTGTGTTCGTCCGCGCAGGCGATCAGGTTGCCGTTGGCATCAAAGCACATGCCGTTGGCGTAACCGGATGGCTGCAGGAACGTGGATAACGTTCCGTCGATCGACCATTCCATGATGCGATTGTTTGGCTGGTCCACGAAAAACACGTTGCCGGCCCGGTCGCAGGTTGGCCCCTCGGTGAAATCAAAACCGCCTGCCAGTTTTTCAAGTTTTGCGCCGGGGGCGATGATGTTTTGAGCGAACATCGACGGCGCAGCCCCCAAGCCAAGCCAGACGAAGATGAGGAATCGAGCGGTTCGCATCATGGATCGCAGTCTGGAATGAGGGGGATGAAGAATCCACTCAAATCGTTCCTTGTTTTTCCGGGTCGAGTGGCGCATTGTGAAAAACGCTGATAATTTTGGCGGGTGAACATGCAACCGGGAACCGGAAAATTTCTGCGCTTTCTTGGCAATTGGGCCATCAACACGTTTGCGGTGTTGATTGCGGCCATCATCCTGCGTGGTCACATTCATTATGCCAACCCGACGGATCTCATTGTTGCGTCCTTGTTATTGGGCATTCTCAATGCATTCGTCCGGCCGGTTTTGATGCTCCTTACGCTGCCGCTGCTGATTTTCACGCTCGGTCTGTTCACGCTGGTCATCAACGCCGTGCTGCTGCGATTCGTCGGGTGGCTGCTCGCGCCGCATTTTCAGGTGGACAGTTTCGGATTTGCCTTTCTGGGCGCGCTCATCATCAGCATTGTATCGGTCGCGCTAAATGTTTTAACCGGTAACACACGCGTCGCCGTCCAGCGACGGACGCCCCCGCCCAAGAAACCCCGCGACGATGATGGTCCGGTGATTGATGTCTGAAATTAAGTTCCAAGTTTTAATTTTGGGTTTTTAGCTTTGGCCGGCCCGCTGATTGACTTAACTAAAAAGCAAGAACTTAAAACTCAGACTTTTGACCGATACGCGGCGCGAAGGGTTTTGATTCCGCGCTCTTGAAATTCCCGCTCGAAATCCGTCAGCAACCCTGACAATTCACCTAGCGTCTCACCCTTTTCAAACCCCGGATTGGCGCCGAACACGGCGGTCATTTGCTCGAAGTAATCCCGGTCGTCCGTCCGCAGGTAAACCACGCCTCCCGGCGGGAGCACGTTGCGGGCGGTATCGGCAAAGTGCGGGTTGATGAGCCGGTGTTTGTGGTGTTTTTTCTTTGGCCACGGGTCGGGAAAATAGACATGCAGGACGGATGCCGAATGGGGCGGCAGCAGATATTCCAGAAAATAGGACGATTCGATGCGCACGCCGCGCAGGTTCGTCAGTCCGGCCCGACGGCCTTTGCGATCCAGCTTGCGCAGGCGGCCGAGCAACCGTTCGATGCCGATGAAATTCCTTTCCGGATGCCGCCGGGCGTAATCAACCAGGAACGAAGCGTCGCCACAACCCAGTTCAATTTCCAGCGGCTGCGGTTTTGGAAACAGCTCCGCCAGATTCAATCGTTCAACGACGGAAGGCAGTTCATATATCAAATCGGCGGAAACTTCGGAGACGGTTGCCATGTCGTGGAAATTTCACCCGGCAACCCACAATCCGCAATCGAAAATTACAAAGTGGCCGGCGGCGCATCTGCGGCTTACCGACGTAATCTCCATCGCAGAAAGGCAGCTGAGCCCACCGATCAGAAATGGTGGTCGCTTCCGTGGTCATCACCGTGATTATCTCCATGATCGTGGTCGTTCCCATGGTCGTGATCATGGTCATCACCGTGGTCGTGGTCGTGGTCGTGATCGTGATCATGATCGTGGCCCTTGACCGGTGACACGTCGTGATCGTGATCTCCATCAGAATCGCAGTCGTTAAAACCCTTTCCGCGGTTTCCTAGTTTATCCGCATTTTCGCGCACGCACCGAATGTCCTGGCTGAAACCGGTAACATGAGCTGTGGCGGCCGCCACCACTTGAGCCGTGGCCGGATTGAAGGAAAAACCAGCGGGGACTTGAACGGTGACCGGACCGCCCTGGTGGGAGGAATTGACGGCAACCTCGCCTCGCATGCAGGTTACGCCGCCGTCGGAACTGACCAGATACTCCGTTCCGCGAATGGTTGCGGAACCGTTTGGCGTCATGATGGTAAAGGTGGAAGGTTTGGCCAGCTTGTGCTGCGAACCGATCATGCTGCCGGATTTGAGATTCAAACGCGTATCGATGATGACATTTTCTTCCGCCACCACTTCATTCATCCTGACCAGCTCAAGCAACGAATCCGGCCTTAGGCGGAGCTCGGTTCCGCTGTAGGCGAATTCCAGGTCGGCGGTGGAATCCGGTCCGGTCCTGAGCGCGGCGCCTTGTTTCAAAACCATGCCGGGCTTCAGATCTGCCCATTTCGAATGGTCGGTCGAAAACGCCACCTGGCCCTGGACCGACTTGATCTGAAGTTCTCCGGACTGGACGTCGGAGGAAATTGCGGGAAGACAAACCGCGGCCCATAGTGCACCGGCCAAATAAAATGACTGCCTCGGCACATTAAACGTAATTTTCATAACATCCTTTCGACGGCGTTCCACCGGATTATTGGAATGTCTTTACTTATGCACCTCATTCGTCGATTAAATCAAGGAAAATCCCGGAAAGTTATTCACAATGTGGCGCGGGAGCGGCCGGATTCAAGGCCAGATCGCTTCGGCTTCGCCCGTCCACCGCCGGGTCTTGATTGAAAAGGTTTTGGAAACAGGCCGTGCGAACGGCGGGATATCGGCGGTTCGGCTCACGGTTCTGCACGCAAGGTTCCGTCCCGATGAAGTTTCATCCGTTGTCCGCGCCACTCGACCGTGCGGCCCAAAAACGCGCCAAACCAGAGGACGATTTGCAGCAAATCCTTCACCGGCACCAGCCAAAACGGTGAAACCAATTGGCGGTCCGGTGTAAGCCGGCGCTGAAGATTTCGGGCAAGGCAAATTCGGATTAACAGGCAGGCGATGGCCGCGAGCGCAGGGCCGGGTCTTGCGGGCGAAATCAGAGAGACTGAAAACCAGAGCAGCGGCCAGAGGGTGGCGTTGGACAGGATGCTGAAAAAATAGGGCAGGGGCCGGCAACAGCGAATCGTGCGCGCCCAGCGGAGTTGATGCTGCCAGACGTCGCGCCAGGTCATCGGCGCATCCCAGCATTCCACCACGACCGGGCAGAGGGCGAGGCGATGGCCCGTTTCGGCGAGGCGATGACCCAGTTGGTAATCGTCGGCGAGGCAATCCACCAGGGAATTGAGACCGCCGATTTCGGCCAGCGCCGGGCGGCGCACGAGCATGGTTGCGCCGAGCGCAAAATCCAGCGGCTTCAGGCTGGCGGCCTGTAATACCTGGCTCCAAAAGTCGGCATTGACGGCGATGGCTTCCCAGAGCATGGCCGCCGTAACCGGGTTGGCCAGACAGTAAAAACAATATACCAGCGCGGTTTCATCATCGCGCAACGGCGCCACGGCATTCACGAGAAAATCCGCCCGCACCCGCACGTCCGCGTCGCTGACGAGGATCAGTTCGTGTTTCGCCGATCGTTCGAGCTGAATGAGCGTGGAAATTTTGCCGTTGGTTCCCAGGGATTCGCCGCAGACCATCAGTTGCGCGTCATGGCCGGGATTTTTGTCAATGAGTGCGCGAACCGTTTTACAAACCGGATCGCTGGCGTCGGCGACGCCGAAGAGGAGTTGGGTCGGCCCGGCATAATCCAGGTCGAACCAGCTTTGCAGCGAAGCGGCGGTGGTGGCATCACCGCCTTTGAGGGGCTTGAGCAGGGTAACCGCCGGCGTAAAAGACGGGTCCGTGACCCGCTGGTGGAGGGGGAATCGCCGGGCTGCCAGCCATTGCCAGAGTGCCAGCGCAAGGCTCAGGCAGGCGAGTGTAGCGGGAATTGCGTTGGTGAAATTCACCGGGGAGCAGCGGCCAGACTCAGACCGTGACATCAACCGGCTTCGCCTCGATGCGTTCATCCAGGACCAGCACGCCGTGTGGCGGAATGTCGTAGTTGCCGGAAAACGTATTGCCGGTGAGGAAATCGTGCATCGGTTTATAGAACTGGATGCGGACGGGCGAGTTTTGGTGGTTGATCAGGAAGTAAATGCGCAAGCCTTCCTTTTCGCGCATGCTGACTTCGACGTTTTCGGGAACCTTGAGCAGCGGTTGCAGCCCGACCATCTGGCGCAGCCAGACGACGAGGTCGTGATACAAATGCTGGTGGCTCATGGTGCCGAGGTAAACGGCCCGGCCGAGGCCGAAGGTGTTCATCGTCATAGCCGGCCGGCCGGCATAAAAATCCTTGGCGAAAGTGGCCAGCACCTGACAACCCTTGGGTTCGATGATGTCGCACCAGAGCCGCGCGGGATGGACGTGGCTGGTGGAAAACGCGCCCTTGAACGTCAGATGGTTTTCCTCCCCGGGCGGAATGGGATCGAATTCCAAAACTTCCATGCCAAATAAATCGGTCAGGTCATTCGGGTACCCCGTGTCGGGCGCGATGCTGTGTTCGTTGACGAGGCCGGTATTGAACGTGCTGACCAGGGTGCCGCCGTTTTGGACATAGAGTTTGAGGCGGTCGGCCTCGCCGGCGGCCAGCAGATGCAGGGACGGTGCAAAGACAATTTTGTAGGGGGACAGGTCCTCGGTCGGGCGCGCGAAATTCACGGGGATGTTGCGATCATGGAGGGCGTTGTAAATGAGCTGGATGTGCTCGCGCAGGTTGAAGAATTTGTTGGGCTGCATCGGCTGTTGCAGGGTCCAATCGTTGTCGTGGGTGTAAAGGATGCAGGTTTGCGCGACGACTTTTGTGTCCTTGAGTGCGGGCGCGAGCAGCTTCAGTTCTTCACCGATCTGGCTGATTTCCTTGAAGACGCGGTTGTTGCCTTCGAGGTGATGCGGCAGGACCGCCCCGTAAAATTTCTCATTGCCGATGCGCGGCTGGCGCCAGTGATAATACAGCACGCCGCACGCGCCCCGGGAGATGAGTTGATACGTGAACAGCCGGATGATGCCGGGCCGCACCAGGGAGTTGACGTCCTGCCAGTTGACCTGGCCCGCTTTTTGTTCAATGACCCAGAAACCGCAATCAGCGTCGGGCGTTTTGACACCGTTTTTTTTCAGCGAGCGGAGGATGTCGATGTCGCACGCCAGTTCGGACGGTTTGGTCTTGATCGCGGGCCGGCTTTCGACCGAAACGAAATCCACGGCATCGGCCATGTCGAAGTGATCAAATTTCCGGTGGAGCGCACGCAAATTGACGGTCACGGGTTGATCGGGACAATGCTCGCGCAACACGTCGGCCTGCATGCGGACGAAGGCGACGATGGCGTCGCTGCAAAACCGGCACCAGTCCAGCAACAAGGCCGCGTTGTGCGACGTGGGCGCGGACATGGGCATGGGGACATCATCGAAGGAAGTGACAATCTGGCCCAGGTAACGCAAGCCGAGCTGGTCGTTGAGCCGCTCGACGGTTTTGTATTTCAGTTTCAGCCAGTTTTGCCATTCCAGGCGCGAATCTTCATTGAACGACCACTCGGTCTGGTGTCCGCCCAGGCCACTGTCAATTTGCCACGCGACCAATTGCGGATGGTCCCCCAGGGCCTCGGCCATTTTTTCCACGAGCTGCTTGGAGGCGTTCCAATAGGCGTCGTTGTTGAAACAGGCGGCGCGGCGCGTACCTTCGTGTTTGACCAGGCCGTGTTCGTCCAGCGGCAGAATATCGGGATGCTTTTTGGAGAGCCAGATGGGCGGGGCGGCGGTGGGCGTGCCGAGGACAACCTTGATGTTGTGATTTTGCATGATGTCCATGACCCGGCGCAGCCAGAGGAAATCATATTTGCCTTCTTTGGGTTCGCAAATGCCCCAGGAAAGTTCACCGATACGGACCACATTGATGCCGGCCTGGGCCATCAATTCGGCGTCGCGTTCCCAGGCGCCCTCGGGTTTGTCAGCGGTGCCGCTGTAAGGGAAGACCCACTGCTCAGGATAATAGTCAACGCCAAAAAACATAACCTCGCCTCGGGTTTATGATGGAATCCTAGGAATGATCCATCAGGTTTGCAATCCCAAAATTGCCGACACTGCGGTCGCAGACCGGCACAGGGCGAATCTCATTTGCCCAGCAAGTTGCCGAGTCCCTTGGTGATGATATTGCTGGTGTTGGCGTCCATATGTTTACCGGCTGCTTTAATCAGTTTTTCTGCGCCTTTATTGATGCCAGCTTCGCTGACGGCCTTTACGGTGGCGGTCACAATCACGTCCAGCACACTCCGGGTCAGTTCCGCCGCGGTAATGCCATCCGCATTCTGGCCCAGATCGGTGAGGTGTATCGTCGGCAGTGAAAGCGTCATTTCCCTTTTCACCGGGTCCGTCAGGTTCACGTGAACCTTGGCGCCGGTGATCAGGAAATCATCCACTTCAAATTTTTTGGCAGGTTTGGTCTGGGTGGTGGCATTCGTCGAGACCGTGCCACCGGTTTGTGCGGCGTTTTTGGCGGCGGCATTGACGTTGTCCATGATTTTGCTCAGATTGTTGCCGCCCAGACCGCCTTCAAAAGTGATTTCCGGGGATTCCACGTGCAGCGAGCGCACAACAATTTTGTCGGACAACACGGAAAGGGGATTCACGCCGACGGCGACCAGGCCGGCGCTGATGGCTTGCGGGGTTTGGTAACCGTCGGGATTGCCGACGACGAGGCCTTTGACCGCGACCGAGCCGGTCCACAACGACAAATGCACTTCATCCAGTTTGACGGAAACCTGGGTGATCTTCGGGCCTACGATTTCAACGCCCCGTTTCACGATGTCACCCAGGAACGTGCCGGCGACGATGATGCCAACCACGACGAGAACCACCAGGACGATGACCGCACCCCAGAACATTTTTTTGAGCGTTTTCATAAGCGCGATATTTAACGATGGCCACCGATTCTCACGGCAAATTTGAATGGCTCACCGGGCGATCACGGAGTGAAGTACCTCGACCAGTTTATTGATTTGATAAGGTTTGGCCAGGAAATGGTCCGGTTTGACGTCGGATCGTGTGTAAATACTCTCGTCCACGGTGCCGCTGAGCAGGATGGTTTTCTGGCGCGGGTTGACCCGTTTGCATTCGCGGATCAATTCCATGCCATTCATGCCGGCCATGGCAAAATCGGTCACCAGGACATCCGGCGGCGATTGGGCGGCAACATATTCGGCCAGGGCCTTCTTCGGGTCGTTGAACAGGCACACCTTAAAACCGGCCGGTTCCAGAATCATCTCGGCCAAATCCAGCAACATCTGTTCATCGTCCACCACGAAGATGGTGGACGGCAACCGGGCGACCCCAGTGCGTTCAGGATGGCTCATGCGACTTATGTTCATCAAAACATACTTGATGGCGGACGGCAAGCGCATTTGACGGTTGAAATTCCCGTTGCGTTACCCGTTCTTCCGCCGTAAACTTTTGCATGGCAATGAAGTCATCGCCAAGAAACAGGGAATTGCTGCTATGAAAAGAAAACCGGCAACCGCATCAGTCAAGAAGAAGACCGACACCCCGACCTCGCGTTTACGCCGTGCCGCCCAAACCCTGCCAGCAGAATCCGCCGACAACGACAGCCCCTCCAAACTTGTAAAAACCAAACGCCCGGCGGTGAGAAAATTGAAGGGCAGCATCGTTTCCACTTTCGAATCCACCACTGCTCCGCTGGAAGCCAAACGCGCCACCGGACCCAAAACCGACGAAACCGCGCGTCGCAAAAAAATCGAAATTCCGGCCATACTGCTCGAAGGCGATGAACCTGCGCTCCCACCCGTCGGCGGTCCTGGTCGGAAATATGCCCTCGGCCCCGTGCCCCCCTCGCAACATTTTGAAACCACCGAGGGCGATCTGCCTGAGGCTTACGGCACGCGCCAGTTGTTTTTGACCGCCCGTGATCCGCACTGGCTTTACGCGCACTGGGATCTGACCCGCGAGCAACAAACGCGCTGCAATACGCGCTCGACCGACGGTCATCTCGTTCTGCGGGTGTATCCGCACAAGTTGGCGGGCCATCCGATCACCGAAATCCACGTCCACCCCGAATCGCGCCACTGGTTTGCGCACGTCGAACGCGCCGGCGATTCCTACGCCGCCGAACTCGGCTACTACTCGTCGCTCGGCAAATGGGTGCGGGTGGCGGAGTCGGCAGCCACGGTCACCCCGCCGGATGCGGTTTCACCGGAAGCCGGCGCCGAATTCGCGACCATCCCGTTTGAATTTCCGTTCGCCCGGTTGATGGAGATCATCAAGGCTGCCGTGCAGGAAAATCTTCCCCTGGCCCAGGCGCTCGAAGAGCTCCGGCGGGAAGGTCACCCGGACCTGCCGCGCGCGGTTTCCCGGCCGACTCCGACCTGGACGCCCCAACAGGAGCAGGCGCTGGCCAAGATCATCAACATTGACGATGTCCGACGCGTGTGGATGGGTTCGCTGGAGATCACGGAATTGATCCGCCGCCGGCTGAACCACGAAATTTCCTCGCTCGGCGTTTCGAGCCTGTCCAGCCCCTTTGGGGGCATCGAGCAGGCAAAGGGGTTCTGGTTCAACGTCAATGCGGAATTGATCATTTACGGCGCGACCGAGCCGACCGCCAAGGTCACCCTCGGCGGTCATGAGATTAAATTGCGCCCCGACGGTTCGTTCAGCTACCGCTTTGCGCTGCCGGACGGAAAATATGATTTGCCCGCGGTCGCCGTTTCCACCGACGGCACGGAGGCCCGCGCGGCGGATTTGAAATTCAGCCGCACGACGGATTATCTGGGCGAGGTCGGCGCGCACCCGCAGGATCCGTCATTGAAAGCGCCATTGCCGGAAAATCTGTGAACCTCATGGACGCGCCCCTCCGTGGAGCCTTGATGCTGGTTCGTTTCATTGCCGTGGCGTTGATTGGCCTGGGCGTGGTTGAATTGAGTCTGGGCTGGCTGGAAAGTTCCGCCCACCATGCGCCCTTGCGGATTTTTGATGTCATCCTCCCGGCCATCATGCTTGCCCTGGGGGTGGCGGGTTTGATCAAAGCCGGTTCTCTGGCGAAATGGATTTCCGACAAACTGGACGAGTGACCGCCGGGTTTTGAACGATTATGCCAGGATATTTATCCCTCGTTCTGCACGCGCACCTTCCGTTCGTGCGCCATCCCGAGCACGAGAAATTTCTGGAGGAATGCTGGCTCTTCGAAGCCATCACCGAGACCTATATCCCGCTGTTACAAATGCTGGAGGGGTGGAAGCGCGACGGCATGGACGCGCGCCTGACGTTTTCACTCTCGCCGACCCTGTGCGCGATGCTGCTCGACCCGCTGTTGTGCAAACGATACGAGCGGCATCTCAACCGCCTCATCGAACTGGCCGAAAAGGAAATTCATCGCACGCACTGGGACCGCGCGTTCCGCGAACTGGCGTGGATGTATCATCACCGGTTTGTTTCCATTCGCAACAGCTGGCAGGCGTGGGAGGGCAATCTCATCGGCGCCTTCCGCACCTTCCAGGATGAAGGCCGCATCGAAATCATCACCACGGCTGCGACGCACGCGCTGTTGCCCCTGCTGGCCGGCCATCCGCCGGCGTTGCGCGCGCAGATCCTGACGGCGCGCGACCATTACCGCGGTTGCTTTGGACACGACCCGGCCGGCATCTGGCTGCCGGAATGTGCCTATACCGAAGGTGTGGAAATGGTTTTGCAGGAGGCCAATATCCGATGGTTCATCCTCGACACCCATGGCGTGTTGCACGCGCGTCCCCGCCCGCGCTACAGCACGTTCGCGCCCATCTTCACGCCCAACGGCATCGCCGCGTTCGGCCGCGACTTTGATTCCTCACGTCAGGTCTGGAGCCAGCGCGAAGGTTATCCCGGCGACCCGCGCTACCGCGATTTTTACCGCGACATTGGCTTCGACCTCGACTTCGATTACGTGAAGCCGCACCTGCCTTCGCCGGAGAACCGCGGTTTCACCGGCCTCAAGTATTATCGGATCACCGGCGCCCCCGGGGAAAAGCAGATTTATCAGCGCGACCTGGCCTTGCAGGCGGCCGATGAACACGCCCGGCATTTTCTTGACGAGCGCATCAAACAATGCCAGGGCATCGCGGGATTTCTGGACCGCCCGCCCATCGCCGTCGCTCCCTATGACGCGGAATTATTCGGCCATTGGTGGTATGAAGGGCCCGAATTTCTCGATTATTTCGTGCGCAAGCTGTATTATGACCAGAAAATCCTCACACTCATCACGCCGGGCGAATATCTGCACCGCCACCCGACCAATCAGGTTGCCACCCCCGGCGCGTCAAGCTGGGGCGAGGAGGGTTACTGGCGTGCGTGGCTGAATGAGTCGAACGAATGGATTTATCCCCACCTGCAAATCGCGCAGGAGCGCATGACGGGCCTCGCCCGGAAATTCCCGACGGCGACCGGCTTGAAGGCCCGGGCCTTGCGGCAGGCGGCGCGCGAATTGTTGCTGGCGCAGGCCAGCGACTGGCCGTTCATTTTACGCGCCGGCACCAGCCCCGATTACGCGCGCCGACAGGTGAAGGACCATTTGCTGCGTTTTATCGCCCTGCACGAACAGTTGACCGAAACGGCCGTGGACGAAAAATGGCTGGGCGAAGTGGAATCCCGCGACAACCTGTTTCCCGACGTGAACTGGAGCTATTGGAAATGAGATCCTGGCAACCGGACTGCCGCGGCGCCCGGCGAGTGGCGCACTCTCCAAATTCACCAGGGAAAATGCGGCGGTCACAGACCGCCGCTACCGGATAAACTACGCCGCCGGTGGAATAAGATCGATTTTTGGGGCATTGCGGATCAGTTCGCCGGCGCGCCGGGTGGCATTCGAAATGGTTTTCAGGCTCGCCGCCAGCGCGGAGTCCTCCTGATGTTTGAGGAAAAGGCGTTCGGCATGACCTTGGACCACGGTCAGGAGGTTGTTCAATTCGTGCGCCAAGGTGGACGAGATATGCCGGTCGGAGTCGGCTTTGTGATTTACCTGCCGGTTTTCCGCGCCGCTCGGTGCCAGCGGCGAAGCCATTTTATTATCGGATGATTCAGGGTACGACATCGCCATCTGGCAAAGCACCTTGCAAGCCACATTTGGAAAATGCCTTTTTGAGGGCCGATTCCGCGTCCGGGTAATTTTATTTTACAGCGGTCGTCAACATTTTACCCAATGAGACAGCCTGTGCCGGGACGAGACATTGGAAATGAGGAAGGCAGAAGGATGAATGCAAAAACGGCGCAAATTTGCCACCGCTGTTGTTTGGAGTTCCAAACGGCCGCGTTAACGCGGGACTCCAAACCGCGGCCTGATTGTGCCCGTAGAAATACAGCAACGCGCTTCCAACTTGTTTCTTCATTCTTCCTTCCTCATTCTACCTTCAAATGAACGCGCCCGCCGCCCTTGGCCTGATTGCCGGCAACCGCTCGTTGCCGCTGGAATTTGCCCGGCAGGCGCGCATCGCCGGCGTCAAACGCCTCGTCGCGGTCGCGTTTGAAAAAGAAACGGACCCATCACTGGCCCCGCTGGTGGACGAAATCATCTGGCTCAAGGTCGGCCAGCTGTCTAAAATGATCGCCGCATTTACCGACCGCGGTGTCAAACAATGTGTCATGGTCGGTCAGATCGCGCCCAAAAACCTCTACGACCTGCGGCCCGATTTGCGGGCCATGGGAGTGTTGTTGCGATTGAAGGAAAAGAACGCGCACACCATTTTCGGCGCCATCGCGGAGGAATTGAAAAAAGACGGCGTGGAATTGATTGAAGCCACGCCGTGGCTCAAACCGCTCATGCCCCAGGCCGGTTTTCAACTGGGCCCGAAACTCTCGGCCGAACAATCGTCCGATGTGGCCTTTGGATTTCGCATCGCCAAGGAAACGTCGCGGCTCGAAATCGGCCAGCTGGTCGTGGTCAAAAACGGCGTGGTGCTGGCCGTCGAAGGTTTTGAGGGCACGGACCAATGCCTTGCTCGCGGCGGCAAACTGGCCGGCAAGGAC
>Ga0265313_10003496_pt1 | contig 12667 bp, 15 predicted proteins | sample 4123metaG_FD_203122 | JGI IMG/M metagenome (GOLD analysis project Ga0265313, IMG submission 203122) | Rhizosphere microbial communities from Carex aquatilis grown in University of Washington, Seatle, WA, United States - 4-1-23 metaG | ecosystem: Host-associated > Plants > Roots > Rhizosphere >...
CTTGGTCTGACAAGCACGAGGTCTACGCGTCGTTCAATGGTCCGGGCTCGAACGGCCAGAGCATCGACGACCTCTTCTCGCCGGAGATCGACTCGCAGGCTGTCATGCCGAACGGTGTCCCTTACCCGCAGGACGACGACTGGGCGCACATCGACGCCGCCACCAAGCAGTACGACGGCTACAAGGTCCAGGCCATCCTGAATGAGATCGACGGTCTCGACCACTCGGGCAAGACCCACGTCGGAACCCCGGCCGTCTTCGGCATGAACTTCCAGTCCGTCTCGGTCGCGGAGAAGATCCGCTCGACTCCGACGACGTTGATCGGTCCGGACGCGAACGGGAATTACACCACCAGCGCTCCGGAGGCAGGTGGTTACCAGTGGGTCAACGGTCAGCTCGTTCCCGGCCCCGTGCTCTCGAGCGCGCTCGACTACGTCGACGCTCAACTTGGCCGCATGGTTTCTACGATCCACAAGGACGGCCTCGCGGGCTCGACGACGATCATCGTCACGGCAAAGCACGGCCAGTCGCCGCAGGATCCGAACGAACTCCGCACCGTCCAGGACGGCCCGATCGTCAGCGCGATCAACGCCGCATGGGCGCAGACGCACCCGAGCAACGCGAGCCTGATCGTTGCCGGAACCGACGACGACCTGTGGCAGTCCTACCTGTCGGACAACTCGCAGGCCGCTTGCGACTTCGTCAAGAGCTACCTGTGGAACCACACCGCTCAGGGTTTCGACGTCGACAAGAACCCCGTCACCGTCCAGCACTCGGGCCTCGCCCGGATCTGGGCCGGCGCTGAAGCCGCTAACTTCTTCGGCGTCTCGGTCGACAACGGTCACTACCCGGACGTCTTCGGCGAGGTCCAGGTGGGCGTTGTCTACGCGAAGCCGACCAAGCTCGCCGAGCACGGCGGTATGAACACCGGCGACCGACACGTCCTGATGGTTGTCAGCGGCCCAGGCGTACCGGTTCAGGTCGAGTCCACCCCCGTCGAGACCACCCAGGTCGCACCGACGATCCTCGCCCTCCTGGGGCTCAACCCGCACGCGCTGACGGCCGTCCAGATTGAGGGCACGCAGGTCCTTCCGGGCCTCGGTGGACCGCACGCCAGACGCTGACCGTGCGTCGGATGCACGCCGGTTAACTGGCAGCACTAAACAGGAGGCCGGGGCGAATCGCCCCGGCCTCCTCTGCCTTCGACGACACCAAGAAATGCCGTTGGTGTCGCGTAGGCGGGTCGCGCCACGCCCGGAGCCGATTCTCGGCAAGGAGCAGCTCGCGCAACGGAGTCTTCTGGGTCCGTTTTTCGAAGGCTGACAACGAGAGCAAGACCTGGCTGTACCGCCCCTCCGCAGAAAACAGGAGGCGGAAGGTCCCGCGTCGCCGCGTCGCCACCTCCGCCGCGGTACCCGCTTGGCCTCCGACACGCGCGTACCGTAGTCGGACGACTCCCCGATGGGCCAGGGCGTCACTTCATCCGAAGCTCGGCGGCAATCGCGTCGCGCAGCGCCGCGCCGGCGACATCTGACGGAGCCATGGTAGAGAGGCGCACTGCATCGTCTGCAGGACCGAGGAGGCCTTCGTCCAGAACTGGCAGGGGACCGAGTGGGCCGACGGGATGATGGAGCCGGTGCCGGTGACGCTGGGCCGGCCCGCCCTGCACTGAGCGGCTGCGGCGGACTCGCTCGCGTTCGAGGGCCGCGCCACCAAGGCCGCTACGCCTCGCTGTCCGGTTAGAAGCGCGGACGCGCGCACCACCCTTGCACCAAGTTCTCGCTGTCTTTTTTGTGGAAACCTCGGCGGCAGTCCGTTGTCCATACGCGGAGCATGGCTCGCTCCGTGCTCATGGCCGCACTCGCCGCCTGCATCGCCTGCACGACGGGGACGTCGCGCACAGGCAAAGGCGGAGATGCGCGTCCCCCCTCAGCACGGTCGACAGACGAGGACAGCGCGGAGACCGCTCCTACGTGGTGGCGGTGGGCCGCCCAGCGTCTCCGCGCGTGGAGTGCGGAGGCGGGGGTCGATACCACCTCCGAAGCGGCGCGCCTGAGCCCCAGCGCCGCGGAGATGCGTCCGTCCGCGGAACCGGACGACCCTGGCCCATTGCCCACGGTCGCCGACGCGGACGACGTTCGGGATGCCTGCCGTGTCCTTTGGCTCACGCGCCAGGTCTTGCCCCCCGACGGCGCCGCAGAGCGGTTTGCCGAGCGGTTGCGCGCGCTGTAAGGGGTCCTCGGAAACGTCCAAAAGGCGCGCGTGACCTGGCCCCAGCCCGATATGTTTGGGCACTCGGATCTTGGGTTCGGGATTCGCCGCCGTTCGATGGAGGTGAGCACGAGCGTGGGGACGAGAGCTGGAGTGACCTATTCGTTTCAGCTGGCCTCGCGCGGTAGCCTCGGGATCTCCCGGCCCAGCGCCCCCCGGTGCGAGCGTCGCCTTGCGTTCGACCCGGTCGCCATCGAGGTGCCGTCGCCGTTTCGCGATAGAATCTCTTCCTCGTGAAGACGATCCTGTTCATCACACGGTCGCGTCCGGATCTCGGAGCCGTCACTGAGGTCGTCCCAGCAATTGACGGCATCAAACTCACAGACCTCATCCACGATTTCGAGCGTCAGGCCGGAATGGAGAGTCGGACCGACTCATACGGGAGTCTGATCCCGGCCTACTTCAACTTTGGCCCACTTGATCTCCATTTCCTTGGCGCTTCTAGCCAACGGGACAAGGGCAGGGTCCCGCTGCTCGGCTGCTCCTGCGGTGAATGGGGTTGTTGGCCCCTCCTCGCACGCATCCTCGCCACCGAGGATTCCGTGACTTGGACGGACTTTCAGCAGCCGCACCGCAAGGCGCGGAACTACTCCGGTCTCGGACCTTTCTCCTTTGAGCTAACGCAGTACAAGGCCGAACTAGAAGCGCTTCGTACCGCCATGGGTCAATAGGCCAGGCCGCTGGCCAGCGATCATTGTCGCGCCTGGCCCACCGATGGCACCGACCATCGACTGCTCAATCCCGACGTCGCCGGCATCGTCGCTCAAATTCCCGCGCTTTCGAGCGGCCAACGGCACAGGCCGCGTGGAGCGCGCGCCCTGCCAAAGACCGACTACTTGCGCTGGTCGGCGCCCGAGGTCACGTGCGCGTGCCGACGGTAGTAGGCGCAGGCAGCTTTCCTTCAATCGATAAAGATGGGTCGTTCGCCACGCCGGTACTCCGAAATGCGACCGACTGCCTTCCGAGGCACGAGCCCGCCCAGGCGTCCCGCCTGATGAAGTTTGCGCTCCGACTCCCCAGCGTGCTCGAGCGGCGAGACGGGCAGCGGCGCGTGATCAAGATGGACCTCACGGCTATCGCACCGGCCCCCTCCTACCCGACCGCCGTCGCCGCCTGCTTAGGTTCGAGTCTATGGCCGCTCTTCGAGGGATCGAACTACCGAGAGGGCATCCGTCGTCGCTCGTCGCCGGGTGGTGGGGTCGCCAGTGGTCGCTCGAAGAGGTGCGCGAGATGCTGGGACACAGCAGCGTGCTCGTCACCGAGCGCTACGCGCACTTTGCGGAGAGCGCGATCGATTCGGCCGCGCGTCAGACGCGCTGCAGCGAAGGTACCACGAAGGTACCGCGGACCGATTTTGGCGGACCCACTCCGTCGAGCGTCGCCGCAATCCGAAGTGATTTCGCGGACTTGATGTCGGTGGGCCGAGCGGGACTCGAACCCGCGACCTACGGATTAAAAGTCCAGGAGCACTAGGCGCGTCGGCGCTTGAAAAAGGCTCTGACGCGAGCGAGCCGCCTTCGTCTGTACGTGTATTGTACGCGTCGCAGCGCGTCACTCCGGACACGAAGCCCGGCGCGGGATCGCGTTCACCGTGGGGGCCCACTCGGGCCATTGAGCGCCCCGCTGAATCTGGTGAAAAAGGCCAGCCCACCTGCGTCGAACTACTGCGCGTGGCGGCAAGCGGCGATGAGACGGAGATTCGTGCGCTGGGCGTGAAGCTCGCATCTGAGGTCCTTGCCTCCCCCGTAGTGGTTCTTGCTCACGAAGTGCTCGCCGGCGGGCCTCGCGCGACAGCAAAGGCCGTCGAGTTGGCCGATCGCCTTCTAAACGAAGCCCAAGCGTCCTTCGTGCCAAGAGGCACGGCGAATTGACAGCGCCCAATGCTCGCGCCCGCTTGGGCGACCCGCCCGATCACCCCGTGTCACAGGGCCGCGCTCGCGTGAGCCCGCCTAGCGCCGCTCACAAGTCGCAAATGACATCCACCTTGCCAAGGTGGACGTCGAGGGTTCAAATCCCTTCTCCCGCTCCACTTTTCTCGAGGATCTGCTGTCCGGGTCCGGTCAGCCGACGCTATGAATGGCTACCCGAACGGTGTAAAAAACGGTGTGAAGGCAGCCGTTCAGTAGGCGCCTCCCGTTCAGCACGGGTGGACCTGACGTGCCGCTCGCTCGCGAACGATGAGCGCGCCCCATGCGTGACCCCCAAGCTGGACGTCGCTCTCGCGATGACGCCGAATGTCGTCGCGAGGACGTTGCGCGTCGACTCGTCGCTCACCCGCCCGCTGACGCTCTCTACCCGACGTCTTACCGCACCAAGGGCCGCGCTGCGCTCCAACGCGGAGGCGACCATGAGCTAGGCGCGAGTCACACAAAGAACTTCGGCCTTGTTCGGCACGGTTGCACCCGCATCAAACAAAGCCGGTTCGAGAGCTTTATCTCGGAAGTGGTTTCGCTCGCCGCTTCGAGACACAGCATAGGAGCTCGTTTGTCCGCGCGCAAGGCTCTTTGCGCGCCGACTCCCAAGGCGACGCGACGCTAACGACGCCGCTCGCATGGAGCGCGCTACGCGCTTCAGGAACGAACGCCCCGAGAGGACGCGCCCGCTCATCGCGCAGGACGTGATCGGCGATCGTGTGTCCTCCTCGAGGCCCTTCGCCGCGCCGCTTGGCGCGGAGGGGCGCACGCAATGTGGAGTGCAGCAAGCGCTCTCCCGGCCGGTCCGGGAGAGCGAGAGGACGACGTGTTTCCGATACGTGAGAGGATTCGGCTTCGAGACAACTTCGGTCTGGCGCTTCTCGAGTTGCGCGCGCGCAATGCCGAGTTTCAGAGGCTGGGCAAGGGCCCTTGGGCCCTTTTCATTGGGGTTGCTGTCCACTGGCAAGGCAACGCCGAGGCGTGGCCGAGCCAAGACACGCTCTCGCGCTTCAGTGGATGGTCGACCCGTGCCGTGCGCGATCAAGCCGACTCGCTCGAACGTGCTGGCTTCATCCGCGTGCGGCGCGAACGGCGACCGGACGGATCGGTGCGAATCTTCTACGCGCCCGGGCTCGCGACACTCGCCGCGCTCGCGAACTTCGTGGAGCGCTTCCCGCGCGATCGGGCAAAGGTGCTTCGGACTGAAGTCCCGTCGCCAAGGACGGTGGAGCCTACCGCAACCCACCCACCGGAAAACCACGCCGGTGGGCCACCGGAAAGCGCTTCCGGGGAACTCAGAGTGAAAGATCAGATTAAACCTTCTTCTTGCGATGCACCGGCTGTCGGAGCTCCGAACGCCGTGAAAGAAGAACAAGCCGCGCCCGTCACCGAGGAGGATCGGGACTTGGCGCGGATCGCGCTCGGCGAGCGTGTGACGCGCAAACACCTGACGCGCCCCGCCCCGCGCTATTTTGACGCGGGTGACGTCACCCTGGTGGCCGCATGCGCAAGCGCGCTCGAGGGCGATAGGGGCGCGAAGAGGCTTGCCCTACGCGACTCCATTGGCGGCGCGTTTCTCGCATCGAAGGATGGACCACCGACGGTTCGTTTCATCTGGGGCAAGCTCGAACACTTTTTGGACCACGTGGAGCGTGGCCGGCGCCGTCGCCTCGCCGACGAGCGCGACGAACGCCTTCGCGCCTCCCACAACGGCCCGGCGCGCGCCCCGTCGCCGCAATCCGCACCGGCGGCTGAATCGACTGTCTCTCACGTCCAGATGAAGGCAGACCTCGAGCGACTCTTTGGACCGGGCTGGCGGGTTCCCACCGTCGTTCCGCCAGCATAAGGTCGGAGACTTCTTCGTAGCGTCGGCTTCCAAGCGGCCGAGGGGCTCGCCACTCGGCCTCGCTATTCCTGGCTCTCGACCTGATCGTTGCTCGCCCGTGAACGCCGCAACGGGATGATCCCGGACTGTTCGGTCTCGTCGTCAACCTTGATACCCAAAGCCTGCCAGATAGTCTCCTCGTAGAGGTCCGCTGCGACGCAAAGCTCAGGCACAGTCGCGCGCTTCTTTAGTTCCGACACGAAAGAGGCACAGACGCCGGGCATCTCCGGTGCCTCTTCGCCGGGCTCATTTGTCCTCCATCCGTACTTGGATATGTGGATGTTGGCCGTGCGATACTGGGCAGCATCGATCAGCCCGAGGTCATATGCGCGGTGGATGATCGCCTGCAGACTTATGCCCCACCGACGCTTCATGGCAAGCATGGCGCCCCAATCGAACTGATGCGCCGAGGGGCGAGGAAACTCCCGCCAAAACGCAGGGCGCGGGACCAGTGCGGCTCCTGCAAACCTATCCGCTTGTGTCTCCTTGTCCTCTGGAACGAAATGGCCGTGCATGACCAAGTGCCCAACTTCGTGCATCACGCTAAAGCGCCTACGACTCCATCCTGATTTATCGCTCAACATGATGAGCGGTAGCGGCTTCACGGAAGCGAATCCGTGAATAGGCACTTCCGCCGGATCTAGTGTTCCAACAAATACGCCAGCGGCTTCTGCTGCGCGGACCGCATGCGCGATCGGCGCACCCAGCCCAAAGCCGATAGCCACTCGAAATGCATCCGCCGCACGTTCGACACCGTCGAAATCCTTCGGGGCGACAACCGATGGCAAGCGAATGGGCGTGAAGTTGGCGAAGGAGCCGAATGTATTGGCGATCCGTCCGAAAACGCAGGCGCTGGCCACCGCGCGATCGATCGCGCGGTCCGGCACTTTGGCGCCTTTTCGGAAGTGGATTGCGTCGTGGCTAGGCACAACGGGTGCGCGCAGAAAGAACCGTACCGGAAAACGCAGCGCATCGGCGATGGCAAGAAGCGCCGGCCGAAATGGCTGGCGTTTCCCACTCTCGATCGAATTGACGACTTGCCTAGAAACGCCGGCTAGTCGGGCCAGTTCGGAGATAGACAGCCCACGAAAGGAACGGGCGACCCATAGGGCTTCTGGGTCGAAGGCCTGTAGATCAGGCGTCTCCGCGGCCATCGTCGTTCTTCTTCCTAATGTCGGACGGAAAGACGAACAGGTTGCTCGTGTCGACATCCCTGGCCGGACGGGCCAACCGGACGACAGGCCCCTGGCTCGTCTCTTCGGAATCGCTGGCCTTTTCGTAGAGCCGCACGCAGTCGAGCGTGACGCCGGTCCGCATGTCGAAAAGGAACAACGCGACGTACCGTACGTAGCCGTCGACGGATTGTGCGACTTCCAGGCGCAGGACGGCGTCGGGGTTGCCGCCGTCAATGAACAAGCTGGTTTGTTCACGAATGGCGGCCCACTCGCCGAGCATCACGTCGCGTATCTCTTCGGCGAGCGGCTGCACCCGGAACGGGACGCCACCGACGCATAGCGTGTAAGCGAGCCCCTGCTCTTTGACGTAGCGCAGCCAAGGGTAGGTGCCAGCCTTGTCGAGGCCCTCAAGATGGTCTTTCACTACCTGATACGAGAGGCAGGCGACGCCCCACCGCGCCGACTTGAAGATCTTGACGACGTCTGTGACGGCGTCGCGTTGGTTGGCGACGATTCCGGCGATCGTGCGCATGTGGGCCATCGGCAGGTCCGGGTACAGACGGTCGATCTCGTTCATCGGGAGCCATGTTGGAGTAAAATGAACAAAATGTCAACCAAGCATAACCACTGTCGCCTGGAAGACGAAAACGTCACCCGCACGGATGGAATGTCGTCACGGGGCGTTGCGGCAGTGACTTCGCGGCGTCGCGCGCTCAGCCCCTGGTTTGGATTCAAGAAGCTCCTGAACTCGTTACGCTCTCGGGCGATTTCGTCGCGTGCCACGCAGCAGGCCACGATCTCGAAGCGGAGGGCGGCGAGCGCAAGATGCCCTTCATAGACGGTCTGCGATTGAGGGCCGGCAAGCAGGTGGTGCCATCCCGGCGCGGGCAGCCGATAGTCGAGCGGCTGGACGCCCAGGTCGACTGAATCGACGCGAACACGAACAGTGTGCTCCTGAAGCTCGCCAACGCAAGCTCCAGACCGCGGCGAGCTCACGGCGGACGAACCGCTGCACGCCAGACATCTGCTTCAAGCTCGCGACTACGACGTACTCGCCCAAGGTGTTTGGGCGACACGCGCCCCCCGATCGTCAGGTTGACCGAGCATTCGAAGTCGCGCAAAATTCCCAGCATCTGCGAACGCGACCCGGAAGTCCTGGATCAGGCCAGAAGCGAATGCCCGTACCTGTTCCGTTCGTCCCGATGCCGGAGATCTTCCCGGATCAAGGCGACGACTTCGCGTCGTTCTGCTCCCTCGTGCAGACGCTCAGTCGCACGGACACGATCTTCTGGTGTTCGCGTCTGAGCTTGATCCTGTCAAACCCGCACGTCGAAACCGAGGTCGGCAAGCAGCAGTACGCCGTCGCGCACTTCTTCGATGCCGAGGCGTTCGGCCGCCTCGACCGGTTTCTCCGAAAACATCCCAGCGCTCGGGTCTTTTTTCGCGAGCAGATGCTGGAGCTCGTCCGGTGGACATGCCTCCTGGCCGGGGACCTGCCGGGCGACGGAACCACCTACGAGAACCCCGAGATGCGAAGACGGTTCGCGACGGCGGCGCTCATGGCGGGGGACCTCTGGGGCAGAAGGGTTTACCTCGATGGCCTGCCGCTGACGGACGATCGCCTTGTGGACCGGCGGCGAGCGATCGTCGCGCTGCGGGATGGCGTCGTCATGACCGCGCCGGACATCATGCGCGTTCTCATGCGCGGCGATGCGTTTTACCGAGGGGCGTTCCAGTCCGCTTACGCGAAAGCCGAAGCAGAGTTCCTCGCTTCCACGGGGCTCACACTGGATCAGCACATGACGTGCGTCCGCAACATGCTGATCCACTACGGGTACATCTCGCCGGAAGATCCGAGCAAGGGCAAATTCGGAGGCTTTCGCATCAGTGAGCTGCGGGACACGATACCGCCCGCCATGCAAGGGCCGTTCGACTGTTTCGTGCGGCTGGAATCCCAAACTGCCGACGAGCTGCGCGCCGGACTGTGGGGAGATCGGCCGGCAGGCGATGTGCGCGAGACGGACCCCTTCGACACGCGGCCGCTTCGCGAGCGGCCGATCCTGCGCACTGCGGATGGCAGGGCCATCATCTTGGACCACATCTTCTTTACGGACAAGGCCTCAGTCGGACCGCTCTTCGCGATCGTAAAGACGCTGGATGAGCGCGGGCAATATGGCCGCATTAACGAAGTATTCAGGGCCTTCGGAAATGCATTCGAGGGATACATCAATGAGCTTCTGCGCAGCATGTATCCGTCCAGCCCGCTTCTTCTTGGACGCCTGCTCTGCAATCCCCGCGCACACACTTCGAAAGGCAAAATCAGTACTCTACTGTCGCGGGAGCCACCGGAAGGTCTCGCACCTCCTATGGTCGGCTCTTTATCCACAGCGATTGCGATCACTTGCGAAACGGCCACCCGCGGCCTCAGAAGGGGTGATCGGGTGATCGGTCTCTGACTCACGATGGCACACGCGGCGCGCGTCGAATCGCTCGGACGAGGGGCGTTGCGATGGCACGGCTCGTGCGACGCGCCGGCGTCATGCGCTTGCCTCTAACCCTTCACCTTCGTCGCATCGCGTCGCTGGCCATGGCCATGCCGATTGTTGCCTGCGGCAGCGGAGCCACCGCGGGATCCGACGCGCTGTTTGCGGATTTCGCGCGATCATGAACGCCAAGATCGGCGCATCGTGAACGCGCGCGCATCGTGAACGCCGGGATCGGGAAGGTGAACGCTCGGATCGGCATCATGAACGCCGGGATCGGGCGGTGATCACGGTCGTCGGCAAGTAGGCCGACGGCTGAGCGAAGCGCACGCAGTCGAGGTGGCAGCCCGCTACAGGGGGCGATGCCCACGGAGAGACTGTCGATGCGCAACAGTAGAGAGATTGTTCGTCAGAAGTGGTTGCTGGGCCGAGCCCATCGCGCGATCGCGAAGTCGGTCGGCGTGAGCGTGGGCGCAGTGAGCCTAACGCTTTCGCGGGCGACAGCGGCGGGGCTGACGTGGGAGACGGTGGAAGGGATCGACGACGCCGAGCTGCAACGGCGGCTGTACCCAAGCGCCGTGGCGGCGACGGAGCGGCCGGAGCCTGACTGCGTGTGGATTCATCGCGAGCGGCACCGCCCGAGCGTGACGTTGGAGCTGCTGCATCACGAGTACCTGGAACGGCACCCGAACGGCCTGCGGTACACGACGTTTTGCGACCGGTACCGCGAGTGGCTTGGTCGTCGCGGGCTGGTGATGCGGCAGGTACACATCGCCGGCGACAAGGGGTTTGTCGACTACTCGGGGAAGAAGGCGCAGATCGTGGACGCGTCGACGGGCGAGGTCATCGATGTGGAGTTCTTCGTCGCGGTGCTGGGCGCGTCGAACTTCACGTACGCGGAGGCGACCTACACGCAGCGGGGTCCCGATTGGATCGCGAGCCACGTGCGCGCGCTGGAGTACTTCGGTGGCGCACCGGCGGCGCTGGTACCCGACCAATTGAAGTCGGGCGTGACGCGCGCGTGTCTGTATGAGCCGGACGTGCAACGCACGTACGAAGAGCTCGCGCAGCATTACGGAACGACCGTGCTGCCGGCGCGGCCCGCGCGTCCACGCGACAAGGCGAAGGTGGAAGTCGCCGTGCAGATTGCGCAACGATGGCTTCTCGCGCGAATCCGCGACCAGGTGTTCCACTCGCTGGGGGAGCTCAACGCGCGCCTGCGCGAGCTGCTGGTCGACTTGAACGCGCGCGTGATGCGCCGTTACGGCAAGAGCCGTCGCGATCTTTTCGAGCAGATGGAGAGAGCGGCGCTGCGCCCGCTGCCTGCGACGCGCTTCGAGTACGCCGAGTGGCGCAAGGCGCGCGTAAACATCGACTACCACGTCGCCATCGACGGCCACTTGTACTCGGTGCCGCATCGTCTGGTGCACGAAGAGCTCGAGGCGCGCATCGTCGCCGACGTCGTGGAGATTTTTCACGGCCGCGTACGCGTGGCGGCGCACCGCCGGTCGCACGTGAAGGGAGGTTTCACGACTCTGACCGAACACATGCCCAGCGCTCACCGCGCGCACGCGGAGTGGACGCCATCTCGGATCCTCGCCTGGGCGGGCAAGGTGGGTGCGGCAACACGCGACCTTTGCGAGGCAATCCTGGCCGATCGTCCGCACCCCGAGCAGGGCTTTCGCTCTTGCCTGGGCATTCTGCGGCTCGGCAAGCGTTACGGCGAAGTGCGACTCGAGGCAGCGTGCAACCGTGCGCTGCGGGTACGGGCGCGGTCGTATCGGCACGTCGAGTCGATTCTCAAGAACGGACTCGATCGCGTCGCGACGACCGACGAGCAGACGACACTTTCGCTCACGCACGAGAACGTGCGCGGGCGCGACTACTACCACTGACAAAAGGAGAGAAAACGAATGCTGACAGAACCGACGATCGACAAGCTCCACTCGCTGCACCTCGGCGCCATGGCCGCTGCGTGGACCACGCAGCGCGAGGATCCAAAAATTCACGAACTCGATTTCGATTCACGCTTCGGGATGATCGTCGAGGCGGAGCATCTTTCGCGCGACAACAAGCGTCTCGCCAGAGCACTGCGCGAGGCAAAACTCCGGATCGCCAACGCTTGCATCGAAGACATCGACTATCCGCCGAAACGCGAGCTCGATCGCGCGCTGGTGCGTCAGTTGGGGACGGGCGCGTGGATCGCCTCCCACGCGAACGTGATCATCACTGGCGCGACGGGCACCGGCAAGTCGTACGTCGCGTGCGCGCTCGCGCAGCAAGCGTGCCGAAGCGGGCATCGCGCTCTCTACCGGCGCATGCCACGGCTGCTCGAGGAGCTCGCCCTCGCGCACGCCGACGGCACGTACACCCGTCTGCTCGGCCGTCTGGCGAAGATCGATGTCCTGGTACTCGATGATTGGGGACTTGCCCCGCTGCGAGACCAAGAGCGGCGCGACATGCTCGAGATCTTCGACGATCGCCACGCCCTGCGATCGGCGATCTTCACCAGCCAACTTCCTGTCGAAAAGTGGCACGACTACGTCGCTGATCCGACAATAGCCGACGCGTTGCTCGACCGTGTCGTGCACAACGCTCATCGAATCAAATTGAAGGGACCCTCCCGAAGAAAGCCGGACCCCGCATCGACCACCTAGAACCAGCCACCAAGACGCGTCGCTTCGCTCCGACCTGGCGATCATGATCGCCGATCCGCGCGATCACGATGAGGCGATCGAGGCGATCACGATGCGCGGAATCCCCACTGTTCGACGGGGCACTGAGGATCGCCGTAGGGTCAGCTTCCGACGCGCCTGCAGCTGCCGCTGACGCCGCCTCCGCGACCCCAGCCCCGGGTGCCGACGCCCAAGGCCTCGATGCGCGCGCGGACGCGGGCGAAGACGTTGTTTCCCCGGATGCTGCGGCCTCGTCCGACGCCGA
>Ga0265313_10003497_pt1 | contig 12666 bp, 9 predicted proteins | sample 4123metaG_FD_203122 | JGI IMG/M metagenome (GOLD analysis project Ga0265313, IMG submission 203122) | Rhizosphere microbial communities from Carex aquatilis grown in University of Washington, Seatle, WA, United States - 4-1-23 metaG | ecosystem: Host-associated > Plants > Roots > Rhizosphere >...
ATGAAATTTCGAATAGCTCCTCCAAGTAACGATGATTCTTGGGAAAAGTTCGTCTTCTTTGAGACGAAATCCAGACGCCCCTTGAATCCACAGGCAAGGTCGCAAGACGCGCGCGCTAATGGCCATGTCATGGGCTCTGGAGCGATTACGTGACAAAAGCGTGTCGGCTTTCCGTCGGAGTGTCGCGAGCTATTTCCGTAACTCGTCGATATTGCCGACGGGACAACAGCGTTTACGCGTTTGCTTTCGACGACTCTCCGACGGAAGAATGTTGATCTCGAGATCGCGTCTCGACGGGAAAGACCACCGTCGATGACATCTGGCAGGTCAAGTTCCTGTCCACCTAGGCGCGCTGCCGGGCCTTGCTCCCCCCAAAAACCCATCGGCCTGTCGTTGACAGCACCGATCGGGGATGTTAGTTCTCCCAGCCCAATACCGGGAGCACCGGAGGATCCAGTGAAGAGGACGTATCAACCACACCGAAAGAGCCGGAAGCGCACGCACGGCTTCCGCAAGCGCATGAGTACCCCCCAAGGCCGCGAAGTGCTCAAGCGCCGCCGCCGCAAGGGACGCAAGAAGCTCACGGTCAGCGTTCCCAAGAAATAGGTTGAGGTGACCGACCGAGGCCGGTGCCAGGGGTTTGGCCGCAGCCAGCGACTCCGGAAGCGGTCTAGCTTCCTGGTCGTTCAGCAGCGCGGCCGCCGGGTGGCAGGACGGAATCTCGTGCTCTATGCATGGAAGCCATCCGAGCCGGCCAGGGCCGGCAGCGCGCGACTCGGCATCACGGTCAGCAAGAAAGTCGGTGGTGCGGTCGTGCGGAATCGAGTCAAGCGCTGGCTGCGTGAGAGCTATCGCCGCATGGCCGCCTTACCGGCAGGAATGGATTTTGTGGTCATCGCCAAGCCAGGCTCGGCGACGAGTGACTTCTCGGCTACCGATCAAGAGCTCCATCGTCTGCTTCAATCGGCTGGCACGTGATGCGTTCGCCAGCGAAAGACGTGGGGAACTTGGGCAAAGCCGCTGCGCTCGCTTTCTTGCGCATCTATCGGGTGGCGATTTCGCCCGCGCTCGGCGAGGCCTGTCGCTACGAGCCCACGTGTTCCGTCTATGCTCAACAAGCCATTCAGCGTTTCGGCGCTCTGCGCGGCAGTCTGCTCGCAGTGCGCAGGATTTTACGCTGCCACCCCTTTGCTCGCGGCGGCCTTGATCCGGTTCCTGCCGAACCGGCCGAGCTGCACTCGCATTCGATCTAGGAGATTTTATGGATAAGCGGTTGCTTCTCGCGGTGGTGGTGTCGATGGGCATCCTTTTCGTTTGGATGAAGTTCTTTGCACCCACGCCGCCTGCCCGGGCGCCGATGCAGCAGCCGATGGCCTCGGCTCCGAGCCCGACGGCAACCGACTCGGGCGCCGCGACTGCCGCCGCACCTGCAGCCCAAGCCGAGCTGGGGGCCAAAGCTCCGCTCGCTCCGGCGGTTCGTCCCGCCGAGGAGATGGTCACGCTGGAGTCGGCGGATGCGGCTTACGTGCTTTCGAGCCACGGTGCTTCGCTTCGACAGATCCGGCTCAAGGATCGCCAGTTCCTCAAGAATGTGGCGGATCCTTCGTCGGGCATGCAAATCGTTTCGACCTCGGGCGAAAGCGCGGCGCCGTTGCGCATCGTCTTCGCCAAAGCGGACTTTCGCTGGGACGACCAGGTGGTTTGGACGGTCAACCGTCCGAGCGCCGACAGCGTGGTCTTTCGCGCCGAAACGGACGAAGTTGTCGTCGAAAAGCGCTACTCACTGGAAAGCGCGCGCTACCGGTTGCTGCTCTCGGTCTTCGTTCAGAACAAGACCGCGCGGGCTGCCGACCACAGCCTTCTCCTCGAGCTCTTCGCCGCGCAGGATCCGCAAAAGAAGGGCGGGGGCATGTTCAGCTACGCCTCGGCGAACCTGGCCGAGATGGTGTGTTACGTCGGCGAGAAGGCGAAGCGCGCGACGGTGGAGGCTCTGGTCAAGGAGTCGCAAAGCTACGTCGGGGGCGTGCGCTGGGTCGCTGCCGGCGATAAGTACTTCATGGTCGCTGCGGTTCCCTTCCCGGAGAGTCAGCCTCGCGATCGGGCGTGCAAGGAACAATCGCTCGACCTCGGTACCGCCGAGGTCACCTTGTCTTTCGCCACGCGCACCGTGGCGCCGGGCGAGCGCACCGAGTATCCGTTCGTCGTGTTTGCCGGCCCAAAGTACGCGCACGACCTCGAGGCCGTGCGTCCCGGCGGCGAAGACGCCAAGCTGGCCGACGCCGTGGACGTGACCTTCGCCGTACTCTCGCGGCCCATGCTGCTCTTACTCAAGCAGTTCTACAAGCTGTCGGGCAACTGGGGCATCGCTATCATCCTGCTCACCATTTTCGTTCGCTTGGTCACCTTCTATCCGACCCACCGCACGCTGGTGTCGGCCAAGAAGATGCAGGGCCTGTCGGGCAAGATCGCGGAGCTGCGCAAGAAGTACGAAAACGACAAGCAGCGCCTGGGCGTCGAAACCATGAACCTTTACAAGGCCCACGGCGTGTCACCCTTCGGCGGCTGCCTGCCGAGCCTCATCCAGATGCCGATCTGGATCGCGCTTTTCTCGACGCTGAATTACTCGGTCGAGATCTATCACTCGTCGTTCTTCTGGTACATCACCGACCTATCGGCGAAGGATCCGTACTACCTGGCGCCGCTGCTCATGGGCACCGTCATGTTCCTGCAAATGCGCATGTCGCCTGCCGGAACCGATCCGCAACAGCAGAAGATGATGTCCGTGATGATGCCGGTCATGTTCACCGGCTTCTCGCTCTTCTTGCCGGCCGGGCTTTCGATTTACACGCTCACCAGCTACCTCATCGGCATCTTGCAGCAGCTCTACGTGAATCGCCGCTACCGCGCGCTGGCCACTCCCGCGCTAGTCGTAAAGCGCTAAGGTCTCGGCGCGGAGCTTGTCGTGCGCATTCGCCAGCATGTCAATCCGCTGCGCTCCGACTACCTGCAGATTCCCGTCGAGCGGCTGCGTTTGCCCGCAAGGCAGCCCATCGAAGTCGAGCTGGGCTCGGCGGAAGCCCTCTTTCTCATGGAGCGGGCGATGCACGAGCCTGAGGGCAGCTACATCGGCGTGGAATTGCGCCGCGACATGGTCGAGCAAGCGAACCAGATCTGCGCCCTGAAAGGCCTCGCCCAGGTTCTCAGCGTATTCGCCAACATTTCGGTGGATTTACCGCGCTTGTTCGCCCCGGCCAGCGTGCGCCGTTTCTTCATCAATTTTCCCGATCCGTATTTCAAATCGAAGCAGCGCAAGCGCCGGGTGGTAGGCGTCGAGCTCATCGATCAGCTGGCGGACTTGCTGGTGCCCGGCGGCGAGGTTCACGTGGCCACCGACATCTTCGACATCGCGCTCGACGCCATGGCGGCGCTGGAACGGGAAACGCCGAGGCGCTTCGTGAGCTTGGGCGAGGCGTGGAGCTTTTTGCCAAAGAGCATGTTCCAGGCGCGGTCGTGGCGCGAACGTCACTGCGAAGAAGCTGGAATTCGTATCTGGCGGCTGGCGTATCGCCTAGCTTGAATCTCAGCCGAGATCGACGTGCAGCTCTTCGAGTTGAGCGATGCGATCGCGCAACGCCGCGGCCTTCTCGAATTCCAGCTTTTCCGCCAACCCGAACATTTCCTTCTTGAGCGAGGCGATGAGCGCGGGAAGCTCGTCGGGAGGCACGACCTTCTTGCCTTTCTTGGGCAGCGTCGCCTTCGTTGGATCCCACCGATCGTCCTGCGCCGTCCCGGCCAGCTCGGCGATCGCCTTTTCGATGGTCTTCGGCGTAATGCCGTGGACCCGGTTGTATTCTTCCTGCAGGGTGCGCCGCCGCCCTGTGACGTCGATGGCGATCTTCATCGACGCCGTCTCGCGGTCGGCGTACATGATGACTCTGCCGCGCACGTTCCGCGCCGCTCGGCCGATGGTCTGAATCAGCGAGCGCTCGGCGCGCAGAAAGCCTTCCTTGTCAGCGTCGAGAATGGCGACAAGCGAGACCTCCGGAAGATCCAGACCCTCGCGCAAAAGGTTGATGCCCACGAGGACATCGAACTCGCCCAAGCGCAAATCGCGCAGGATCTCGATGCGCTCGAGGGTGTCTATGTCCGAATGCAGGTAGCGCACGCGCACGCCGAGCTCGCCGTAATACTCGGTCAGATCTTCGGCGAGCCGCTTGGTGAGCGTCGTGACCAGGACGCGTTCGTTGGCTTTCACCCGCTCGCGGATTTCGCCGAGCAGGTCGTCCACTTGCGTGGCTACCGGGCGAACTTCAATGACCGGATCGAGCAGGCCGGTCGGCCGGATGATTTGCTCGACGAGAACGCCTTTGGCGCGCTCGACCTCGTAGGTGCCGGGCGTGGCGGAAACGTAGACCACTTGCTTGGCTCGGCTTTCCCATTCCTCGAAGCGCAAGGGCCGATTGTCGAGCGCCGACGGCAAGCGAAAGCCGAAGTCGACCAGGGTCTCCTTGCGGGATCTGTCGCCCTTGTGCATGGCCGCGATTTGCGGAATCGACTGGTGGGACTCGTCGACCATGACGAGAAAATCGTCGGGAAAATAGTCGATGAGCGTGGGCGGCGGCTCGCCGGCTTTGCGCCCCGAAAGATGGCGCGAATAGTTCTCGATGCCCTTGCAGCGGCCCATCTGCTCGAGCATTTCCAGGTCGTAAAGCGTTCGCTGCGACAGCCGCTGCTCTTCCACCAGCTTGTTGGCGGCTTTAAGCTCGACCAGCCGCTCGCGCAGCTCGTCCTTGATGCCGGTCATGGCCCGCACCAGCTCGTCGGCCGGGGTAACGTAGTGCGACCCCGGGAAAATCGATACTTCGTCGAGCTTGCGCAGGACCTTGCCGCGCAGCGGATCCACTTCCGAGATGGTCTCGATTTCATCGCCCCACCATTCGATGCGCAGCGCTTTTTCGCGCTCGTAGGCCGGAAACACCTCGACGACATCGCCGCGCACGCGGAACGTGCCGCGGGAAAAGTCCACGTCGTTGCGTTCGTACTGAATTTCGATCAGGCGGCGCAAGACGGCGTCGCGGCGGACCTCCACGCCGGTTGCCAAATCGATCTTCATGCCGAGGTAGGCCTCGGCAGCGCCGATGCCGTAAATGCACGACACCGAGGCCACGATGATGGCGTCGCGGCGGGTGAGCAGGGCGTAGGTCGCCGCGTGCCGCATGCGATCGATCTCTTCGTTGATGAGCGAATCCTTTTCGATGTACGTGTCGGTCGAGGGAACGTACGCCTCGGGCTGGTAATAGTCGTAGTAGCTGACGAAGAAGTGGACGGCGTTGTCGGGGAAGAGCGTCTTGAATTCGCCGAACAACTGGTGCGCCAACGTCTTGTTGTGCGCCATCACGAGCGTGGGCCGCTGCACTTGCGCGATGACGTGGGCCATGGTGAAGGTCTTGCCGCTGCCCGTGATGCCGAGCAAAACCTGCGCCGGGTCGCCGCGCTTGACGCCGGCCACGAGCTCGTCGATGGCCTTCGGCTGATCGCCGGCAGGCGCGAGGTTGGTTACCAGTTTGAACGGGGTGGGCATGACGAGCGTCGACGACGAGCAGAAGCTGTGCAAGATCCTCTGAACCAATGGCGACGCGAATTCAAGGCTACTATGCAATTCTCGACGTGACGGGATCTTCCTACGACGAAGCCGCCTTGCTTGCATCTGCGCGCGAGCTGCTGGCGGCGCGCCCGTGCTGTCTGCAACTGCGCGCCAAACAGCTTCCACTCGTGGATTTCTGCCGCCTTGGTCATGCTCTCCGCATTCTGTGCACCCAAGCCGAGGTTCCCTTTTGCATCAACGACAGGCTGGACGTCGCGCTTGCCGTGAGCGCGGATATCATTCATCTCGGGCAAGGCGACTTACCGCTCGGCGAGGCTCGACGGGTACTCGCCGCGACGCCTGCGGGAGAAATGCTCATCGGCGTCTCGACGCACAACCTCGAACAGGCCAAGGAAGCGCAAGCGGGCGGCGCTGACTACCTCGGCTTTGGTCCCGTGTTCCCAACCGCGACGAAGACCGACGCCGATCCCGCGGTTGGGCTTTCGCCGCTCGAGAAAGTCGCAGCCGCGGTCAGCCTGCCGATCGTCGCGATCGGCGGCATTACGCTCGAGAATGTCGAAGCGGTTGCTCGGGCCGGCGCCGCCGCCGCCGCGGCTATTGCTGCCGTCGAGCGGGCGCCCGACCGAGCCGCCGCGGGCCGAGCCATCGCTCGTGTCTTCGGCGGCTAGACCTTCACCGCCAACACGAACTTGAGATAGTTGCCCTCGGGAAAGCCGGGATTTACCGGAAAATCCGCCGGCAACGAATGGCGTTCGATGATACGCAGCTCGTGGCCGGAGGCCGACACACCTTCGGCCAGCGCGCGATCGACCTCGGCCGGGGACAGCTTGGCAGCGTTGGTCGCAAAGGCGAGCAAACCGCCCGGAACCAACACCGCGGCGGCGGCGCCAGCGAGCTGGCCCAAGTCCGAGGTCGCGGAAAAAGGCTTGCCCGGACCATGCGAAAACGTCGGCGGATCGCAGACCACGATGTCGAACGAACGTTTGCGGTCGGCAAAGCGCTCGAGCGTCTTCATGGCGTCGGCGGTGATGAGCTCGTTGCGGTTTGGGTCGAGGCCCGAAAGCTCGAAGTTGCGCCGCGCGCGCGCGTGGACCTTGGCGGACGTATCGACCGATACGATCTCGCTCGCTCCGGCCTTGGCGGCACGAACCGAGAAGGCGCCGGTGTACGAAAACAAATTGAGCACGCGCCGGTCGGCGGCACGCCGAGCGACCGCATCGCGGCCGAGGCGCATGTCCGGGAAGAACCCGACTCCGAGCGGGGCCGTGACGTCCACGCCGAAGCGGCAGCCGTCTTCCTCGACGACGATTTCGAGCGGCGCTTCTTCGCCAGCCACCTTCACCGCCGGCTCGGGTGCGGCCTGGCCGCCGAGCGAGCGCACCCGTTTCTGCTCGTAGATTCCGCGCGGGGAAACCGTGGCAGTGATGGCCTCGAGGAGCTCGTCCCGCCAGGCGAGCGCGCCCGACGAAAGCCACTGGACCACGACGAACTCGCCATAGCGGTCGACGGTCACGCCCGGAAGCCCCTCGTTCTCGCCCGAGAACAGCCGAAGCGCGGTCGGCCGATGAGCGCCGAGCACTTCCCAGCGCAACTTTACAGCCCGTTCGAAACGTCTCGCCACCGCTCCCGAGCCCGGGTGAACACGCTCGCTGGCATCGCGACTCATGATGCGAATGGCGATGGCATGCTCTTCGTCTGCATAGCCGCGCGCCAAGAACGCGCCGCTCGTCGATACGAGGTCGACCAAAGTTCCGCCAGCTGTGCTGACCTTGCGCGAGCCGAGGGCGTCGCGAAAGATCCACGGATGGCCGAGGCGTACACGACGTGCCACGTCATCTGGTAAACGGTAGACGCCTTGGCGCATCGTCATGCCGCCGAAATGACGCGGCGGCTGGCGCTCGGAGCCGCCTTCGTGCTCGCGACGACTCGGGGACACGCCACGGCGGGGCGAACGGTGGTCTTTAATGGGCATGGGCAAACGACCTACGGCGAGAGGAACGCATCCTTCGTACGGCGCTGTCAACTGGCAAACGTCTTGCCGTGCGAGTCGTGCTATACCGGTCGGGGATTGACTTTGTGGCCCGCGAACAAGAAACTTCGCAACTTGCCGCCCTTGCCTTAGCAGAAAAACAGGCAGTAGAAAGGAATCACCCCATGTCGACTGACCCCGGGCCGACGCGCAAGTCCGATGGTTCTTCCGACGCGACCGTCGATGATATTGCCGAGCTGCTCGTCGAGGACGAATCTGCGACGCGAGAGGCGCATCCGCAAGTCGACCAGGCTCTGGACGATAGCCTCGACGTGATGCTCGAGACGCCCGGGCCGGCTGCGCTGGGCACCTTCATGCCGCCGCCTCCCTTGCTGCCCAACGCCACCGACGAGAACAGCAGCGAGACCGAGGACCGAGAGAACGCCGAAGAGGGCGCCGGGCAAAGCAATCTGGCCTACGAGGATCTGCTCGCCAAGCTGGTTTTGCCGTCCGAAAATACAGCCGAGCCAGAGCCACGCCTGCCGGCGTCAGAGCCATCGCTGCCCGCGCCAGAGCCCCCGCTGCCCGCGCCATCTTTCTCTGCCCCGGTGCCTGCGTCAGAAGGCTCGGCTCCGCCAGCCGTGCCGACGCCGGTGCCGCTTCCAGTGTTCACGCCGGCGCCCACGCCAGCGCCCCACTCCTTGGACAGACCGTCGAGCAGTCTATCGCTGATGGCCAGCACCACCGACGAGCGGACGCTCGTGACCGAGAACCCGCTTCTCGCCGAAGAGCAGGAGGCTGCCGCCCGCGAAGGCCGCACGGCTTCTCGGGATCAGGCCCCGCGCGTGCAGGTGGACTTCGGATCGGCGGTGAGTGGGCCCGTTTCTCTGCCCATGGCGGCCAACAGCGCGACAAGAACGAAGATGGTCTTCTTCCTCGCCGGCAACGTCGCGATGCTGCTTTGCATGATTGTGGCCGTGTTGGTATTCAAGATCTTCATCCGAGCGCCAGCATCGCCGCCGGCGGTGATCATGCCGGCAGCGGCGCCTCTGCCGCCTGCGGCGCCTCCCGCCAAGGTCGAGCCATTGCCAAGCCCGCCGCCGGCCGCAGCGGCAGCGCCTGTTGCCGCGCCCGCGCCGGCACCCGAGCCTGCAGCAGAGGCGCCCGCTGAAAACCCATCGGCGACAGAGCCGGCCGCCGTGGAAGCGGCCAAGGCTGCGCCCAAGGCTCACCGGCCCAGCGTGCACAAGGCGGCCACCCACGCGCCGAAAGCCGCGCCTGCCGCTCCCGTAACGAAGCCTGCGCCAGCGCCTGCCGCCAAAGCCGCGCCGACGCCGGTCGCGAAACCGGCCAAAGCGGCGCCCGCCAAGAAGGGAAAGGCCGGCGGCTACGCGGATCCGTTCGACAATTAACAAGGCGTCACTCGTCGGGCTCGTCCCCGGCCAGTCTTGGCGGGCGGCATCGGGCTTGCCGCCGCCGGAATCTTGCCAGCGCCGTGACCCACTGTTACGATCCAAGGTTCAAGGAGCCGTCTAAATCTGCCGACGGTTCGCAGGGGAAACATGAGTCGACTCGGGGAGCTTCTGCTTCGGGACCAAATCATCTCGCCCGAGCAGCTGCAGCGCGCTCAGGAAGAGAGCAAGAAGTCGGGCGAGCGCCTGGGTAATACGCTCATCAAGGTGGGCGCCATCCAGGAGGATGACCTTACTCAGTTTCTTTCCAAGCAGTACGGCGTCCCGGCCATCAACCTCTCCGAATTCGAGATCGACCCGGACGTCATTGCGCTTTTGCCGAAAGAGGTGGTTGTCCGCCACCGCGTCGTCCCGGTCAATCGAGCGGGTTCGTCGCTCATCATCGCCATCGCGGATCCGTCGAACATCCTCGCCATCGATGATCTGAAGTTCGTCACCGGCTACAACATCGAGGTCGTCGTCGCCTCGGAAGTCAGCATCAGTCAGGCCATCGAGAAGTACTACGAGCGGCAGAGCGAGCTCGACATCAACCAGGTGATGAACGAGATCCAGGACCAGGTCGAGGTCGGCGCTTCCACGGAGGAAGATGTCGACGCCCTGGATCTGGAGCGAGCTGCAGACGACGCACCCGTGGTCAAGCTGTGCAACCACATTCTGCTGTCCGCTATTCAGAAGGGCGCCTCGGATATCCACGTCGAGCCCTACGAAAAAAGCTATCGCGTGCGCTACCGCGTGGACGGCGTTCTGCACGAAGAGATGTCGCCACCGGTGAAGCTGAAGGCGGCGCTTTCGAGTCGTCTCAAGATCATGTCCCATTTGGACATCGCCGAGCGGCGCCTGCCGCAGGACGGCCGTATCAAGTTGAAGGTGGGCGCCAACAAGGAAATGGATTTCCGTGTCTCGGTGCTGCCCACACTATTCGGCGAGAAGATCGTCCTTCGTCTCCTCGATAAGAGCAACCTGCAGCTCGACATGACCAAGCTGGGCTTCGAACAGGACCAGCTCGACGATTTCAAGAAAGCCATCGAGTCGCCTTTCGGCATGGTGCTGGTGACGGGACCCACGGGCTCCGGTAAGACGACCACGCTCTACTCGGCGCTGTCCGAGCTGAACAAGTCGACCGACAACATCTGCACCGCCGAGGATCCGGTCGAGTTCAACTTGCCGGGTATCAACCAAGTGCAGATGCACGAGGACATCGGCCTCAACTTCGCCGCCGCCCTGCGCTCGTTCCTGCGCCAGGATCCCGACATCATCATGATCGGCGAGATCCGCGATTTCGAAACCGCCGAAATCGGCATCAAGGCGGCGCTCACCGGTCACCTCGTGCTTTCCACGCTCCACACCAACGACGCTCCATCGACCATCACCCGTCTGCTCAACATGGGCGTCGAGCCGTTCCTGGTCACCGCAGCGGTGCAGCTGGTGCAGGCGCAACGTCTGGTCCGCAAGATTTGCCAAAGCTGCAAGATCCCGATCCCCACGGCCAAGGACCAGCTGAAATTGCTCGGTGCTACCGATGCCGAAATAGATACGGCGGCTTGTTTTCATGGTCCGGGCTGCCAGACCTGCAACATGAGCGGCTACAAGGGCCGTGTCGCTCTTTACGAGGTCATGCCGTTCACCGATCCATTGAAAGAGCTGGTGCTGCAAGGCGCCGCCGCCGTGGAAATCAAAGCCGAGGCGGTTCGGCGTGGCATGCGGTCGCTGCGCATGTCCGGCATTCGGAAAATCTGCCAGGGAGTCACCTCGATCGAGGAAGTGGCGCGCATCACCGCCAACGATTAGGAGAGCGATTGGAAAATACTCCGTCACCTTCGAGTGGGCTCACCGTCAATCTGCAACAGCTCCTCAAGGCGATGGTCGAGCAAGGGGCGTCCGATTTGCACATCACGACCGGCTCGCCGCCGCAGTTGCGCATCGACGGCGTGCTCGTGCCCTTGCGGGTGAATCAGCTCTCGCCGGTCGACACCAAACAGCTTTGCTATTCGGTTCTCACCGATACGCAGAAGCTGCGCTTCGAGGAAGACAAGGAGCTCGACTTTTCCTTCGGCGTGCGCGGCGTGGCGCGTTTTCGCGCCAACCTATTCATGCAACGGGGCGCGGTCGGCGGCGCGTTCCGAACCGTACCGTTCCACGTCAAGAGCTTCGGCGACTTGGGCCTGCCGCCGGTCATCGAGGAGCTGTGCAACAAACCGCGGGGCATGGTGCTGGTCACTGGACCGACCGGCTCGGGCAAGACGACTTCGCTGGCGGCCATGATCGACAAGATCAACTCCGAACGCCACGAGCACATCATCACCATCGAAGATCCCATCGAGTATCTGCACCCGCACAAGAAATGCCTGATCAACCAGCGCGAGATCGGGGCCGATACCGACACCTTCAAGAAGGCGCTCAAGTACATCCTGCGCCAGGATCCCGACGTGGTGCTCATCGGTGAGATGCGCGATCTCGAAACCATCGAGGCGGCGCTCGTCACGGCGGAAACCGGTCACCTGTGCTTCGCGACGCTGCACACGAATTCAGCGGTGCAAACCATCAACCGCATCATCGACGTGTTTCCGCCGAGCCAACAGTCGCAGATTCGTGCGCAACTTTCTTTCGTTCTCGAAGGCATCATCAGCCAGGCGCTCTTGCCACGTGCCTCGGGACAAGGCCGGGTTCCCGCGCTCGAGGTGATGATTCCGAATGCCGCCATTCGCAATCTCATTCGCGAGGACAAAGTCCACCAAATCTATTCCATCATGCAGATCGGACAGGGCAAGTCCGGTATGCAGACCATGAACCAAAGCTTGGCCAGCTTGTACCTTCGTCGGTTGGTCTCCCTGGAAGAGGCGATGAGCCACAGCTCGGAGCCGGAAGAGCTGGAGCAAATTATTTCGACGGGTGGCGCTTCGCCAGGCCGGCCAGTCGGACGACCGATGGGGAGAGGATAGCGAACCATGACAGCGCAATTGAAAGCTTTCATTTGGGAAGCGCGCACGCGCACGGGCGAAACCAAAAAAGGCGTGATGGAGGCCGAGAGCGAGGAGGCCGTCCACAACAAGCTCAAGATGCAGCAGCTCTCGCCCGTGGTGGTGAAGAAGCAGCCCATCCAAATCACGCTGCCGAGCTTCGGCACCGGCGTGAAGATCAACGACATCGTCATCTTTACCCGTCTGTTCGCCACCATGATCGACGCCGGTTTGCCCATCGTTCAGTGCCTGGAAATTCTTTCCACCCAGGCAGAAAACAAGCGCTTCGGCAAAATTTTGGCGCAAATCCGCAGCAGTGTGGAAGGCGGCCTCACCCTGTCGGATGCCATGCGCCGCTTTCCCAAGGTGTTCGACAACCTCTTCGTGAACCTCGTCGCGGCCGGCGAGGCAGGCGGCATTCTCGACACCATTCTGCAGCGTCTTTCGCAGTACATGGAAAAGGCGCAAAAGCTCCGCCGGCGCGTGAAGGGCGCCATGAGCTACCCGCTCATCGTGCTTTTCATCGCCGGTATCGTCGTGGTCGTGCTGCTGACCAAGGTCATTCCGGTCTTCGAGAAGATGTTCAAGGACTTCGGTGGTGGCAAGCTACCCAAGCCGACCCAGCTGGTCATCGACCTGTCGTACGCCATGCGCAACTACCTG
>Ga0265313_10003499_pt1 | contig 12658 bp, 7 predicted proteins | sample 4123metaG_FD_203122 | JGI IMG/M metagenome (GOLD analysis project Ga0265313, IMG submission 203122) | Rhizosphere microbial communities from Carex aquatilis grown in University of Washington, Seatle, WA, United States - 4-1-23 metaG | ecosystem: Host-associated > Plants > Roots > Rhizosphere >...
ACATCAAGCTGGGCGCGCTCGATGCCACTCTCGGGCGGGCGATCGCCGCCGCCGCAGCCGAAGTCGCCGAAGGCAAGCTCGACGCCGAATTCCCCCTCGTGGTCTGGCAGACCGGCTCCGGTACCCAGAGCAACATGAACGCCAACGAGGTCATCGCCGGCCGGGCCAATGAAATGCTGGCGGGCAAGCGCGGCGGCAAGAAGCCGGTGCACCCCAACGATCACGTCAACATGGGGCAGTCGTCCAACGACAGCTTCCCCAGCGCCATGCATATCGCCGCGGTGCGCCAGATCCACGCGGTCCTGCTGCCGGCCTTGCAACACCTCCACAAGGCCTTGGCCGACAAGGCCGCGGCCTTCGCCGACATCGTGAAGATCGGCCGCACCCACCTGCAGGACGCGACTCCCATAACGCTCGGCCAGGAGTTTTCGGGCTACGCCCAGCAGCTCGCCTACGGGATCGCCCGGATCGAGTCCTGCCTGGCGCGGCTCTATCCGCTGGCCCAAGGCGGCACCGCCGTCGGCACCGGCCTCAACTGCCGGGCCGGGTTCGCCGAGGGGTTCGCTGCCGAGGTGGCGCGTCTTACCGGCCTGCCCTTTACGAGCGCGCTGAACAAGTTCGAGGCCCTCGCCGCCCACGACGCCATCGTCGAGGCGTCTGGCGCCTGCAACACGCTTGCCGTCTCCCTGATGAAGATCGCCAACGATATCCGCCTCGCCGGCTCAGGCCCGCGCTCAGGCATCGGCGAAATTCTGTTGCCGGAAAACGAGCCGGGCTCCTCGATCATGCCCGGCAAGGTCAATCCCACCCAGGCCGAGGCTCTCACCATGGTCGCAACCCAGGTGATGGGCAATCACGTGACCATCACCATCGCCGGCAGCCAGGGCCATTTCGAGCTGAATGTGTTCAAGCCGGTGATGATCTACAACCTGCTGCAATCGATCAGGCTGCTCGCAGACGCCGCGGTGAGCTTCGCCGACAACTGCGTGGTCGGCATCGAACCCAACCGGGCGCGGATCGAGGAATTGCTCGGCAATTCCCTCATGCTGGTGACCGCGCTCAACCCCCATATCGGCTATGACAACGCCGCCAAGATCGCCAAGAAGGCGCATCGGGAGGGCACGAGCCTGAAGCAGGCGGCCCTTGCCCTCGGCCTGGTCAGCGCCGAACAGTTCGACCAATGGGTCCGGCCCGAAGATATGGTGGGCCCGAAGACGTAGCGGTTTGCAGAAGCGCTCCCTCAGCATCGCCGGCCATCGCACCAGCCTCGCCCTGGAGCCGGAGTTCTGGTCCGCGCTCGCTGCCGCGGCCGCCAAGCGCGGGCTGTCCCTGGCCGCGCTCGTCGGCGAGATCGACCGGGCCCGCGAGGGCGGCAATCTTTCCAGCGCGGTCAGGGTGTTCCTGCTGGCCGAGGCCGGGCGCGGCACAGGGAATCCGTTGCCGAGCTGAAGTCCGCCTCCCCCGCTACTGCCCACCCCCCTGGAGCAGATTGTTCAGCAGGGATTTGAAAGGATCGACCTTGTTGGTGGTCGGCGGCGGCGGATTGCCGGCGCTGGGAGCCTGGGTCTGGGGCTGCTTGATGCCTGGGAGCAATCCCGGCAGCAGATTTTGCAGGCCGTTGGTCGGCTTGAAGGACAGGCCGCTGACGGCGATGTTGGGCTTGTCGATGGGGCCGATGAAACTCGCGGTCATGAGCTTGCCCGACTGACCCGTCCTGTAGATATCGGTCTGCATGGCGAGCTTCCAGAGCGGCAGGTTGACGTCGCCATGGGACACCGCCTTGGCCTGAGGGTTGGTCAAAGTCGTGTTGTCGGTGGTCAGGTCGCCATGGTCGATCACGAAATCGCCGGTGACCTCGCTTTGCTTGCCTGCGAACAGATTGACCGTGCTGGTGACATTGCTGGAGATGCCTTGCAGCGCCTGGAGCTGGCTGCCCAGCGCGCCCAGGAGCGCCACGCCGGCTGCCTGCTCGAGCTTGGGCAGAATCACGATCTGTCCCGAGAGGTGTCCGTGACCCTGGAGCGAGGAGATCATCTCCGCCTCCGAAGCGCCGCTGGCGGCAAGATCGCTTGTCGCCGATATGGGGCCCTTAACCGTCCCGCTGCCGGCGATCTGGGAGATCTCGAGATTCTGCGCCACCAGATGGCCGCTGGCGCTGGGCAGGCCGCGAGCGACGAGCCTGCCGCCCTGGACCGAGAAACTGCCGCCGTAGATCTTGCCGTCGAGCTTCTCGATGCCAAGGATGCCGCCGGCCAGGCTGAGACGCGTCGTGAGGTCGTCGATGCGGATCGAACCGGCGATCAGGTGCAGCGCCTTGTATTCGAGGGTCCCATCGGCCTTGTCCAAGGCCGAGAGGTCGATGGGCTTGCGCGACCAGCGTTCGTTGGCCGTCCCCCCATTCGCCGCCTGGCCCCCCGCCTTGCCTGAGCCCGTGTTGCCGGAAGCAGCGCCGAAGGCCGCGGCGTCCAGGGTGTTGCTGCCGAAATTGGCCGCGAACAGCGGACGCTGCCCGGTCAGGTCCAAATTCGCATTGCCTTCGAGATCGCTGCCCGCGGTCTTGAAGGCGAAGTCCCTGAGGGCGAGCTTGCTCGTATCGCCCTTCAGCTTGGCCTCCAGGGAGAGCGGGCCCGCCTGCTTCGTGCCGCCTTGGCCAACCGCGGCCATCAGCGCCGCGCTGTTGGCGGCCTTGACCGAGAAGGCGACGTCGAAGCCGATCGGCCGCGACGCCGCGGCGATCGTGCCCGTGAGGCTGACCTTGGCATTGAGGAGGGCAAGCGTAAGGTCGAGCTTCATATTGGCGAAGCCGCCATCGAGCCGCCCGCTCAAGCCCAGCGCGCCCAGCTTCCCCGCCGTCTGACCGGCGATTCCGGCGAGCATCAGGAGGGGTGCCGGCCTGGAGACGGCCAGCATCAGATCGCTCGCCACCTGGGCATTGGCCGGCGCGCCGCCCAAGCCGGTGAACCTGCCCTTGAAGGCGCCCTTCCCGTCCAGATCGGGGAACGCGAGGGTCAGGTCATAGTCGACGGAATCGGTCCCGCTTGTGGCCTGCCCGGCCAGGGTGAAGGCGCCGATCCTGGAGGCGGCGTCAGCCGGAAGCCCGGCAAGCTCGGCCAGCGGGCCGGCATTCTTGGCCGAGAGGCTGAGCGTGCTGTCGATCCGCGGCAGCCCGCCCTTCAAGTTCTGTGCCCGCCCCTTGGCAGCGCCGTCGATGCCGAGCCCGGTGACGGCGAACGCGATGTCATAAGAGACGTCGTCGCTTCCGCCCTTGACCGCGCCATTCAGCTTGAGGGCGCCATACTTGCCCGGCGCCGGATGTCCGAGCCCGGCCAGTTGGAAGACGCGGGCGCCGTCATCGGCGGCGAGCGCCAGCTTCAAGTCGTAGTGGGGGTCGCCAGCCAGATCGACGATGCTCCCCGCGATGCTTCCTTGGCCGCCGCCGATGTCTTTGGCGCTCGCATCGGCCAGAGTGAGCTTGCCCTCCAGAAGGCTGCCCTGGAGATGCAGGCCCTTCATGGGCTGACCGTTGAGCACGACGCTGCCGGCCCTGAGATCGAAATTGGCGTCGAGCCCTGCAAGAGCGGCAAGCGGCGAAGCCGCCTTGCCCGGTGCCGCACCGGCCGCGCCTGCCGCGGCTGCGCCCATCGCCGCGGCGCCTGTCGGCTTGCGAGGCGGCATGTAGGCATCAAGATCGAGCTGATCGACGGTGAGGCCGACGCCGAAGCCGGGCTTGGTTCGTCCGCCCACGGGAAGGGCGACGGTCACGCCGCCCTGGACGTGAGCGGCGTCCAGCCTGAGGTCGATGTCGGAAAGCTCCACCTGGCTCGGAGAAGCGGAAACCCGGCTGGCGAATTTGAACGTCGCAAGCCGACCAGGCGCAACCGGCGGGGGCGAAACGCCGAGCCAGGCCATGAGGTCGCGCAGATTGTCCGAAGAGGCCTTCACCGCCCCGGTGAAGAAGGGCTGCCCGTCCTTGGCCGCCAGAGAGCCGGCGAGGCTGACGTCCGAGCCGCCAGGCAACAGGGCGCCGGCATCCTTGATCTGGAGTTGGCCGTCGGCGAGCCGGCCCGAAATATGGGGCCGGTCGATGACTCCCTTGCGATAGGCGATGGCCTCGGCCGAGAGGTCGAAGCTGGCGACGATCTGGCCCGGCAAGGCGAAGCCGGTGATGGCCGGTATGGCAGCGCCGCCGCTCCCACCGCTGGCCGCGGGGGCAGCCTCGCCCTGAGCCGAAGACGGTGCCGGCATCAGCTTGTCGAGATCGACGCGGCCGAAGGTGAGTCCGGCTTCAACGCTGAGCGGCTGGCCCGGCTTGATGGCAATCTTGCCGCTGGCGCTGGTGTCACCGAGAGAGAGGGTGAGGTCGGAAAGATCGACCTCGGTGCCTGAGCCGGAGACCGCAGCTGCGATGCTGAACGGTTGAGCCAGAGCCGGCGGCAGGTTGGTGACGCCCGCCGCCTTGGCGGCGAGAGCCGGGTCGGCCAGTTTCGCCGAAAGCCTGCCCTGAAGAGTGCCGGCCGCTTGCTCGGCGCTGCCGTCGAATTGGAGCACGGCGGCATTGCCGGCGAGGCTGAGGGCGAGCTGGATCGGGATCGTTCCGGTATCCAGCACCGCCGTGGAGAGTTGAAAATCCGCCGGGAGATTGCCGAACATGGCTTGTCCCTGGGCGGCGTAGGGACCGTAGATCGAGCGCGCGCTGATGGTGGCGTTGATGCTCTCCAGGCGCTGCTCCGTGTTGCCGGCGCGATAGATCACGATCCCGTTCTCGATGCCGAAGTTGTCGACCGAAATGTCGAAGGCGTGGGCACCACCTGGCGCGCCCGATGGCCCACCCGGTGCCGCGCCCGCCGCGGCTTCTCCGCCGGCCTGAGACTGGGGCTGAAGCTGCCAATTGGCCCGGCCGTCCGGCAGCCGCTCCAGCAGGATGACCGGCTCCGACAGGATGATGCGCGTCGCCTGGATCCGGCCGCTCATGAGCGGGATGAGGGCGACCTCGACGTCCAGGGACTTTAGCCGCGCCATGTCGGGCGAGCTGCCGCCGGGTAGATTGGCAAAGCGCACTCCCTCGACCGTGAGGGTGGGCGAGGGCAGAAGCGAGATTGAGATATTGCCGTCGATGGCGAGAGCCCGGCCGGTCGCTTGGAATACCGCCGCGGCGACCCGGTCCTTGTAGCCGTTCCAATCCACGAATCGAGGCCCGATCAGCGCTGCCAGGACCAGCAACGCCAACAGAGCCACGATGCCGATCAGAGCCTTTTTCAACATCCGGAACCGCGCTCCCCGACAGACGTATACCCGACAGACGAGTGATTGAAAGCTCGGGTTATTGCGTTAAATATTCCTTCAGCACGCGCGACGGCCATGAGGTGCCGTTCCATGGGCGATCTTGTCAATCTTAACAGATACCGCAAGTCGAAGCTGCGCAAGGCGGACGACCGGCGGGCCGCTATAAATCGGGAAAAATTCGGCCGAAGCAAGGCCGAAACCGAACGCGAGAGCAAGCTTCGCAACCGGTCGGAAAAGAGCCTGGAAGATAAGAAACTCGAGGACCCAGAAGACCCCGGTTAGTTCATTCGCAGCATCTTGCCGGGGTTCATTCGGTTTTCGGGATCGAGCGCGCGCTTGATCGCCCGCATAGTAGGGAGCGCGCTGCCATGCTCCTTTTCCAGAAAATCGATCTTGCCGGTGCCGATGCCATGCTCGCCGGTGCAGGTGCCGCCCATGGCGAGCGCGCGGGAGACCATGCGGCCGTTGACTTTGTGCGCCCGCGCCATCTCCTCAGGATTTTCGGGATCGATGATGAAGCAGAGATGGAAGTTCCCGTCGCCGACATGACCGACGATGGGTGCCAGCAACCCTGCCTCGACCACGTCCTGCTTGGTCTCGAGGATGCAATCGGCGAGCCGCGAGATGGGCACGCAGACATCCGTCGGCCAGCCCTTGGCCCCCGGCCTGAGGGCAAGCGCGGCGTAATAGGCGTTGTGACGCGCCTGCCAAAGATGATTGCGCTCCTCGGTCTTGGCCGTCCAGCGGAAGGCACCGGCGCCATGCTCGCCGGCGATCGCCTGCACCGCCTCGGCCTGCTCGACCACACCCCGCTCGCTGCCGTGGAACTCGAAGAACAGGGTCGGCTTCACCGCGTAGTCGAGCTTGGCGTAGCGATTGATGGCGTCGATCTGGACCTCGTCGAGGAGCTCGATGCGCGCGACGGGGATGCCGCTCTGAATCGTCTGAATTACGGTATCGACCGCGCCGGCGAGCGTGTCGAAGCCGGCGACCGCCGACGACATCGCCTCGGGTATGCCATAGAGCCGAAGCCGGATCTCGGTGATAACGCCCAGCGTGCCTTCGGAGCCGACGAACAGCCTTGTGAGGTCGTATCCCGCCGCCGATTTCCGCGCCCGCCCGCCGGTTTGGATGATCGAGCCGTCGGCCAGGACCACGGTGAGGCCGAGCACGTTCTCGCGCATGGTGCCGTAGCGTACGGCATTGGTGCCCGAGGCGCGGGTCGCGGCCATGCCGCCGAGCGAGGCGTTTGCGCCCGGATCGACCGGGAAGAACAGGCCCTTGTCGCGAATCTCCTCGTTCAGCTGCTTTCGGGTGACGCCGGCCTCGACCCGCACGTCGAGATCGGATTCGTTCACCTCCAGCACCCGGTTCATCCGTGTAAGATCGATTGAGAGCCCGCCTTGCAGCGCCGCCACATGGCCTTCCAGCGAGGTGCCGGTTCCGAACGGAACGACCGGCGCGCCATGCTTGGCGGCCAGTTTCATAATCGCGGCGACCTCGTCCGTCGATTCGGCGAAGGCTACGGCATCGGGCGCCGCCGTCTCGTGATAGGACTCGTCATGGCCATGCTGCTCGCGCACGGCCGCCGAAACCGAGAGCCGCTCGCCCAGAAGGGCCTTCAGTTCCTCGATCAGTGGCCCCATGGCCAGGCGTGGCGTCTGGATGTTCATGGATTTCTCCTGCAGGGGGCGGTCGCCCTTGGCCCATCAAGCTAGACTCGGCCGGCGCCCTCGGCAACCATAGTCCCGCCAGCCACCCTGGAGGCCCATGACCCTCTCCGTCGTTTTGCTGTCCTTCAATTCGGAAGCGACCCTGGGCGCCACGCTGGCCAGCGCCGGGCTCGTCTCCGACGACATCCATGTGGTCGATTCCGGCAGCACCGACAAGACGCTTGCGATTGCCGCCGCCGCCGGCGCCCATGTTGTCCAACACCCCTTCGAGAACTATGGCCGCCAGCGCAATTGGGCGATCGACAACCTGCCCTTGAAATACGCCTGGCAGCTTCATCTCGACGCGGACGAGCGGCTGACGCCTGAGCTGGCCGACCGCATCAACGCCCTCAAGGCCGGCTTTCCCGCCGGCGCCGACGGCTATTTCATCCCCCGGCTGACCTATTTCCTGGACCACCCGATCCGCCACGGCGGAATGTATCCCATCTGGCACATGCGCCTGTTCCGCACCGGCAAGGGGCGCTGCGAGGATCGGAAGTACGACCAGCATTTCCGCTGTGACGGCCCGACGGCCAAGATCGATGCCGCCATGATCGACGACGTGCGCATGAGCCTTACCGAGTGGACCGCCCGCCACAACCGCTGGGCCGATGCCGAAGCAGACGAGCTCTTGAACCCGAGCGAGGCCGGCGTCATCGCCGGGCGCTTCGCCGGCGATCCCGTCCAGCGCAAGCGGGCCTTGCGCGGCGGCTACAACCGCGCGCCGTTGTTCCTGCGGGCGTTCGGCCTTTTCTTCTACCGCTATGTCCTGCGCCTCGGATTCCTCGACGGCATGCCGGGGCTCATCTTCTTCGTGCTCCAGACCTTCTGGTTCCGCTTCCTGGTGGACGCGAAGATCTATGAGCGGCGGATGAAGCGCCCAGGCGGCTAGGCCGCCAGGATCTCGTACGCCACGTCCTGCGGCCGGCAGTCGGGGCCGCTGAGCGGGAGCATGTCGACCGGGCAGGAGGAAAGCGCGACCACGCAATCCATCTCCGCCTTAAGGACGACCGCATCGCCCGGGCGGCTGGCCGGCGGCAGAATCTTGAAGCTGCCGTCCGGGGCGACCGGAACGTTCATGAACAGGTTGAGGGCGGTGGGCACGGTCGGTGGCGGCTCGAGGCCGATCGCGCGCAGTGCCTCGCGCCAGTTGTCGGCGCAGTTGCGGTGATAGCCTTTGACGCCAAGCCGCACGTATCGCGTGGCATCGCAGCAGGGGAACAGCGTGTCGTGGATGCCGGGAGAACTGTCCTCGGCCAGAGTCAGGATCGGCCGGCGCAGCTGGGTCCAGAGCTGGTCTCCCACGCGGGGCTGCAGGCGGTACCAGACATTGCGCGAATGCTGGATGGAGAGGGTCTCGCCCAGATCCGCGGCGTTGTGGGCGGAGAGATCGACCACCTAGCTGCCATGAGTGTTGACGATCCTGACGCGCTCGCCCCGCTTCAGGCGGAGCCCCGCCCCCTTCCCTGCTTCGACTATGGTCATTGCCATCTCCCCTCTTGCCTGCCGCACTACTTCAGTTTGCCGAATCCCCCGCCGCCGGGCGTTTCGACGACGAACACATCGCCCGGCGCCATTTCGCGCCGGTCGGTGCCCTCCAGAGCCTCGATCCGGCCGCCGGCGCGGACCACGTAGTTCCTGCCCAACGCCCCCGGCTCGCCACCCGCCATGCCGTAGGGCGGCACGCGCCGGTGGCCGGAAAGGATGGCGGCCGTCATTGTCTCGCGAAAGCGCAGGCGCCGCACCACGCCGTCCCCGCCCCGATGCAGGCCACGGCCGCCGCTGCCGCGCCGGATCGCGAAGCTCTCCACCAGCACGGGGAAGCGCCACTCCAGGACTTCCGGATCGGTCAGGCGCGAGTTGGTCATATGGGTGTGCACGGCATCGGTGCCGTCGAAATCCGGCCCGGCGCCGGAACCGCCGCAGATGGTCTCGTAGTACTGATGCCGCGCATTGCCGAAGGTGAGATTGTTCATCGTCCCCTGGGCTGCGGCCATGACGCCGAGAGCCCCATAGAGCGCGTCGGTGATGCATTGGGAGGTCTCGACATTGCCGGCGACCACGGCCGCGGGGTAACGGGGGCTCAGCATCGAGCCTTCGGGAATGACGATCTCCAGCGGCTTCAGGCAGCCGGCGTTCATGGGAATGTCGTCGTCCACCAGGGTGCGGAAAACGTAGAGCACGGCGGCGCGGCAGACCGCGGAAGGGGCGTTGAAGTTATTGCCGAGCTGAGCGCTCGTGCCGGTGAAGTCGACGCGCGCCGCGCGCGCCTTTTTGTCGATGGAAACGGCGACGGCGGTCCGCGCGCCGTCGTCCATCTCATAGACGAAGCGGCCATCCCTGAGGCGGTCGATGACGCGGCGCACCTGCTCTTCGGCATTGTCCTGGACATGGCCCATGTAGGCCTCGACCACCGGTCGGCCGAAATCCCGGACCATGCGGCGAAGCTCCTCGACGCCCTTGGCATTGGCCGCCACCTGGGCTGCGAGATCGGCGATGTTCTGATCGACATTGCGGGCCGGGTGCGGGCCGCTCGCCAGAAGCGTCCGCATCTCGGCCTCGCGCAGGCGGCCCTTCTCGACCAGCTGGAAATCATCGATCAGCACGCCCTCTTCCTCCACGCTCCGGCTGTCGGGCGGCATGGAGCCGGGCGTGATCCCGCCCACGTCGGCGTGGTGGCCCCGGCTGGCGGTGAAGAACATCAGATCCCCGCCCGCCTCGTCGAAGACCGGCGTGACCACGGTGATGTCCGGCAGATGGGTCCCGCCGTTGTAGGGTGCGTTGAGCACGAAGACGTCGCCCTCACCCATGCTGTTGGCCCGCGCCCGGATGACGCTGGCCACACTCTCGCCCATGGAGCCCAGATGCACCGGCATGTGGGGGGCATTGGCGATCAGGTTGCCCTGGCGGTCGAACAGGGCACAGGAGAAGTCGAGGCGCTCCTTGATGTTGACCGAATGGCTGGTGTTCTCCAGGGTCGAGCCCATCTGTTCCGCGATCGACATGAACAGGTTGTTGAACACCTCCAGCATCACCGGATCGATCGCGGTGCCCACGGCCGACTTGCGCCGCAGCGGCACGGTCCGGCGCATCAGGATATGGCCGAGGCCTTCCATCTCCGCCTGCCAGCCAGGCTCGACCACGATGGTGCCCGTGGCCTCGGCGATGATGGCAGGGCCGGTAACCTTGTCGCCCGCCGCCATGGCGTCGCGATCGTAGAGCGGCGCCTCATGCCAGGCCCCGGCACTGAAGAATCGGACCTCGGCCTTGGGCGAGAGCTCTGTGCCGATACGAGGCGGCAGAAGGTGGGCCGCCGGCTTTTCGGTTCTGCCCACCAGCTCGACCGAAACCGCCTCGACCACCACGCCCTTGCCCGGAACGATGAAGCCGTAGCGCTGGCGATGGGAGGCTTCGAAGCCTGCCTTGATCTCGCCGAGCTCACCCATGGGCACGATGAGGGCGGTGTCGGTACCTGCGTAGCGCAGGTGCAGGCGCCGGTGAACCTCGCCCGCCGCGCGCGGCAAGCCCTGGCGGGCGAGTTCCTCCCCGGCCACATCGGCCAATTCGTCGAGAGCGGCTTCGAGCCTTGGCAGAAGCGCTGCATCAAGAGCAGCTTCCACCGCCCGTTCCCTGAGCACGCGAATATCGGCAAGCCCCATGCCATAGGCCGAGAGCACGCCGGCGAGCGGATGGAGGAACACCGTGGTCATGCCGAGGGAATCCGCCACCAGGCAGGCATGCTGGCCGCCGGCGCCCCCGAAACAGCAGAGCGCGTAGCGGGTCACGTCATAGCCGCGCTCGATGGAAATCTCCTTGATGGCGTTGGCCATGTTCTCGACCGCGATGGTGAGAAAGCCCTCGGCCGTCGCCTCGGGCCCGCGCCCGTCGCCGATCTCGGCCGCGAGTGCCGCGAACTTCGTGCGGACGATTGCCGCATCGATGGGCTGGTCGGCGCCCGGGCCGAAGACATGGGGAAAGAAGTCCGGCTGAAGCTTGCCGAGCATGACGTTGCAGTCGGTCACCGCCAGCGGTCCGCCGCGCCGGTAGCAGGCCGGGCCCGGATTGGCCCCCGCGGAATCGGGACCGACCCGGAAGCGCGATCCGTCGAAGTGCAGGATGGAGCCTCCGCCCGCCGCCACGGTGTGGATACGCATCATGGGCGCGCGCATGCGCACGCCTGCGACCTGGGTCTCGAAGGCACGTTCGTAAACCCCATCGAAATGCGACACGTCGGTCGAGGTGCCGCCCATGTCGAAGCCGATGATGCGGCCGAGCCCTGCCTGGCGCGCCGTCTCGACCGCGCCGACGACGCCTCCTGCAGGGCCGGAGAGGATGCTGTCCTTGCCCTGGAAACGGCCGGCATCGGCGAGCCCGCCATTGGACTGCATGAACATGAGCCGGGCCGAGCCCGGCAGGTCGGCCGCCACCCGGGCGACGTAGCGCCGAAGGATCGGCGAAAGATAGGCATCGACCAAGGTGGTGTCGCCGCGTCCGACATATTTCATCAGCGGGCTCACTTCATGGCTGGCCGAGACCTGGGAGAACCCTATGGCCCGGGCGAAATCGGCCACCGCCTTTTCATGCGCCGTGTAGCGATAGCCATGCAGGAACAGCACCGCGACCGAGCGGATTCCTTTGCCATAGGCAGCTTCGAGGCCCAGCCTGGCGCCCGTGAGATCGACGGGCCTCAGCACTTCGCCTTCGGCCGTCACCCGCTCATCCACCTCCAGCACGCTCTCGTAGAGCAGCTCCGGCAGGACGATATGGCGGGCAAAGATGTCGGGCCGGTTCTGGTAGGCGATGCGCAGCTGGTCGGCGAAGCCCTTGGTGGTGACCAGCAGCGTGCGGTCCCCTTTGCGCTCCAAGAGCGCGTTGGTCGCCACGGTGGTCCCCATCTTGACCGCATCCACCATCGGCGGGATCGGCAGACCCGGCCCCACGCCCAGCAGCTCGCGGATGCCTTGAATGGCCGCATCGCGATATTGCTCGGGATTCTCCGACAGAAGCTTATGGGTCACCAGCGCGCCATCTGGACGGCGCGCCACCACATCGGTGAAGGTCCCGCCCCGATCGATCCAGAATTGCCATCCGCCGGTCATGCGCTGCCTCTCTCCAAGTCGAAGGCGAAATCTAGAGGGACGGCAGGGCAACCGCTACTGCGGCCGGTTTGAGCACCCGCGAAGACCCCTCGCCCTCCATGGTCTTCGCGATCACCAATTCGATTGCCGATTTGTAACGATAAGCAGGCTTCCCGCAGGACCTCGCCTGCTCTGCAAATTTTCGGCGAAGGCGCGCCGCTAGCGTTGTTCCGGGCGGCGAGGCGCGATAGGTTCCGCCGCGATGAGCTACTGGGGAAAGATTCTCGGAGGGGCAGCCGGCTTTGCCATCGGCGGACCCATCGGCGCGCTTCTGGGCGCCGCCGCCGGCCACGCGCTCGACAGCATCGAACAGCTGAGCCACGCGCAAGAGGCCGGATCGGCCGTGACCGAGGCGCCGGTCGCCGAGGCGCCGATGAGCGAAGCCGAGGAGCGTGCCGCCCGCCGGCGCATCGCTTTCACCATCGGCATCATCGTGCTGGGCGCCAAGATGGCGAAGGCCGACGGCGTGGTGAGCCGGTCCGAGGTCGCCGCCTTCAAGCAGGTCTTTACCGTGCCGCCTGAACA
>Ga0265313_10003503_pt1 | contig 12649 bp, 22 predicted proteins | sample 4123metaG_FD_203122 | JGI IMG/M metagenome (GOLD analysis project Ga0265313, IMG submission 203122) | Rhizosphere microbial communities from Carex aquatilis grown in University of Washington, Seatle, WA, United States - 4-1-23 metaG | ecosystem: Host-associated > Plants > Roots > Rhizosphere >...
CGAGATCGATCTGCAAGGCGGTCAGCGGGAAGGCCAGCAAGGAACTGGCGAAGATGACCGGGATGACTCCGCCGGCGTTGACCTTGAGCGGCATGTGGGTGGACTGCCCGCCCAGCATTTTCCGTCCGATCACGCGCTTGGCGTATTGCACCGGGATGCGGCGTTCGCCGCGCTCGACCAGCACGATAAACCCGACCACCGCGACCATCATGATCACAATGATGCCAACCTGGATCAGCGGCCAATCTCCGGTCTGCACCTTGGTAACGATTTCGTGGATGGCCGATGGCAGGTTCACCACAATTCCAGTGAAGATAATCAAGCTCATGCCATTGCCGATTCCGCGCTCGGTAATCTGCTCGCCCAGCCACATGATGAACGCAGTGCCCGTGGTGAGAGTCAGGATGGTCATCAGGACGAAGCCGACGCCGGGAGTGGTTACGAAGCCCTGCTGCGAACCCTGCAACAAACTGGCGATACCGAACGACTGAACGATGGCCAGGATCACCGTGAGATAGCGGGTCCACTGGGTGATCTTACGGCGGCCGAGCTCGCCTTCCTTCTGGAGCTTTTCGAGCGTAGGAACCACCACCGTCAACAACTGCAGAATGATGGAAGAGGTGATGTAGGGCATGATGCCCAACGCAAAAATCGTGAGACGGCGGAAGGTGCCGCCGCTGAACAGATCGAAGAACCCGAACACCGTTCCCTGGTTCGCCTGGATGAAATCCTCGAAGCGCTTGGCGTCGACACCGGGAATCGGTAAGTGACCGCCGAGGCGGTACACCGCCAGCATCGCCAGGGTGAACAAGACACGCTTCCGAAGATCCGGGATCCGAAAGACGTTCGCAAGGGCTTCGAGGAATTTCATGGCTACTTCTCTTCTTTATTGCTGGCTTTACCGCTGGGCTTGGCCTGCTTGGGCTTGCTGGTTTTTTCCGCGCCTTGCTCGGCCGCGCCTTTCTTGGATTTCTTTTCTTCTTTACCCGCGGCGCCGGCTTCCGGAGCATCCGCTGGGGGCGCTTCGACGGCCTTGGGAGCTACCGGCTTCGGGGCCGTATTCCGCACCCTGACCTTCTCAGGCTTAACCGCACGAGAAGGAGCCTTGATCCCGCCGATGACTTCAGCGGTACCGCCCGCGGCTTTGATTTTTTCCAGAGCGGACTCGGAAAACAAGTGCGCCTTTACGTGAATGGCTCGCTTCAGCTCGCCCGATCCCAGGACTTTCAGACCGTCTTTCAGTTTGCGGATGAGCTTCAACTCCAGGAGCTTACCGGGATCGAAGGTATCGCCTTCGAGGAGATTCAGATGGCCCAGGTTTACGATCGAAAATTCCTTGCGGAAAATATTGGTGAATCCGCGTTTGGGCAGACGGCGGTGCAGCGGCATCTGGCCGCCTTCAAATCCGCGCATCCGCGAATAGCCGGAGATGGACTTGGCGCCCTTGGCGCCGCGGCCGGAAAACTTTCCGCGGCCGGATCCCATGCCCTGGCCGATACGCTGGTTCTTGTGCTTTTGACCCTTGGGCGGTTTGAGTTGACTGAGATTCATGGTCCTATCCTTAGATTCGCCTTATTATTCGACGGGCACTATTCAACAATTGCGAGCAAGTGCGGAATTTTCTTCACCATGCCCCGAAAGGCGGGCGTATCGGGGCGTTCCACAATACGGTTCATCTTCTTGAGCCCCAACGCGCGAACGATAACTTTGTGCTTTTCGGGCGTACAAATTACGCTTCGGATCAGCTTGATCTTGATCATCCCCGGCATAAGATTATCCCACCTTCCCGGCTTCGAGGCCGCGGAGCTCGGCTACTTCCTTTTTGTCGCGCAACTGCTCCAAGGCCGCAATGGTCGCTTTCACGACATTGTGCGGATTGTGCGAGCCGATAGACTTGGTCAGAACGTTAGGAATCCCCACGGCAGTGATCACGGCGCGAACCGGACCGCCGGCGATCACACCGGTTCCTTCCGGAGCCGGTTTCAATAGGACTAGCCCGCTGCCGAACTTGCCCAATACGGTGTGCTGGATGGTGGTCGCGAGCACGTTGACCTTGCGCAGATTCTTCTTGGCTGCTTCGATCCCCTTCTTGATCGCCGCGGGAACTTCCTTGGCTTTGCCGGTTCCGAATCCGACCACCCGCGCGCCCGGATCGCCCACCACCACCAGGGCCGAGAAGCTCATATTCTTGCCGCCCTTGACCACCTTGGTGACGCGGTTGATCGAGACCACCTGTTCCTTGAGGTTCAGGTTCGCGGATTCGATGCGCTTTGTTGGCGTTGTTGACATTACTTTTTACAATCCTCTCGGGCTTAGAACTCGAGCCCGCCTTCACGAGCCGCGTCGGCCAGAGCTTTCACCCGGCCGTGATACAGATATCCGCCGCGGTCGAACACCACGGACTTGACGCCCTTTCCCTTGGCACGCTCGGCCAGCAATTTGCCGACTGCCTTGGCGCCGGCCACGTTGCCGCCGGACTTGACGTCCTTCTTTTCGGCCGATGACGCTGCTGCCAGCGTGTGACCCACCGAGTCATCGATAACTTGCGCGTAGATGTGCTTGACGCTGCGGAAGACGGCCAGACGCGGCCGCGCGGTGCTGCCCGCCACCTTCCGGCGGATGCGCCTATGCACTCGCTTGCGAATAACAGCTTTGGATTCGTGGGCCATATTACTTTGCTCCCGTCGCGCCGGTCTTGCCGGCTTTCTTACGCAGGGGTTCGTTGGCGTAGCGGATTCCCTTGTTCTTGTAAGGATCCGGCGGACGCAGGGCGCGCATGTTCGCCGCCACCTGGCCGAGCAATTGCCGGTCGCCGCCGGTCAGAACCAGGGGCGTGAGGTTGTTCACCGGCTTGTCGACTTTCATGTCGATGCCATCGGGCAGATAAAACTCGATCGGGTGCGAATAGCCCAGAGTGAATGTCGCGATGCGGCCTTTGACATCGGCCTTGTATCCGACGCCGAACAATTGCAGCTCCCGCGTGAAACCCGTGGAAACCCCTACGACGGCGTTCGACGCCAGAGCCCGCGTCAATCCGTGCAGCGCCGACTGCTTGTCGCTATCGCGAAGGATTTCGAGAATCCCGTCGGTCTGCCGCAGCGAGACGCCCGCGGGAATCGGAACCGTCTGCTTGCCCTTGGGCCCTTCCACCGTCAGCTCGTTGCCGATGGTGAGCTTCACGCCCTTAGGCACCGGGATTGGTTTTTTTCCGACTCGTGACATATAGAAACTCCGTTAAGACCTCTTTACCAAACGCCGTTACCAAACATGACACAGCACTTCGCCGCCGATGCCTTCCTTACGGGCGGTGCTGCCGGTCATCACGCCGCGGGGCGTGGTTAAGATATTGATGCCGAGGCCACCGAGCACGCGGGGCACGGCCTTGGATCCCACGTACACCCGGCAGCCGGGCCGCGATACGCGTTCGATCCGCGAAATCACCGGCATGTTTCCGGGCGTGTATTTCAGATAAATGCGGATGGATTTTTTGGTCCCATCCTCGGTGAGCTTGTAGTTGGCGATGTAGCCCTCATCCTTGAGGATCTTCGCGATATCGCCCTTCAGCCGCGATGCCGGCACGTCCACCTTGGGGTGACGCGCGGCGATTCCATTGCGAATGCGCGTCAGCATGTCGGCGATCGGATCGGTTGTCGTCATTCGTTCACACTCCCTCGCATCTCATGAAGCTTTTCATCACCAGGACGCTCATTACCAAGAGGCTCCTCACCACGAAGCTTTGATCACCCCGGGGACTTCCCCGGCGAGCGCCAACTGGCGGAAGCAGATGCGGCATAGCCTGAATTTCCGCAGGAACCCGCGCGGGCGCCCGCAACGGAAGCAGCGGTTGCGATGCCGGCAGCTCAGCTTCGGCTTGTGCGCGGCCTTGGCGATCGCGAGCTTTTCGTCTCTTGCAATTTTGGCGGTTGTTGCCATCGTGTTCTCCTACTGCGTGCGGAACGGCATCCCGAGATGCTTCAGCAACGCCAGACCTTCCGCATCGGTCCTGGCGCTGGTGGTGATGCAAATATTCATTCCCTTGGCTTTATCGACCTTGTTGTAATCGATCTCCGGGAAAATGAGCTGGTCATGAATGCCCAGCGTGTAATTGCCGCGGCCGTCGAAAGACTTGGCCGACACGCCGCGAAAATCGCGCACGCGCGGCAGCGACACGTTCACTAGTCGGTCGAAAAACTCGTACATGCGGTCGCCGCGCAGCGTCACCATGCAGCCGATGGGATTGCCCTCGCGCAGCTTGAATGCCGCAATCGACTTACGCGCCTTGGTGATCACCGGCTTCTGCCCCGCGATCTGGCTCAACTCGTTCACCGCGCCGTCCATCAACTTGCCGTTCTGCGTGGCTTCGCCCAGCCCGATGTTGAGCGAAATCTTTTCGAGCTTCGGCACCGCCATGAGATTCCCGTAGCCGAACTCCTTGGTCAGCGCCGGAATCACTGTCTTCTGGTATCGTTCTTTGAGTCTGGCTGCCATGGTCTATACCCTTGTTACGCCTTCTTGTCCATTATTTCGCCGCCCTTGCGCGCATAGCGCACCCGCCGGGACGACGCTCCCGTGCCTTCGACGCGATAGCCGACTCGCGTCGCCACGCCGCCTGAAGTCAGCAGCATCACGTTCGAGATCGCGATCATGCTTTCCCGCTCCGCGATGCCTCCCTTGATTTGGCGCGAGGGGTTCGGCCGCGTGTGCCGTTTGATCATTCCTACCCCTTCAATCAAGACCTTGCCGCGAACGCGGTCGACATCCAGCACACGGCCGGTCTTGCCCTTGTCCTTACCGGCGATCACTTTGACGTTATCTTCGCGCCGGATCTTGATCTTCACCGGAGCAATAGGCTTATTCTGATGCCTCTGTGCAATCTTACGAGCCATGACTAGATCACCTCCGGAGCGAGAGACACGATTTTCATGAAGCGCTTCTCGCGCAGCTCGCGCGCCACCGGCCCGAACACGCGCGTACCCACCGGCTCACCGAGCTCATTAATCAACACGGCGGCGTTGGAATCGAACCGGATGTAGGTGCCATCCTTGCGCCGGGTTTCCTTGCGCATGCGGACGATCACGCAGCGAACCACTTTGCCCTTCTTCACCTGCGAATCGGGCGCGGCTTCTTTCACGCTGGCCGTGACGACGTCGCCCAAGCCGGCTCGCAATCCCAGGTCGCCGCCGCGCGGCAAAATGCAGGCAAGCCTGCGGGCGCCGCTGTTGTCGGCAACCTCGAGAATAGTCCGCATCCCGATCATGATCTTGTCTCCTGACTGTACTCACTAGCGTTTCTTTTTGGACGGCCGCTTCTCAGGCGTTGCCTGAATGCCGATCGAACTCAAATCCGTGGTGACCTGCACCGCCTTGCGCAGGATCTCCTTCAACTGCCAGCGCTTCAGTTTGCTCAACGGGCGGCACTCGATGATGCGTACCACATCGCCCACTTTGGCCTCGGCATTTTCATCATGAGCGTAAAACTTCCGGCGCTTGCTGATGATGCGCTTGTACAGCGGGTGCGGCACGCGCCGGATGACTTCGACCACGATGGTCTTGGCCATCTTGGACGATACGACCGAGCCCACCTTTTCGTTCTTATTGTTCGGGGTAGTTTCCGCCATCGGCTGTTATGCGCCTTTCTTACTCTTGGCTACGACTTTCTTGGGAGCGGCCGTTTTCGGAGCGGTCTTCTTGGGAACCGCCTTTTTCACGACCGTTTTCGGAGTGGTTTTGGTGACCAGCGGCACCGGCGCAGCGGCGGCGGCCGAGGGCGCCACGCCCTTCTGTTGCAGCACCGTCAAAATGCGCGCCCGCTCCTTGCGCAGCACGCGGAGCTTCTTGACCCCGTCCATCTGCCCCATCGACAGCTGAAACCGCAGCCGGAACATTTGCTCGGCGCCTTCGCGCAACTGCTTGTCGAGCTCGGCCGTATCCAACGCCCGGAGTTTTTCCGCGTTCTCCTTCATGTGTCCTCGCTTAGTCCAATCCTTCGCGCGTCACGAGCTTGGTCGGTATGCCGATTTTCGCGGCCGCCAGACGCATCGCTTCCTTGGCAATCACCAGGTCGACGCCTTCCATCTCGAACAAAATCTTGCCCGGCCGGATGACGCACACCCACTCTTCCGGCGCGCCCTTGCCTTTACCCATACGGGTTTCAGCGGGCTTCTTGGTAATGGGCTTGTCCGGGAACAGCCGGATCCAGACTTTGCCGCCGCGCTTGATCGAACGGGTCATCGCCACGCGCGCCGCTTCGATCTGCCGGGCCGTAATCCAACCGCATTCCATGGCCTTCAATCCGTAATCGCCAAACGCCAGCGACGAGCCGCGCCAAGCCTTACCGGCCATGCGCCCGCGCTGCTGCTTGCGAAACTTCACCTTCTTCGGCATCAACATAGAAGTTCGTTCCTAAACGTTTTTCGTTCCTACTCGGGCTTCTCGCCTTCGGGCGTGGCCGGAGGAGCGGAAGGCTCCGCGGCTTCGGGCTTCGTCTCCTGCTTCCATGTCGGCTGCACCGGTGCGGCCATTGGTGGCAGAATCGCCTGCCGAGCCATTTCCCCGGGCGCTTGCTGCACGACTCCGCCGCCGCCAGCGGTGTCAGAGACGAACGCCGGACGAGGCCCTCGATCACGTCCGCGATCACGGTCACGGTCGCGGTCACGATCCGGACGAGGCGCGCGGCGCGGCTCGGGATCGTTGCGCAATCCGCGTCCCTGGGCTCCCGGCAGAATTTCGCCTTTGTAGACCCAGCACTTCACGCCGATCACGCCGTAGGTTGTGTATGCCTGGCTGAATCCGAAATCGATGTCCGCGCGCAGCGTGTGCAGCGGAAGCTGGCCTTGCAAATACCATTCCGTGCGCGCGATTTCCGCGCCGTTCAGGCGTCCGGAAACCCGGACCTTAATTCCTTTGCAGCCAAAGCGCAGCGCCGAGTCCACCGCTTTTCGCATGGCTCTTCGGAACGCCACGCGCTTTTCGAGCTGCAATGCAATGGACTCAGAAACGAGCTGCGCATCCAGCTCGGGTTTGTGAACTTCCTGAATATCGATGAATACTTCGCGCTTGGTTTTCTTAGCCAGATCCTGCTTAAGCTTTTCGATTTCCGCGCCCTTGCGCCCGATGATGATGCCGGGACGCGAAGTATGAATGGTAATGCGCAGCTTGTTGCCAGGACGATCCACTTCAATCGAGCTGACGCCGGCGGCCTTGAGGCGCTCGCGCAGCGAGTTCTTCAGCTCCAGATCCTCGCGCAGGAGTTTGGCGTAATCCTGCTTGGCGAACCACCGCGACCGCCAGGTCTTGGTGAATCCCAGCCGGAAGCCGTACGGATGTACTTTCTGCCCCATGTTACGCGATCTCCTTCATGCTGGCGTCGAGTTTCTTGTCCCCGACCTGCACCACGATGTGCGCCATTCTTCGCTGATACCGGTACGCGCGCCCCATGGGAGCCGCGCGGATGCGCTTCATGCGCGGTCCTTCATTCACGTAAGCTTCGGTGACGATCAACGTATCCACGTCGACGTCGTTGTTGCGGTTCTCAGCGTTGGCAATCGCGGATCGCAAAACTTTTTCAATCGAGGGCGCGATGCGCTTGTTGACTGCGCGCAGGATGTGGATCGCCTCGCCGGCCTTCTGGCCGCGGATCAGGTCGATCACCAGGCGCGCTTTCTGCGGCGAGGTTCGGAGGTATCGGGCTTCAGCTCTGGCTTGCATCGTGTGTCTCCTGCCTGTTCCCTTACGACGGTTTCGCCGTCTTCTCCGCGGATCCCGCGGGCGCTCCGCCGGGCGCTCCGCCTGGTCCGGCTGCGACTGCCTTGGCGCCGTGACCCTTGAATACGCGGGTCGGCGAAAATTCGCCCAGCTTATGGCCGACCATGTTCTCGGTGATGTACACCGGGATGAACTTCTTCCCGTTGTGGACCGCCAGCGTGTGCCCGATAAACTCCGGCACGATGGTCGAGCGTCGCGACCACGTCCGAATCACCTTTTTCTCGTTCTTGTCGTTGAGGGCTGCCACCTTAACGGCCAGGTGGTCATCGACGAACGGACCTTTATGTAGTGAGCGTCCCATGACTATCTCGTCATCCTCTTACCGTTTCTTCGCCTTCCGCGTCACGATGAATTTGTTAGTGCGTTTGTTATTGCGGGTTTTGAAGCCGCGCGTGGGCTGGCCCCAGGGTGTTACCGGATGACGGCCGCCGCTGGTTTTGCCCTCGCCGCCGCCGTGCGGGTGATCCACTGGATTCATCGAAACGCCGCGATTGTGCGGCATCTTGCCCATCCAGCGCTTGCGGCCTGCTTTGCCCAGGCTGACGTTCTCGTGCTCGACGTTGCCGACCTGGCCGATGGTCGCCGCGCAATCCACCAGCACTTTCCGGATTTCGCCAGAAGGTAGCTTCAACTGCGCGTACTCGCCTTCTTTTGAAACAAGCTGGGCTTGAGCACCGGCGGAGCGCGCCATCTGCCCGCCCTTGCCGGGCTTGAGCTCGATATTGTGGACCACGGTACCGGTGGGGATATTTTTCAGCGGCAGCGAATTGCCGATCAGGATGTCGGCCTCCGGTCCAGACAGAACCTTGCGCCCGACTTCGAGGCCGGCCGGCGCCAGGATGTAGCGCTTCTCGCCGTCCACGTAGTGCAGTAACGCGATCCGCGCGCTGCGGTTGGGATCGTATTCGATGGATGCAACGGTTGCGGTGATCCCGTGCTTGTCTCGTTTGAAATCGATTTCGCGATAGGCCTTTTTGTGCCCGCCGCCGCGGAACCGGGACGATATGCGGCCCGTGCTGCTCCGGCCGCCGGAGCCCTGCTTGCCTTTTACCAGGCTTTTTTCGGGCTTCTGCTTGGTGATATCCTCGCGCGAAACCACCGTCTGGAAACGGCGCGTCGGGGTTGTGGGCCTGTATGTTTTGACGGGCATCCTATTAGATCTCCGCGTACTCCGGCGTCTTCTCGCCGGGCTTCAGTTTCACGTAGGCTTTTTTCCAGTCGGAGCGATATCCGGCGAACCGCCCGCGCCGCCGCAGCTTGCCTGCGGTGGTGGTGGTCCGCACCTCGGCGACTTTCACTTTGAACAAAGTCTGGACCGCCTGACGGATCTGGGTTTTATTAGCGTTTACGTCGACTTCGAAACATAGCGTGCGCTCGGAATCCTTCTTGGTCACGCCTTTTTCCGTCACGATGGGCCGACGGATCACATCCATGATCGAATTCATTGCAGGCCCTCCGAGAGTTTTTTCGCCGCAGCTTCGGTGAGCAGCACCTGCTGATGCCCCAGCAGATCGTACACATTCACGTCGCGGCTGGCGACGAGCTTTACGCCTTCCAGATTCCGGCTGGACAGCTCCAAGTTGCGATTTTCGCTGTTGTCAACCAGCAGGACTGTCCGCGCGATTTCGAGAGCGTCGAGCGTTTTGCGCATCAGCTTGGTTTTGGCTTCGCTCAGCGCGAATTCGCTGACGATCCGCAGTTCGCCGTCGCGAAGCTTGGCCGATAACGCGCTCCGCAGCGCGCCTAATTGCATTTTCTTGGGCAGCTTGTAAGAGTAGTCGCGCGGTTGCGGACCGTGCGTTGTGCCGCCGTGCCGCCACAGCGGACTGCGGATGGAACCCATGCGGGCGCGCCCGGTACCCTTCTGCTTCCACAGCTTCTTGCCCGATCCGGCCACTTCGTGCCGGGTCTTGGTTTTCGCCGTTCCGCGCCGCGTGCCGGCCAGATAATGCCGGACGGCTTCGTATAACAACGCCTCGTTGACGGGAGCTGCGAATACGGCATCGGACAGATCCACAGTGCCGACTTTTTTGTTGCTGAGATCGATGATGTCTACGCTGGGCATGACTATTGTTTCGACCTCCGCAGCACGACGTATCCGCCGTTAGGTCCAGGGACGGCGCCCTTGACGAGAATCACGTTGTCCTCGACATCTACCTGGACGATTTCGAGGTTCCGCACCGTGACTCGATCCGTTCCCATGCGCCCACCCATCCGCATACCGGGGAACACGCGCGAAGGAAAGCTCGACGCGCCGATCGACCCCGGAGCCCGATGGAACATAGACCCGTGGGTCGCATCGCTGCCGCGGAAATGATGGCGCTTGACGACGCCCGCGAAGCCGCGGCCCTTGCTGATGCCGATAACGTCCACTTTTTCGTTGGGCTTGAATTCGTCGGCGAGCACGCGGTCGCCCGGCTTTAAATCGCCGTTCGATCCGTCTCCCAGCCGGAACTCGCGCAGGAACTTCACGCCTTCGGCGGACGACTTCTTCAAGTGCCCGGTGTCCGGCTTGTTGATGCGCGACTTCTTGACGTATTCCATCAGGCCCAATTGCACGGCGTCGTATCCGTCGATGGCCGGCGTCTTGCGCTGCACCACCACGCACGGACCCGCCTTGAGCACCGTCACCGGCACCACCTGGCCGTCCGCGCGGAACACCTGCGTCATCCCGATTTTCTTACCTAGAATTCCTGGGCTCATAACATCTCACTCTCGTGGCCTTCCGGCTTTGCCTCCAGCCACTGCTGCCTACTTACCCCGTCCGAATGCCTTAATTTCCACATCTACGCCCGCCGCAAGATCCAGCTTCATGAGCGCGTCCACCGTGTCCTGCGTCGGCTCGAGAATATCGAGCAGGCGCTTGTGGGTCCGGATCTCAAACTGTTCCCGGCTCTTTTTATCCACGTGCGGCGAACGCAGCACGGTGTACAGATTCCGGACCGTGGGCAGCGGAATAGGACCCGCCACCGTCGCGCCGGTGCGCTTGGCCGTATCGACAATTTCGGTCGTCGACTGGTCCAGGACCCGGTGATCGTACGCCTTGAGGCGAATGCGAATGCGTTCTTTTAAACTTGCCATCTATTTTCCAATCGCGCACAACGGAACGCGTCGAAGACGCCGCGTCCTGTGCGCTCGCCGTTATTCCACAATCTCCGATACGGTTCCCGCGCCTACCGTGCGGCCACCCTCGCGAATCGCGAAGCGCAACCCTTTGTCCATGGCGACCGGAGTGATCAGCTCGACTTCGAGCGCCACGTTGTCGCCCGGCATCACCATTTCCATTCCCGCCGGCAACTGCGCGACACCTGTCACGTCGGTGGTGCGGAAGTAGAACTGCGGACGATAGCCCTTGAAGAACGGCGTGTGACGGCCGCCTTCATCCTTGCTGAGAATGTAGACTTCGCCCTTGAATTTCTTGTGCGGCTTGATCGACCCCGGCTTCGCGATGACCTGCCCGCGCTCGACGTCGTCTTTTTCAATGCCGCGCAGCAGAAGCCCGACGTTATCGCCCGCTTCGCCCGCGTCCAGCAGCTTCTTGAACATCTCGACGCCGGTTACGACGGTTTTGCGGGTGTCGCGGAATCCCACGATTTCCATTTCCTCGCCGACCTTACAAACGCCCAGCTCGATACGGCCCGTCACGACCGTGCCACGGCCCTGGATCGAGAAAATGTCTTCGATCGGCATGAGGAACGGCTTGTCCTTCTCACGAACCGGCTGCGGGATGTAGCTGTCGACCGCTTCCATCAGCTCGTCGACCGTCTTTTCCCATTTCTCTTCTTTGTTCAACGCTCCCAGCGCGCTTACTTTGATCACCGGCAGATCGTTGCCCGGGTATCCGTAGCTGGTCAGCAGCTCGCGGACTTCGAGCTCGACCAGCTCGAGCAATTCCGGGTCGTCCACCATGTCGACCTTGTTCAGCGCGACGACGATGTAAGGCACGCCGACCTGGCGGGCGAGGAGAATGTGCTCGCGGGTTTGCGGCATGGGACCGTCGGTGGCGGCGACGACGAGGATCGCTCCATCCATCTGCGCCGCGCCCGTGATCATGTTCTTGATGTAGTCGGCGTGACCGGGGCAATCGACGTGGGCGTAATGCCGCTTGGCGGTCTCATACTCCACGTGCGCCACCGCGATCGTGATGCCGCGGGCTTTTTCTTCCGGCGCGTTGTCGATCGAATCGAAGCTCCGGAACTTCACCTTGGGATTGTGCTTGGCCAGCGTCTGCGTAATCGCCGCCGTCAGCGTGGTCTTGCCGTGATCGATGTGCCCGATCGTGCCCACGTTGCAGTGCGGCTTGCTGCGATCAAATTTTTCCTTCGCCATGTTTCTCGCTCTCCTGGACTCGGAAGCGCACAGGGCGCAGCGGCAACCTCAATCTGACCGATACTGCCGCCGCGCTCCGTTGTGCGCGATTAGAACTCTGGAGCCGTTGATCGGGATTGAACCGATGACCTCGTCCTTACCAAGGACGCGCTCTACCAACTGAGCTACAACGGCGCTACTAAACTCTGCCGCTCGCCGCCGGGAGCCGAACCGATGACCTTCCGTCACGGACGCTCTACCAACTGAGCTACAACGGCCCTGCCAAAACTCATCCGCCACTGCACCCGCAGCAGCGCTCAAAAAACTCACAAAAACTCTGGTGGACAGGGAAGGATTCGAACCTTCGTACCTCGCAAGGAGGGACAGATTTACAGTCTGTTGGCTTTAACCACTCACCCACCTGTCCGATGCTATAACTGCCCCGGATTCGGGGGGCTTTCAGGACTGAAGTTCATTATAGCAAAGGCACCCAATGCGTTAGAATAGCAAAGGAAACCTCGGGCGGGAGTAACTCAGTGGTAGAGTCACAGCCTTCCAAGCTGTTGGTCGCGGGTTCG
>Ga0265313_10003506_pt1 | contig 12645 bp, 12 predicted proteins | sample 4123metaG_FD_203122 | JGI IMG/M metagenome (GOLD analysis project Ga0265313, IMG submission 203122) | Rhizosphere microbial communities from Carex aquatilis grown in University of Washington, Seatle, WA, United States - 4-1-23 metaG | ecosystem: Host-associated > Plants > Roots > Rhizosphere >...
CCGACGCACAGACCCTCGTCGGCTCCGACAAGACGACCGCGAAGGCGAAGATCAAGGCCGACGCGTTGAAGCTCAGTACCGACTGGCATTCGCTGCTCGCGACCTGCCTGACCGATCGCGCGAAGCTTCAGACCGATATCGCGGCCGCACTCACCGCCGGTGTGAAGGGCAACCAGATCCGGCCGGTCGTCCGTGAGGCCAACCTGCAGATCCGCGCCTCCAATCTGGAGATGCGGGCCGGTGTCCTGAAGGCGCGCGCGGCGGTCATCGCTCTGCGCCAGAGCTTCAGGGCCGCCGGTCAGACCGCTCCGGCCGTCGCGACGCCGCCCGCGTCACCGACCGCAGCGGCGCCGGTCACCCCGTAGCCCCCGCTACGGCAGAAACCGCAGCACGTCGTCGACCGCGAGCCGCTCCTTCGGGGGCGGCTCGCTGACCGGCGGGCCGAGGTGGATCAGCGCGACGACCCGCTCGTTCGGCTCGAGCCCGAGCGCGTCCCGGATCTGGTCCCCGGCAAAGCACGAGGGTGTGCGCCAGTACGAGGCCAGGCCACGGTTCGTCGCGCCGAGCAGGACGGCATACACCGCGCAGGAGGTCGCGTGCAGGTCCTCCTCGTCGGTGTGGGGATCGCCCGAGAGCACTGCCGTCGCGAGCACGAGCGTCGGTGCGCGCCGGAGCTTGACCGCTTCCTTTTCGCCCGCGAGCTCCTCGATCCTGGCCCGCGTCTCCGGCCCGAGCGTCCGGAATCGCCAGGGCTGGGTGAGCTTGTGGTTCGGGGCGTGGCGGGCGAGGTCGACCAGCTCCCGGACCGTTTCGTCCCCGACCGGGGTCGATCCGTACTGTTTGTGCGTCCTCCGGGCCCTGATTGCGGCTTCTGCGTCCACCGTGTGACGGTACAGGTCTGGTTCAATGGCCCCACATGACGGCACAAGTCGAGGAGCTCCCGGAGAACAAGGTCAAGCTGACCGTCGACGTCCCGGCCCACGACGTGCACCACGCCGTCGAGCATGCCGCGAACGATCTCGCGCAGACGGCGCGCATCCCGGGCTTCCGCAAGGGCAAGGTGCCGATGCCGCTGCTCGTGCAACGCGTCGGCAAGGAGCGCCTCTACGCCGAGGCGGTGGACAGCCACATCGGCGGCTGGTTCTGGAACGCAGCGGCCGGCGCGCGCGTCAATCCGATCGCGCAGCCCGAGTACGAGTACGAGCTGCCCACGTCCGACAGCGAGGACTGGCGCTTCTCGGCGACGGTCGAGGTGCAGCCGAAGCCCGAGCCCGCCGACTGGACGACCCTCGAGGTGCCGAAGGTCGAAGCAGAGGTTCCCGAGGAGGCCGTGCAGGCCGAGCTCGAGACGCTGCAGCGCATCGCCGCCGAGATCGTTCCCGTCGAAGGGCGCCCGGCGCAGGCCGGCGACACCGTCGTCGTCGACCTCGTCGCCGAGGACGGCACGGCGCAGCGCGACTACGTCGTCGAGCTCGGCTCCGAGCGGCTCGTCGAGGAAGTCGAGAACGGCATCCTCGGGCTGTCGCCCGGCGAGAGCCGCGACATCGCCTACGAGCTCGCCGACGGCACGACCCGCAAGGCGACGGTGAACGTCAAGGAGATCAAGGAGCGCGTCCTGCCGCCGCTCGACGACGACCTGGCCAAGGCCTCGTCGGAGTTCGACACCCTCGCCGAGTTGCGCGCCGACATCGAAGGACGCCTGCGCGCGCAGATCGACGACGAGATCGAAGGCCTGTTCCGCGCCGCGGCGGCCGACGAGCTCGTGCGCGCCTCGAACTTCAGGCCCGCCGGGCCGCTCGTCGAAGCACGCACCCGCGAGCTCCTGAACGGTCTCGCGCGCAGCCTGCAGCAGCGCGGCATCGACGCGAACGCGTACCTGCAGCTCACCGGGCAGTCGCCGGAGGTGCTCGAGCAGCGCCTGCGCGCAGAAGCGGCAATGTCCGTCGCCCGCGAGCTGGTGCTCGAGGCCGTCGCGGACCAGCTCGGCATCCAGGTCACCGACGACGACATCCGCGAGGAGCTGCGCGACGCCGGCGAGACCGACGAAGACATCGAGGCGTTCGTCGCAGAGGGTGGCGCAGACCGCGTCCGCGACGACATCCGCCTGAAGAAGGCACTCGACCGCGTCGCGGCCGAGGTGAAACCGATCGCGCCGGAGCTCCACGAGGCACGCGAAGCGATTTGGACGCCGGAGAAGGATCAACCGGCCGACTCACCGAAACTGTGGACCCCCGGCAGCAAGGAGTAGAGCAATGAGCCCCCTCGTTCCAATGGTCGTTGAACAGACGTCGCGCGGCGAGCGCGCGTTCGACATCTATTCGCGCCTGCTCGCAGAGCGCATCGTCTTCCTGGGGACCCCCGTCGACGACCAGATCGCCAACCTGATCATCGCCCAGCTGCTCCATCTGGAGTCCGAGGATCCCGACAAGGACATCTTCCTCTACATCAACTCGCCGGGTGGGTCGGTGTACTCGGGGCTCGCGATCTACGACACGATGCAGTTCGTCAAGCCCGACATCCAGACGATCTGTTGCGGCATCGCGATGAGCATGGGCTCGCTCCTCCTGGCCGGCGGCGCGAAAGGGAAGCGGATGTCGCTGCCGAACTCACGAATCCTGATCCATCAGGTGTCCGGCGGGTTCCAGGGGCAGGGCACCGACATCGAGATTCAGGCCCGCGAGGTGATCGGCCTCAAGCGGCGCCTGGAAGAGATCTACACGGAGCACACTGGCAAGACCCAGGAGGAGATTTCACGCGATATGGAAAGGGATTTCTTCCTCAGCCCGACCGAAGCCGTGGATTACGGGATCATCGACTCCGTCATCACACACCGCGACACAGTCCGCAGTGAGGCAGCTGCTTAATACGTCCGCATCTAGCCGATTCGGCTAAATCGGGGTAAAAGGAGACACGGGAATGGCGCGCGCGAGTGAAGGAAACGAGCAGCTTCTCTGCAGCTTCTGTGGCAAGTCACAGCGGCAGGTCAAGAAGCTCATTGCTGGTCCCGGCGTCTACATCTGCGACGAGTGCATCGATCTCTGCAACGAGATCATCGACGAGGAGCTGACGACCCCGAGCTCGCTCGACCTCGACAACCTGCCGCGCCCGAAGGAGATCTACTCGTCGCTGAACGAGTACGTCGTCTCGCAGGAAGAGGCGAAGCGCACGTTGTCGGTCGCCGTCTACAACCACTACAAGCGCGTCCAGATGGGCACCGAGGACGGGGAGGTCGAGCTCCAGAAGTCGAACATCCTCCTGCTCGGCCCCACCGGCTGCGGGAAGACCCACCTCGCGCAGACGCTCGCGCGAATCCTCAACGTCCCGTTCGCGATCGCCGACGCGACCGCGCTCACCGAGGCCGGCTACGTCGGCGAGGACGTCGAGAACATCCTGCTGAAGCTGATCCAGGCCGCCGACTTCGACATCAAGAAGGCGGAGACGGGGATCATCTACATCGACGAGGTCGACAAGATCGCGCGCAAGGCAGACAACCCGTCGATCACGCGCGACGTGTCCGGCGAGGGCGTCCAGCAGGCGCTGCTGAAGATTCTCGAGGGAACCGTTGCGTCGGTGCCGCCGCAGGGCGGGCGCAAGCACCCGCACCAGGAGTTCCTCTCGATCGACACGACGAACATCCTCTTCATCTGCGGCGGCGCGTTCGCCGGCCTCGACAAGATCATCGCGAAACGTGTCGGCAAGAACGCCGTCGGCTTCGGCCGCGACATCTCGTCGAAGCGCGATTCCGCGAGCGCAGAGCTGCTCGCCGACGTCATGCCCGAGGACCTCCTCAACTTCGGGCTCATCCCGGAGTTCATCGGCCGCCTGCCCGTGCTGAGCGCCGTGCATCAGCTGAAGCGCGAGGACCTCGTGCAGATCCTGACCGAACCGAAGAACGCGCTGACCAAGCAGTACCAGCGCTTCTTCAACTACGACTCGATCGACCTCGTCTTCACCGACGACGCGCTGTGGTCGATCGCCGACAAGGCGATGCATCGCGAGACCGGCGCCCGCGGCCTCCGTTCGATCATCGAGAACGCATTGCTCGACGTGATGTTCGAGCTGCCCTCGCGCAAGGACGTCTCCAAGTGCGTGATCACGAAGGAGACGATCGAGAAGGGCCTCAAGCCGACGCTCGTGACGAGCGCCGGCGCCGACGTCGTCGAGCCCGACGAGCTCGCCGAGGAGTCGGCCTAAACCGAGCTCCAACGGTCTCTGACACTGCCGGTGTCAGAGACCTCTTTGCACTGCCGCTCCGGGGCGACTTAACTGTCCGCCCCTTGACACGTCTTCTCCAGAACGCCATAACTCACACCTGAATCGGGTCTCAGGTTCGGGGTTATCTCACCAGGGAGGATGCGTCCATGCGTCATCGCTTCACGAAGGTCCTGCTCGGGGTCGCGCTCTTCACGCTGCTCGCCGGGACGGCTTCGGTCGCCGCACGCTCGCACCACGCGTCGGCCTCGTACAACATCGGCTTCATCTATCCGCGCACCGGCATTCTCGGCGCCTACGGTGCCGAGGAGCTCGAGGGCTTCAAGTACGGCCTCCAGTACGCCACGAACGGCACGGGCAAGGTCAACGGCAAGACGCTCAACATCACGTATCAGGACGACCAGGGCGTCGCCGCGACCGGCGTCACCGAGGCGAAGGACCTGATCGGCCAGGGCGTCAAGATCCTGATGGGCACCGGCTCATCGGGCGTCGCGGTGCAGCTCGCTCCGCTCGCAGCTCAGAACCAGGTGCTCTACATCTCCGGCCCCGCTGCCGCTGACGCGATCACCGGCATCAACAAGTACACCTTCCGCGCCGGCCGGCAGACGATCCAAGACGTGCTCGATGCGAAGTCGTTCCTCGGCAAGACGACGGGCAAGAAGGTCGTCGTTTTCGACCAGGACAGCGTGTTCGGGCACGGCAACTACGCGGCTGTGAAGGCGTTCTTCACCGGCCACAACGTCTCCGAGATCTCGGTGCCGCTGACCGCCACCGACTTCACGCCGTTCGCACAGCAGGCCAAGAACGCGAACGCCGACCTGATCTTCGTCGCGTGGGCCGGCACGACCGGCGCTGCGATGTTCAAGACGCTCGACCAGCAGGGGGTCTACTCGGGCACGCAGGTCATCACGGGCCTCGCCGAGCGGGCCACGTGGGCGTCGTTCGGTGACCAGGCGACCAAGATCCACTTCCTCTCGCACTACGTCTACACCGCTCCGAAGAACAAGGTGAACGACTGGCTCGTGCAGCAGATGCACAAGCGCGGCCAGGTGCCGGACCTCTTCACGCCCGACGGCTTCGTCGAGGCGCAGATGCTCGTGCATGCCTTGCAGAAGGGCGACTACAACGTCGACAAGATGATCAGCGCGCTCGAGGGCTGGAAGTTCCTGGCCCCGAAGGGCTACCAGGCGATCAGGCCGCAGGATCACGCGATGCTGCAGCCGATGTTCCGCGTCGCGCTGGTGCAGAAGAACGGTCACCTCGTCGCCAACGTGCTCGGCACAGCGTCGGCGTACGACACGGCGCCGCCTGTCGTGCCGATGCAGGGTTAAGGGCCGAAGGCATCGTCAGCGCGTGAGCGCATCCCCGATCCTCGCAACCAAGAACCTCGGACTCGACATCGGCGGCGCGACCATCGTCGCCGATGTCGGGCTCGAGGTCCGCGAGGGTGAACTGCTCGCCGTGATCGGCCCGAACGGGGCCGGCAAGACGACGCTCTTCAACCTCGTCTCCGGTCTCCACCGGCCGACGAGCGGCACGGTCGAGCTGGCCGGTGTCGACGTCACCGGCCAGCCGCCCTGGCGCCGCGCGCGTGCCGGGCTCGGCAGGACGTTCCAGGTGTCGAATGTCTTTCCGGTGCTTTCGGTGCACGAGAACGTCCGGCTGGCCGCCGAAGCGGCGATCGGGGGGACGATGCGGATCTGGCGGCGGGCCACCGCGGTGCGCGAGGCGATGGAGCGCGCGACGTGGGCGATCGGCCGCGTCGGTCTCGCCGGGCGGGAGTGGTGGCCGGCCGGCCTGCTCTCCCACGGCGACAAGCGCAAGCTCGAGCTCGCGATGCTGCTCGCCGGTCGCCCACGTGTGCTCCTCCTCGACGAGCCGATGGCCGGCGTCTCGATGGAGGACGTCCCGGAGCTCGTCGAGCTGATTCGCTCGGTGCACGCGGACGAGGGCAAGACGATCCTGATGGTCGAGCACCACATGGAGGTGGTGATCGGCCTCGCCCAGCGGATCGCCGTCATGCACCACGGCCGGTTGCTCGCCGTCGACACGCCGGAGGCGATCATGGGCAACGAGACGGTGCGGCAGGCGTATCTCGGGGAGGAGCTCTAGTGTCCGCTTCAGCGTCGGCAAAGCCGGCACCTCCGCTCTTTGACCGGCTCCGTCGAGCCTACGCCGGATAGTGGCGCTCCTTTCGATCCAGGACCTGCACGTCTATCTCGGCGAGTCGCACGTGCTCCAGGGGATCTCCTTCGACGTCGCCGAGGGTGGCGTCACTGCCCTCCTCGGCCGGAACGGCGTCGGCAAGACGACGACGCTCCGGGCGCTGATGGGGCTCGTCGATCGTCGCGGCACCATCGAGCTCGCCGGAGACGACATTCAGAGCGTCCCCACACACAAGATCGTCCGACGCGGCGTCGGGTACGTCCCCGAGGACCGCGACGTCTTCTCGGCGTTGACGGTCGAAGAGAACCTTCGGCTCGCAGAACGCGACGCCGAGCCACAGTACGACCTCGTCTACGACCTCTTCCCCGAGCTGCGTGAGCGCGGCAAACAGGCGGCCGGCACGCTCTCCGGCGGGCAGCAGCAGATGCTGGCGATCGGTCGCGCGCTGCTGAACGACAACCGCGTACTGCTCGTCGACGAGCCGACCAAGGGCCTTTCGCCGCTGCTCGTCACCGAGGTTGCTCGCGTGCTCGAGCGGGTGTCGGAGCTGACGACTGTGCTGCTCGTCGAGCAGAACCTGGGCGTCGTCAACCACGTGGCGCGCGATGCCGTCGTGCTCGACACCGGCCGGGTCGTGCACATCGGGCCGGCCAAGGAACTGCTGGCCGACAAGCCGATGATCCATCGCATGCTGGGTGTCGGGTGACATGAGCACGTTTTTGCTGCTCACGATCACCGGCCTCGGCCTCGGCGCGATGTACTTCCTGATCGCCTCCGGGCTCTCGCTGATCTACGGGCTGATGGGCGTGCTCAACTTCGCGCACGGCATCTTCATCACCGTGACCGGGTACACGCTGTGGTTCGTCGAGTCGAAGCTCGGCGACGTGCCGGTCCTGCCGCGCTTCCTGATTGCCGCGCTCGCCGGGCTCGTCGTCGGCACCGTGTTCGCCGCGCTCACCGAGCTCGTTCTGATTCGGCCGCTCTACGGCCGCCACATCGAGCAGGTGCTCGTCACCGTCGGGCTCGCTCTCGCAGTGACGGCGCTCGTGACTGCGATCTGGGGCAGCGACGCACGGGTCGTCGCGGCGCCCGCCTGGACCGGGCAGACGACGACGATCTTCGGCGCGCACATCCCGAACGACCGCTGGATCGAGATCGCAACCGCGGTCATCGTGCTGTTCGCCCTCGAAGCCTTCCTGCGGCGAACGCGCTACGGCCTGATCGTTCGCGCCGGGGTCGAGAACCGCGCGATGGTGACCGCGCTCGGGATCGACGTCCGCAAGTCGTTCACCCTCGTCTTCGCGATTGGCGGGCTCGCAGCGGGAATTGCCGGCGTCCTCTACACCCTCTACTCGACGACCGTCGACCCACAGCAGGGAACGTCGCTCGTGATCTTCGCGTTCATCGTCGTCGTGATCGGCGGTCTCGGCTCGATCCGCGGTACGGCCTGGGCGGCGATCATCGTCGGGCTCGTTCAGCAGTACGCCAACTACTACGCGTCGTCGGGGCTCGGCGACCTCAGTGTCGTGCTGCTGCTCGGCATCGTCCTGATCGCGCGTCCGCGCGGTCTCTCGGGGAGCTTCGCGTGAAGCGTTTCGCGATTCCCGCGGCCATCGTCGTGGCGCTCGCGTTCGTGCCCCGTTTGTCGATCGACATTCCCTATCTGTTCCAGGAAGGCCTGAACACGCCGGGTACGCTCGAGCTACTGGCGCTCTGCCTGCTCTTCGGGGGGCTGGCCCTGAGCTACGACCTGCTCTTCGGCTTCACCGGGCTCTTGTCGTTCGGCCATGCGCTCTACTTCGCAGTCGGCGTCTACATCGCGGCGATCGCGATGACCCGCTGGCACTGGGACTTCTGGGTGTCGGTCGCGTTCACCGCGCTCGTCGGGTTCTTGCTCGCGATCGTGCTGGGAGCAGTGTCGCTGCGCGTCGCCGGCATTGCGTTCGCGATGGTGACACTCGCGTTCGCGCAGGCGGGCTCGATCCTGGCCCTGAAGAACCCCTACAAGTGGACGGGCGGCGAGGAAGGCTTTGGCGTCGACTACCACCAGCTGCCAACCTGGACCGTCGGCATCCTCAACACGAAGCACCTCTACTGGATCGCACTTGCGTATGCGGCGTTCGTATTCGTGGTCGTCCGCTGGGCGGTCAACTCGTCGCCAGGACACGTCTGGCAGGCGATTCGCGAGAACGAGCTGCGTGTGCAGGTGCTTGGGCTGAAGCCGTACACGTACAAGCTGATGTCCTACGTGCTCGCGTCCGTGCTCGCGACGATCGGCGGGATCGTCTATCTGCTCCTCCTTGGCGGGGCGAATACCGACGTGACGACCGCCAGCTTCACGCTGACGCTCCTCTTGATGGTGGTGATCGGCGGAACCGGCTCACGGTGGGGCGCGATGATCGGCGGCATCCTCTACACCTTCGCGAACCACCGGCTCGGCGATCTGTCGTCGTCGCATGCCGTGTCGAGCCTGCCTGAAGTGCTTCGCACGCCGTTGCAACAACCGCTCTTCATTCTCGGTGTGTTGTTCATCCTGGTCGTGTTCTTCGTTCCCGGCGGACTGACGCGGATCGGGCAGGTGGGTGTCCGGCTGGACCGGATCCTGCGCCGGCCGGCTGTTCAGGAGGAGGTCACATGAACATCAAGTGGGAGTCACAGGGCGACGGGTCGCCGCTCCTCCTGATCCAAGGGCTCGGCTACGCCCGCTGGAGCTGGCAGCCGATCGTGCCGGGCCTCGCCGCGCGGCACCGGGTCGTGACGTTCGACAACCGCGGCATCGGCGAGTCCGACAAGCCGGAAGGGCCGTACACGGCCGCACAGATGGCGGGCGACGCGCTGCAGGTGCTCGACGAGGCGGGCATCGAGCGCGCGCACGTGCTCGGCGCGAGCCTCGGCGGGATGATCGCGCAGGAGCTCGCCGTTGCCGCGCCGGCGCGCGTCGACAAGCTCGTCCTCTGCTGCACGACCCCGGGCGGGCCGACGACGGTGCCGATGCCGGAGGTGACGATGAGGCTGTTCGCGGAAGCGCCGTCACTCGCGCCGGAGGTGGCTTTGCGCCGCTTCGTCGAAAACGCGCTCGGCGAGGATCCACCAGTCGAGCTCGTCGACGAGCTGTTCGCCCGAAGAGTCGCGAATCCGCCCGATCCGGCAGGCTGGCAGGCGCAGGCGGCGGCGGGCATGACCTTCGCCGGTGTTGAAGGCGAGATCACTGCCCCGACGCTGATCCTCGGCGGCACCGCCGACAACGTCGTCGACCATCGCAACGCTGAGGTCCTCGCAGCCCGGATCCCGGGCGCGCGCGTCGAGCTGCTCGAAGGCGCCGGGCACCTGTTCTTCTGGGAGCAGCCTGACGAGTCAGTCAGGATCATCAACGAGTTTCTCGAATGAACGATCACACCATCGACAAGATCATCCGCGACCGCGCCCGGATCACACCGGGACGGGTCGCGATCGACGAGGGCGGGCGACGCTGGACGTACGCCGAGCTGGATGCACGGTCCGACGACCTCGCGCGCGGTCTCTCGCACGGCGATCGCGTCTCGACGCTCACCGGCAACTCCGGCGAGCACGTCGCGCTGATGTTCGCCTGCGCGAAGGCGGGTGCGATCCTGCATCCGATCTCGTGGCGCCTCGCCCCGGCCGAGATCGCCTACCAGCTCGACGATGCCGAGCCGGCCGTGTTCCTGATCGAGGACGAGCACCGCGAGCTCGGCGAAGCGGCCCTCGAGCTGGCGTCGGTGGCCCCGGCGCTCGAGATCCCAAGTAACACAGTGTTACAAGGTCACGCTCTGGACACGGATCCGTTGCTCTTGATCTACACCTCGGGCACGACCGGCAAGCCGAAGGGTGCGCTGCTCACGCATGCGAACTGCTTCTGGACGAACCTGTCATTCGATCTCGCGACAGGGATCAGGCCAGAGGATGTCGTCCTGCAGGTGCTGCCGCAGTTCCATTGCGGCGGGTGGAACGTCCAGTCGATCCTCGCCTGGTGGAAGGGAGCGAAGATCGTGCTCGAGCGCGGCTTCGATCCTGCGCGCGCGCTGGACCTGATCGAGCGTGAGCGGATCACGTCCCTGATGGGCGTGCCTGCGAATTATCTGTTCATGTCGCAAGAGCCGCGCTTCGCCGAGGCAGACCTCAGCTCGCTGCGGCTCGTCGTCGTCGGCGGCGCGCCGATGCCGGTGGCGCTGCTCGACGTCTGGGCTGCGCGCGGCATCGACATCGTGCAGGGCTACGGGCTCACGGAGGCGGCGCCGAACGTGCTCTGTCTGCCGCCGGAGGATGCGCGGCGCAAGGCAGGCTACGCCGGCAAGCCGTACCCGTACGTCGAGTGCGATCTATCGGCGGAGGGCGAGCTGCTCGTGCGCGGCCCGAACGTCTTTCCCGGCTACTGGCGCAACGAGGAGGCATCCGCGAGCGCCTTCCGCGACGGCTGGCTGCTCACGGGCGACATGGCCGAGCGAGACGACGAAGGCAACTACCGCATTCAGGGACGGCTCAAGGACATGGTTGTCTCCGGCGGCGAGAACGTCTACCCGGCGGAGATCGAGGCAGTGCTGCACGAGCATCCCGCGATCGTGGACGCTGCCGTCGTCGGTGTCTCCGACGCGACGTGGGGTGAGGTGTGCGCCGCGTTCGTCGTCGCCGAGTCGCCGGTCTCGGAGGACGAGCTGCGCAAGTATTGCCAGGCGCAGCTGGCGCGCTTCAAGGTGCCGAAGTCCTTCACGTTCGTCGACGAGCTGCCGCGCAACTCGATGGGCAAGATCCAGAAATCCGAGTTGAAGGTGCTTGCATGACCGATGTCGTAACCAACGTCGATGGGCGGCCGCTCTCGAAGCGGGGGCTCGACACGCGTCGCCGTCTGCTCGATGCCGCCGAGGCGATCTTCGGTGAGCTGGGCTACCCGGACGCGTCGATCGTCAAGGTCGCCGAGGCCGCAGGCGTCGCGACCGGCACCTTCTACCTCTACTTCGACTCGAAGCGCGCGATCTTCGTCGAGTTGATGCGCGACCTGAACCGCCGCATCCGTCATGCGATGAGCGAAGGAGCCGCGAAAGGGAGCACGCGCGTGGAGTCGGAGATCCTCGGCTTCCACGCGTACTTCCGCTTCACCTCCGAGCATCCGGCGCTCTACCGGATCATCCGCCAGTCGGAGTTCGTCGCCCCGGAGATGCTCCGCTACCACTACGACCGCGTTGCCGAGGGCTACGTGACGGCGCTCGAGAAGGCGGCCGAGTCCGGCGAGATCGGCGAGATCGACGCCGAGGTGACCGCCTACGCGCTGATGGGCCTCGGCGAGCTCGTCGGCATGCGCTGGATCCTCTGGGGCGACGGCGGTGCGCTGCCGAAGCGCGTCTCGGACGAGCTCGAGCGGATCATTCGCTGCGTCCTCGAGGCCAAACAGTGAGGCCTGTGGGACTGCTTGCTACCGCTTCGTATCTGCCGGAGCGGTGGATGACCGCTGCCGACGTTGCGGAGCGTTCCGGCATCCCCGAGCAGGTGATCGTCGAGAAGTTCGGTCTGCGCGGCAAGCACATCGCCGCGCCCGACGAGCACGTCAGCGACCTCTCCGTCCGCGCGGTCGAGCGCCTGCTCGACGAGACGGGCTTCGATCCCAAGGACATCGACGTGGTCATGTACTACGGCTCGATGTGGCGCGACTACCTGATCTGGCAGGTGGCCCCGCACATCGCGTATCGCATCGGTGCTACAAACGCCTTCGCCGTCGAGTACGACAACGTCTCGCACGGCACGCCGATGGCGCTTCGCCTGGCGCGCGACATGTTGCGCGCCGAGGCCGAGCTCGACAACGTGCTGGTGGTTGCCGCGTGCCGCGAGTCGTACCTGCTCGACTACGCGAACGACAACTCGCGCTTCATGTTCAACTTCGGCGACGGCGCGGTCGCAGGGCTGCTGGTCGGCGACGCCGAGCGCAACGAGGTGCTCGGGTCGCACGCGATCACGAACGGCGCGTACTCGCTTCAGGTGAAGATCGCCGCCGGCGGCTCCGTCGACCCGGACGGCTACCGCTTCCTCGAGGTGCAGGACCCGGCCGAGATGAAGGGCGGGCTCGACCAGGAGTCGCTCCCGAACTTCGTCGCCGCGGCGCGTGGCGCCGCCGAGCGCTCCGGGCTGACGCTGGCAGAGCTCGCCTTCGTCTGCCCGCTGCACACAAAACGCTCGATGTTCGAAGCATTGCTCTCGGAGCTCGGAATGCGCGAAGATCAGGCCGTGTATCTCGATGACACCGGGCACATGAGCGGCGTC